>OJRI01001633.1_pt1 | contig 11191 bp, 8 predicted proteins | sample 1599151 | NCBI WGS metagenome assembly OJRI01 (sample SAMN03922457, study PRJEB24848) | human gut metagenome | isolation source: stool sample | host: Homo sapiens | place: Germany | collected 2009-11
ACCAAAGGGCATGAAAACAGACGAATGTCTGCGGTCGCCCTTTGGAAACCTTCGGCGCCGCCACTTTTGGGGTTAATCCATCTTGACGACAACCGAAAGCGTTAGCCGGGAGAACCGGAATTGTCCCCCATCTGCGCCACAATCCGCTCCACATGCCGCCGTGCCTGATTCGCAAACTGCTCCGCCTGCTCCGGGGACTGCGGCGCGTCGCCCATCAGCCCCACAAACTGGCTGACCTTCAAGCCCAGCGCTTCCTGCATCACCGCGTCCGAACCCTGCGGCGCGACGAGGTAGTAGCACAGGAGCGAATCCTCCTGCCCCATGCGGTGCGCGCGGTCCTCCGCCTGTGAATGCACCGCCGGCGACCAGTCCAGTTCGCCAAAGACCACGCATGTCGCGCGCTGGAGATTGAGACCGCTTGCCGCGCGCAGGCTGATGCATAGCACGTCCGTCCGCCCGGATTGGAAGCGGTCAACCGCGTTCATCTTCGCCAGCGTCGTCTCCCGCCCGGTGATGAAACCCGGCGAAAACGCCTTCAATTCCTGCTTGTAGATGTCCATCACCTGATGGTGGTGTGCAAACAGCAGCACTTTTTCGCCGCCGTCCAGCAGCGCGCGCACAAATTGGCACACATACGGCGCTTTCGCCACGCCCGTGGCCTGCCGCGCGTGCTGGCTGATGGATTCCTCCAACATCGCCCGCTCCTGCGCCGAAAGCTGGTCGTCCTGTTTCCAGCGCAGCACGTCGCGCATCACGGGCGCCATCAGCTGGGCGTATACCTTGTCGTTCCAGTCCAGCTCCTGCACCAGCCGGCGCTTCGGCGGCAGCTCGCGCAGCACCTCCTGCTTCGTCCGGCGGAGCATCAGCCCCTCCCGCCGCAGGTACGCGCCGAGCAAATCGGGCTTCAGCACAAGCTGATTGCCGTAGCCGCTGCACCACTCGCGCGAGAACGACTCCCAGTCGCCTAAGAAGTGGTAGTCGAGAATGTTGATGACGTTCCAGATTTCGCCGCCGCGGTTGTAAATCGGCGTGCCGGACAGCCCGATAACGCGCTCGCAGCTTTCCGACAGCAGCGACGCGGCGGAGTACTTTTCCGTCCCCGCGTGGCGAAGCTCCTGGATTTCGTCGAAGATGACCAATCGAAAAGGCAGCGTCGGCAGCACGCTTTTCCACCCGCGCAGAAGCAGGTAGTGCATGATGTACACGTCCGCTTCTGGCAGGTCGTAGGGCTTCAGCCCACGGATAGTGTGCACGCGCGGCGCTTTGCCGTCCACCCGCAGGAAACGCAGCGTTTCCTCCTGCCAGTTGCGGGTCAGGTGCGCGGGCGGAATCACCAGCGCGGGCAATGAACCGGTGGAGGATAGAAACGCCAGCGCCTGCACCGTCTTGCCTAAGCCCATTTCGTCCGCCAGCAGGCATCGATCGTGGCTGCACAGGTACGACAGCCCCTCCTCCTGAAACGGGCGGAGCGTGCCCAGAAACGCACCGTCGGGCGGGGTCATGCGCACAGGCATGGTCGATAACTTTGCCTGACGAACCGCGTATTCCCGCGCGCCCGTGACCGCCTTTTCCCACAACGCGCGGTCGCTGGACTTGATTTCCAGCGGGAAGCGCATCATCAGCCAGCAGAGGTCGCCCACCGCCCGCCGATGCGCCGTGAACCGCGCTTCGCCGCGCCTGCTGCCCGCGCTGCCCGGAAACAGCCGCTTGCACACCTCCGTCACCGACGGGTCGCCCTTCACCACCCAGCATTTGCTGCGGCGGTTGTAGCTCAGCGTTCCCAGCGGCGCGCCGGAGGGCGGGTACGGGCGCAGGTACGGCGGAAGCAGTTCCGCTTCTTCTTCATTCATAGTGCAATTCCCCACAGCCGGTTCAGGCATACGCACGAAATCGGCTTTCCGTGAATTCGATTGGGTACGGCGACAGTCCGCTCAGTCACAAGAATCAGGGCGCTGATTTGCCCGCACGCGGCATAGCGGGTCAACTGCATCACAATGCGCTTGCGGTCAGGCTGCCCGCGCTTGATTTCGATGCCGATGCCGCCGGGGCAAAGCAAGTCGATGCGGCAGCGCGGGGCGAGCGGGACTTCGTGCGCACAGGGGATTTCCGCCTCCGCAAGGGATGCCCGCACGAGGTCGTGCAGGTCATATTCGCCTTGCTGGATGGGGGCGCGGATGCCGCGGAGGGCATGGAGGATTTCTGCGAGAGAATCCGCCGCCGTGTTTGTTTGTGTATCCATTAGTAGAGACCCGCCATCGCCTGTGTCAGCTGCCCCATTGCGGACGCAACTTCCGCCGTCGTCGGGGCGGGGAGGGAGATGACGTATTCCAGATTCGTGATGGCGGACTGAATCGCGGAGTAGCGCTGCGCGTCGTTTACAATGTCCATGCTCTGCAATTGCGCGTAGGCTTGCGAAAGCAGAATCTTCGCATCAGGAATCAGCGTGTTCTCCACCATCGTGTTGCTGCCGGAGCTGGATGCGCTCGTGTGGTACGGGCAGGTGCCGCTTGCGCCCAAGACCGCGTAGCTGCCGAGGTACTCAATCAGCACATCCTCATATTCCGTGCCGATGAAGGACGCCAGCGGGTGTCCCGACGGAATCGTCAGCACGCCGCGTGTGACCGTGTCCGGGCAATAGGGGGAGGCGAGCAAGCCGCTGACGGAGCAAATCGTCTGCGTCGTGTGCATTTGGCAGGAAACCGTCGGTTCTGTGCCGGCTTTCCAGTAGTCCGTCACGACCCCGTAGCCCATCGCGTCGCTGCGGCAAGCGTCGGTGGCAAGCTGCCCCGATACCGCGCATGTCGTCACCTTCACCAAGCCGTAGTCGCTGGCGCTGCCCTCCAGAATGTCGCGGTTGGACAGCCCCTGATGAATCTTGCTCATGTAGCTCTGCCACAGCGGGGCGGCGGAGCGGGAGCCGGTGGATTTCGACGACAGCGCCTTGTAGTTGTCGTGCCCAACCCACAGGGCGGAGGAGTAGTAGCCCGTCATGCCAGCGAAGAAAACGCCCTTCTGGTCGGAGTTCGTGCCGGTTTTGCCCGCGACGGTCTGCCCCTTGATTTTCGCGTTTGTGCCCGTGCCGGAGGAAACCGCCTGCTTGAGCATGTCCACGACCATGTACGCCGTGGATTCGCTGAACACGCGGTGACGCTCCTGCTGCTGGTGGCCGTCCCAGATGACCTTGCCCGTGCTGTCCGAGATGCCAAGGACGGAGATGGGCTGCTGATATACGCCGCCGTTCGCCAGCACGCCGAAGGCAACCGCCATCTGCATGGGCGTGATGCCGCTGGAGCCGAGGGACAAGCCGAACGGCGTTGCGTCAATGTGCGCATCGTCAATGCCCATCGCGTGCAGGAAGGCAACGGAATTGTCCACGCCCACGAGGGTCATCAGCGCCTGCGCGGCGGCGGTGTTATGGCTGTTGACGAGCGCCTTGCGCAGCGTCTCCGGGCCGGCGTAGGAGCTGCCGCCATAGTTGCGCGGCCATGAATCCTGCCCGTTTGACCCGCGCCAGCCGGAAATCGGCAGCGGCATGTTCATCACGATGCTCGCGGGGGATGCGCCAAGCTCAATCGCGGGGGCGTACACGGCAATCGGCTTGATGGACGAGCCGACGGGCATGGTCATATCCACCGCGCGGTTGAAGGTCTTCATGGCCGTCGGACGCGTGCGGCTGCCGACAATGGCTTTGATTTCGCCCGTGTGGTAGTCCACGACGACGGCGGCGGCCTGCGGCTCAACCGTTTCGTCGTATGTGCCGTCGGAATTGCGCGTGCGGTAGACCTTGTCCGCCGGGTCGCGCAGGGAAGGGTAGTTCGTCCAGTTTTCCAGCGTATCCTCGACGGTGGACTGAATGGAGGTGTCGATGGCGAGCTGGACGTGGTAGCCGCCGGTGCGCAGCTTGTTTTCCATGGCGTTGCGGTTGGCGGAGGTGTCCTCAAGGTTGTTCAGCTGCAGCAGGATGTCGATGACCTCATCCACCGCGTATTCGACGTAGTGCGCGTAGGCGTACATGCCGGTAGCCGTGTTCGGGTCTTTCTCCAGCACATGCGCGGTCGCCGGGTCAAGCGCCTCCTGATACTGCTCGTAGGTGATGTACTGGTTTTCGTACATGCAGCGCAGGACGTAGTTGGTGCGGTCGTTGGTGATGGCGGGGTAATCCACGCCCTCCTTCTGCCGCGTGTAGAAATTCCGGCGCGGATTGTAGTAGTAGGGCGAGTTGCATGTGCCCGCCAGCATGGCGCATTCGCGGAGCGTCAGTTCGCCCAGCGATTTGCCGAAATACCCCTGCGCGGCGGTGTACACGCCGTAGTAGTTTTCGCCGAGGTAGATGGTGTTCAGGTAGCTTTCGAGAATCTGATCCTTTGTGTAGCGCGTTTCCAGCTGCATGGCGAGGTACGCTTCCTGAATTTTGCGCTTGTAGCTCTGCTCGGAGGAAAGGAGCGTATTCTTAATCAGCTGCTGGGTGATGGTCGAGCCGCCCTGCGTGGAGGAGGAGGACAGGTTCGACACGAACGCGCCGATAATGCGCTTGATGTCCACGCCGTTGTGCGTGTAGAAGCGCGCGTCCTCCACGGCGATAAAAGCGTGCTGGAGGTATGTCGGCATGGCCTGAATCGACACCATGACGCGGTTCTCCGAGCCTTTGTATTCGGTGATGAGGTTGCCGTTGGCGTCGTAGATGAAGGAGGTCTGCGCCTGATCGTCAATCGCGGCGAGGTCAAGCGTCGGGGCAGTTTCCATGTACCCTTTCGCAATGCCGACCACCGCGCCGACTGCCGCCAGCCCTGCCACCAGCACCAGCACCGCAAAAATGCGGATGACGTTGACGGCAATCGACAGCACGAAGTTCGGCTTCTTCATCTCCGGCTTGAAAATGGAGTGCTTGTAGACCTTTTCCTCCTCCGGCAGCGCTTCGCTATCATCCGCCGAAGCGTTCCAGAAGTCCTCGTGCGCGAACATGTCCGCCTGCCCCGCAACTTCCACGGGGTCGTCGTCGTCCGCCCAGTTCGGGTTGTACTCGTCAGGAGAATCGCCTCGCGGGTCGTCGGGATGACCGTCCTGATAGGCAAAATCGTCGCTTTCCGGCACAAAGTCCGGGAAATCGCTGCGTTTCTTCACTGCTTCAGCCCCTTTGCGCCGTCAGCGGCATGATGCGCGCCCCGGCGGAATATGAAGGAATGCGGAATGCTATTTTCGGATTCGCCTGCGCCATCTGCTCGCGCCTTGGCGCATTTTCATCCGAAAATAGCATAACCCGCAGAGCATACAGAATTACATCCTATATTATAGCACATATTCGCGCATCCTGCAATGGCAGGCGACGAAAGGAGGATGCACCATGCCCCAGAGAAACAACGAATCAGAAGCGAAAATTCCTGCAAAGCGCCGAAAATCTCCCCGGCGGCGGTGGAAACGCGCGCTGCTGCTGCTTGTGCTGATGACGCTGCTGATTCTCCGCGTCGAGCGCAACGTGACCGACGTCGTGCTGACGCTCTCGCAGGCGACGGCGCGGTCGCTGGCGATTCAGGCGCTCAACGAGGCAGCCTCGGAGATGCTCGGACTCGGCGTGCATTACGCCGACCTGATGACCGTCGAGAAGGACGATCAAGGGCAAGTGCGCCTGATTCAGGCGAATACCCCGGAGATGAACCGTCTGGCGGCGCAGGCGTCCCTGCTTGCGCAGGAGAGATTGACCGCCATGGGGCAGAAAACCGTCGTTGTGCCGCTGGGCAGTGCCATCGGGCTGACGCTGCTGGCGGGCGCTGGGCCGGGCATCGCCGTGCAGATTCTGCCTGTCGGCTCGGTGCAGGCGGCGTTCAGCACTGATTTCACCACCGCCGGCATCAACCAGACACGTCACCGCATTTCCCTCGTCCTGACTGCGAACGTGCAGATTGTCATCCCGACCGGTGCGAAAAACGTGCAGGCCAGCACGCAGATGGCGATGGCGGAAAGCATCATCGTCGGGCAAGTGCCGGATTCCTTCGCCGAGGGCGGCAGCGACAACAGCATCATCGACCTTGCGCCGTGAGGGGGAATGGGGTATAATAGAACGGAAATCCCGCTGATTTCAGCAGAAAGAAGCATTACCATGCGCGTTCTCGACATTGACCTCGACTTTTTCCTCGCTGATTGCTGCCCGCTTGCCGAATTAGGACACCGCCCGTCCCTCCCCGGACATGAGCCGTGGGAGGAACCCGCCGTCCGCGCGTTCCTCGAAAACCAGTGCGGATTGTCCCGCACCACCCCCAAGCCGGGGCGCATTTTCGAGACGCACGACGGCGCGCTCCGCTTCTGGGAGGAGCAAATCGCCGCCGGACGCCTGACCGCCCCCTTCGACGTCACCCACGTTGACGCGCACAGCGATCTCGGCATCGGCTATCCCGGCCCGAACTTCGTGCTGTTCAACGTCCTGTCCATGCCCGTCCCAAAGCGGCTGGACTACACCGCGTTCTATGCCCAGAAGAAGCTCGATGAGGCGAATTACCTGCTTTTCGCGCTGGCGATGCGGCGGATTTCGTCGCTGGATAACGTGCGCAATCCGCGTTCGCGAGCGGACATTCCGCAAGTGCTGCTTGACGCGGACGGCAACATCCATCTCAATTCGCTGACCGCGCAGATGTTCGCCGCGAAAAACGGCGCAGAGCCGACCGTGCCGTTCCGCGTGTACGACGACTATCGCGATTTCCGCGCGGCAGGGGCGTATGACTTCGTGACGCTCGCGATTTCGCCGCGGTACGCGCCGAAGGAGGCGGATGGGCTGGTGGAGGTGGTGGGGGAGTATATCAGGGGAATATGAGGGCATCAAAAAACCTCGCGGCATCACTTGTCGCGAGGTTTTTATGTGCAAATCAAATCCCCGTTGCGGATTTCGCGGACGTGGCGATATTCTCCGCGTGGTCGCCGATACGTTCGAGGTTCGTCAGCATATCCAGATAAATCATGCCGTTCTTCGCGGAACACTTGTGGTTCTTCAAGCGGTCCATGTGGTGGCTGCGGAGGGCTTCGGTCGTCGTGTCGATTTCGTCCTCCACGCCCTCCACTTCGCCCAGCAGCGTGTCGTCCGTTACCTGCGCCTTGAACATATCCAGCGAGCGCTGCATCTGCGCGCGCACAAGGTTCGACAGGCTTTCCAGCTCCTGCACCGCCTTGGGCGAGAATTTCACCTCGTCCTGATTCTTCAGCTGCGCCGATTCCATGATGTTCTGGCTGTGGTCGCCAATGCGCTCCATGTCGTTGACGACGTGGAACATCGAGCCGACCAGCTTCGTGTCCTTCTCGGACAGGTCAAGCCCCTTCACTTCCACCAGCGAATCGGTGATTTCGCGGTTCAGGTAGTCCAGCACGTCCTCGTTCCGCGCCAGTTCTTCGGACTTCTTTGCGTCCCACTCGTTGAAGCACTCCATCGCGCGCTGGAAGTTGCCCATCGCGATGCCGCCCATGCGCTGCACTTCGTTGAACAGCTGCGCCACGGCAATCGGCGGCGTTTTGAGCATACGCGCGTCGAAGTAGCGCAGCTTCATTTCCTCGGCGGTCGAGCCGTCGCCCTTGATCAGCAGGCACGCCAGCTTCTCCAGCCAGCTTGCGGCGGGCAGCAGCAGCGCCGTCGTCGTGACGTTGAAGAGAATGTGGACGATGGCGATTTGCAGCTTGAGGTTGCCGGGGGAGAGCATCTCGACCCAGCTTGCCAGCGGCAGGCAGCAGGCGATGATGACGAAAATCACCGTGCCGATGACGTTGAAGAGCAGGTGCACCGTCGCCGCGCGCTTGGCGGTGGAGTTTGTGCCCGCGCACGCCAGCAGCGCCGTGACGCAAGTGCCGATATTCTGCCCGAAGAGGATGAAGATGGCGCTGTCCAGCCCAATCAGCCCCTGCGCGACGAGCGTTTGCAGGATGCCGATGCTGGCGGCGGAGGATTGCAGGACGGCGGTGATGCCCGCGCCAATCAGCACGCCCAGAATCGGGTTGTTGATGGACGCCATCGCCTTCTGGAAGCCCTCCCACGTCCGCAGCGGCTCCATCGCGCCGGACATGGTGTTCATGCCGATGAACAGGATGCCCAAGCCCATCGTGATGGTGCCGAACTGCTTGGCGGTTCTGTACTTGTCGGGAAGATTCGAGAGAATCAGTCCCAGAAACGTGAAGATGGCGGCGAAATCAATCTGCACCGACAGCAGCAGCGACGTGACCGTTGTGCCGATGTTTGCGCCCATAATCACGCCGACCGCCTGCGTCAGGGACATCAGCCCCGCGTTGACGAAGCCAACGACCATGACCGTCGTCGCGGAGGAGGACTGCACCACCGCCGTGATGGTGATGCCCGCGAGCATAGCGAGGAAACGGTTGCCCGTGACCATGCCCAGCAGCTTTTTCAGCCGTGTACCCGCCGCTTTTTCCAGCGCTTCGCCCATCAGCTGCATTCCGAACAGGAACAGCCCCAGTCCGCCGAACAGGGATAAGACATTCATAATCGTCATGATGGTTCGTTTCCTCCGAGCGTGCCGCAATGCAGCAGAATTCCGCCTGTGCGGGGAAAAATCGCATACATACCTACTTTACCACACTTTGCGCTTGTTTTCAACTGAATTTTACAGATTCACGGAGATTTCAGCGGGGGACAACCCCTCCGTCCCCACCCCGCGCACGAAAAAAGCCGCCCCGAAAGGCGGCGAATGTCAAATTCGCAGCGGATGCCGCTTAGCAAATCAACATCTTGCGCGGAATCATCCCTGCGCCTGACGCACCATATGGTAAAACGTCCCTTCGCCGCTGAGCGTCACCCGCTTCACCGGCTCGCCCACCACCCGGAATCCCGCCTTCTCGTAGCAGCGAACGGCGCGCGTGTTCCACGTCCGCACTTCCAGATACATCGGCTTGCCCGGATACAGCCGCTGGGATAAATCCCACGCCAGCGCCGTCATCTGCGTGCCGTAGCCCTGCCCGCAGTGGTCGGGATGCGCCCCGATGCCGAAAAACACCTCGCTGCCCTCATCGGACAGGTTCACGAAGCCCACCAGCGTTTCGCCATCGTAAAAGGAATAGAAATTGTTTACCGGATTCGCAAAACCGTATCCGTGCTTCTTCTGCTCGGCATACGGCGGATTGTTGTACATCGCGTATTCGCCGGGGTACTGCCACGCGCAGATGGCTTCCTTCTCGGCTTCGGTGGTCGGATGATACGTCAGCATGGGCGTTTTCCTCCTTGGGGATATTTCTGATTATGCAAAAAACCGGAGGCAGCCTGCGCCGCCCCCGGTCAAATCCTCGATTATTGCAGCACAATGCCTTCCGCTTCCAGCTCCGCGCGGGTGCAGAGCCGCAGCGTCACAAAGTTCTGCTGGCAGATGATGTAGCTGCCGCCTTCACGCGTGTCCTTGTTCTCCAGCGTCACGATGCCCTGCGCGATGCAGTCGTGGTCGGTGCAGCTGGCATCGGTCATCTCGATGCTCGTCTCCGTGACGTGGATGATGTTCACGCACACGCCGTGAATCAGCCGGTAGTACCCGTCCTCCAGCAGCGGAATCGGCTCGTACGTCTTTGTGCCGACCGTCACAAGCAGGAACGCGAAGGCTTCCGACGGGTCGCGAACCGCACTTGCCATCGGGGAGGGCGCAATGCCGGGGTCAGTGCCGCGCGTCGCCGGGTTCAGCTTCGCGAAGCTCAGCGATTCGTTCGATGCCGCCAGAATCGCCTGTGCGTCGGCGAGGGTTTCCTGCGTCGTCGTCAATTCCGCCTCTGTCGCGGCAAGGGTTGCCTTTGTGGCTTCCAGCTCCGTCGTGGCGGTGGTCAGGGTGTCCTTCGTCGCGGCGAGTTCGTTTTCCGCGGTGGTCAGGCTGTCCTTCGTCGCGGTGAGTTCGGCTTCCTTCGCGGTCAGACTGTCCTTCGTTGTGGTGAGTTCGGCTTCCTTTGCGGTCAGACTGTCCTTCGTCGCGGTGAGTTCGGCTTCCTTCGCGGTCAGGGTGTCCTTCGTCGCGGTGAGTTCGGCTTCGGTGGCGGTCAGCGCCGTCTTGGTGTCGGACAATTCCGTCGTGGCGTCGGCAAGGGTGTCCTTCGTCGCGGTCAGCTCGGTTTCAGTGGCGGACAGGCTGGTTTTTGTGTCGGACAGCTCCGTCTGCGCGGCAGTCAGCGTGTTCTGCGTCACCGCCAGTTCGGCTTCCGTCGCGGCGAGCGCTTCCTTCGTGTTCTCCAGTTCATATTCCTTCGCCGGCAGGGATGCCTTCAAGGTCTCCAGTTCGTTCTGCGTGGTGGACAGCGTGTCCTTCACTGCCGCCAGTTTGGTCTGGGTGATCATCAGCGTGTCCTTCGTGGATGCCAGCGTGGTGTCGCGGCTGTTCAGGGCAGTCTGCGTTTCGGCGAGGGTGGCTTCGGTGGACGCGAGGGTGCCCTTTGTCGCGGACAGCTCGGTTTCGCGGTCAGCAAGCGTACCCTGCGTTTCGGCGAGGGTAGCTTCGGTGGACGCGAGGGTGTCCTTCGTCGCGGACAGCTCGGTTTCGCGGTCAGCAAGTGTACCCTGCGTTTCGGCGAGGGTGGCTTCGGTGGACGCGAGGGTGTCCTTTGTGGCGGACAGTTCGGTTTCGCGGTCAGCAAGCGTGCCCTGCGTTTCGGCGAGGGTGGCTTCGGTGGACGCGAGGGTGGTCTGGGTATCCGTCAAGGCGGCGGCGGTCGTGTCCAGCGTGGTCTGCGTGTCCGCGAGGGTGGCTTCGGTGGATGCGAGGGTGTCCTTCGCGGCGGACAGGCTGTTTTCGGTGTCCGCTAAGGTGGATTGGGTGGAGGACAGCGCGCTCTGCGTGTCCGTCAGCTGATTCCGGGTGTCCGTCAGCGAATTGTGGCTGACGATGAGACCGGCGCCAAGTGCGATGGAAGAGACTGCCAGCACGATGGCGGCAATCATCCAGATGATGGTCTTTTTCCGGGCGGCAATGGGGCTCATAGCAATCCTCCTAACAAACGACGAAAATGGGCAGAAACCTTCCGTTTTTTCCAGTTTACCACCATCGGGGGAAGTTGTCAATCTCGAATTTCGCGGAAGCACAAAAAACGCCCCTCCGCCGACAAAAGCAGAGTGGGCAGGGGAAGGAAGATTATTGGTTCTTCACGGAAAGTTGGGGGGCAAACAAGGACTTAGGCGAAGCCCCAAAAAGCTGCACGCGGAAGGAGCATGAAAGCGCGACCAACTCAATCGCGCGGA
>OJRI01001651.1_pt1 | contig 11066 bp, 9 predicted proteins | sample 1599151 | NCBI WGS metagenome assembly OJRI01 (sample SAMN03922457, study PRJEB24848) | human gut metagenome | isolation source: stool sample | host: Homo sapiens | place: Germany | collected 2009-11
CATATCGTCGGCAGCGTCAGATGTGTATAAGAGACAGACGCAAGCCTTACGGGAGTTTTCAACGGCGCAGAGCAGGAGAAGGAAGTTGACGAGATCTACGGCGCGGAAAACGGTATCGAAGGTATCCTGGGTGACAGGCTGCTGAATCTCCGTAGCATACTCATGGACGACCACGACAAGCAGCTCCTTATGACAACGCCGTCAACGATACTCGGCTCCTGCCGCTTTAAGCTGAAGGACTGGCACGAGGACGAAAGCGACTACCTCCGCATAACAGAGGTGTTTAACCGCCACAATATCAGGGCGTTTTTCTACATCGGCGGCAACGACTCGATGGATACAGTCATGAAGCTGAACAGCTATTTTGTTGCGAAGGATATCCGTATCAAGGTGGTGGGAGTTCCCAAGACCATCGACAACGACGTGACCGAAACTGATCACACTCCAGGATTCGGCTCTGCGGCCAAGTACGTGGCATGTTCATTGCAGGAGATAATCCGCGACAGCCGCGTGTATTCTATCCCGTCCGTCACCATTGTTGAGATTATGGGCAGAGATGCCGGCTGGCTAGCGGCAAGCTCCTGCGTACTACGCGCGAACGGCGAACCCGCTCCGCACCTGATTTATCTCCCGGAGGGCGAGTTCTCCCCGGAGAAGTACCTTGAGGACGTGCGTAAGGCGCAGCTCCGCTACAAGGCGGTTATTGTGGCGGTTTCCGAGGGAATCACCGCAGGCGGCGTGACTTCCGAGGTGGTGGACGCGTTCGGGCACAAGTACCTTTCCGGCGTTGGGAAGTGGCTGGAGGGCTACACCAAGGAGCACATCGGCTGCAAGGTGCGTTCCATTGAGCTGAACGTAATGCAGCGCTGCAGCTCCCACATTGCGTCGCTGACCGACCTCAACGAGGCGGAGCGTATCGGCAGGGAAGCGGTAAAAGCGGCGTTGAACTACGGCGAGAGCGGCGTAATGATGGCTTTCCGCAGAATAAGCAACAATCCCTACCGCGTGGAGATAGTCACCGCGGACATCTCGAAGATAGCGAACCAGGAAAAGAAATTCCCCCGGGAGTGGATAAATCCCGAGGGAAACAACGTGACCGTAGACGCGCTGAATTATTTTCTGCCTCTGATCCAGGGCGAACCGCAGCTTGAATTCCGCAACGGAATACCGGTGCACTTCCGCCTTGATCAGTAATTTATTGCCATAGGCTGCCGCGAGCGCTGAATGAGATGCTTCTCATAATCGTCGTGGCGGGATCTTGATAGAATATAACTCCCGATGAACGGCGCGAATTTTGAGAAGAGTTCGCGCTGTTCTTCTGTTTTCAGGAAAATGCAGTCCGGTGAGAACTGCTCGTTCCTGACTCCGAGCCGGTATACTTCGTCCTGCGCGCGCCGAAGCCGCGAAAGCTCCTGAAAGCGGAATTCCGCCGCCTGCCTGGATATCCCGCACAGCTTTTCGATTTCCGTTGCGGAGGACACCCCGCAGAAATGCAGCACGGTCAGCGGCGCCAGGAGTTCTGCGGCGAAATCATCGGCTTCGCGCTCCTGCCGCTGAGTGAGCAGCGTGGGCGGATCGGTGATGTGTCCGGACAGCAGGTGTCCGACTTCGTGTGCGGCGGTCCACTTGCGGCGTGGAGCGTAGCATAGCTGACTGTTCAGAACTGCGACCATTCTGCCATCGGCAAGCATGCTGAATCCCGCGTAGCTGACCATGCGGCAGATGTCGTCCAGGCTGTTTTCAAACTGCGCCCTGAACGCCGCGTAGTCGATCACTTTTATCCCTGCGGCGGCTGCGACGGCGCTGACGCTTACCGGAAGCGATATCTGTCCGCTGATCAGAAGTGCCTGAGTACCAGTCATTTTCAATCCCCCTTATAGTCCGGAAGATTCAGGATGCTCCCCGCGCCGGGACGTTTTCTGAGCCGTATCGGCTGAGGGGGAGCCTCCTTATTAAAGCTGCGCGCAGCCACCATTGTAAGTCCTTCGGTGCAGCGCTGGTGTTCTATTTCTGTGCAGGCGTCGACCAGTTCACGGCCGTGGCTGTCGAGCTCCAGATACTTTTTTAAATGTACCTGTCCGGGTGCCGACGAGGCGTCAAACTGGTCCGCGAAAAGCTCGTTAGGCTCGCAGGAGAGCGCTTCGAACAGTCTGTACAGCACGTTTTCCTTCGGGTGGCTGACCTCCCGCTCGTAGTTGCCAACCGCCGATGGAGTTACCCCCAGCCGCTGGGCGAGTTCCTCCTGAGTTAGCCCCGCACGCTCACGAAGCTCCTTGATACGTTTACCTATTCCCATTGTTATCTCCTTTATATTGCTTCCTTGTCGCCGTATCGGCGTATCAGCTTGTCCAGACCGCTTTTCCTCAGCATAAAGATTCTTCGCTCGCTCATGTAAAGGTCGTTGGCAAGCCTTTGCCAGCTCTTGGCTAGAATAAAATACCCTTCGATGACCGCGCGTTCCTCCCCGGTCAGGAAGCTTATGTACGTAAGTGCCTCCGCCTTGGCGTCGCACATCAGGTCGATGGAGGTATTGACTTCCCGCTCCAGCCTGGCGAGCTTTGCTACGGTCTCCCGCGCGTATGCGGAGGACTCCACAGCGCGCTTCGAGATCCGGTGGAGCTGCTCTATATGTTCGATCTGCGTTTTGATCTCCAGTTCAAGGGAGCGGGCGCGTTCCAGCACCGCTATCACATCTGCCATTTTCATCACTCCGGTTTCATATAAATTTGCATTCATGCACCAGCTTATCTGTGAACAGTATATCACAAGATACTTGTTTTTGTCAAGAGGTTTTCTGCAAATTCACAAAGAAAATTTCATTTTCTGATTCAATAGTGAACAAAGTCTCTACTAAAATGAATTTTGGGAAAATAAAAATTTCATCAAGTGAGAAGCTGCATTGCATGGGGAAGCAGACATAGTTACCGCTTAAATGATATGAACTCATAAAAATGGCTTGGCAGTAGGGTTTGGGGTGTGCTGAAGCACATGTGAGCTTCACGGAGAAAAAGCGGCTTTGAATGGTTGTTTTTGCAGGAATGTCCCGAAAGCACTGGAGTTTTTCGTAAAATAAACTGTGCAATATATACAACTTGGGCACAATTATGTTGTTGCAAATGAATAAAAAGCATTTTTGAGATGAAAAAATCTCAAAACCATCTTGCAAAAACGGAATTATTGTTGTATAATATATTCAGCCGCTGGAGAGCGGAACATATTTCCGTCAGGCATAAGACGTTACTGTGTAGAACGGTGCATTGAAACGCCCGCGGAGGACTATTTTTAGGAGGTTACTTAACAATGGCGTTAACTAACAAATATCTTGCAGATCTTCTTGAGACCGTTAAGAAAAGAAATCCCGGCGAGCCTGAGTTCATTCAGGCGGTAACTGAGGTTTTCGAGACCCTTCAGCCTGTTGCTGAAAAGAGACAGGACCTCATCGACGCAGGCGTTTTCGACAGAATCGTTGAGCCTGAGAGACAGATCATCTTCCGCGTTCCGTGGGTTGACGACAACGGCAAGGTGCAGGTAAACAGAGGTTTCCGTATCCAGTTCAACTCCGCTATCGGTCCGTACAAGGGCGGTATCAGACTGCACCCCTCCGTATATATTGGCATCATCAAGTTCCTCGGCTTCGAGCAGATCTTCAAGAACTCCCTGACCACCCTTCCTATGGGCGGCGGCAAGGGCGGTTCCGACTTCGACCCGAAGGGCAAGTCCGACGGCGAGGTTATGCGTTTCTGCCAGAGCTTCATGACTGAGCTTTGCAGACACATCGGTCCTGACTGCGACGTTCCCGCTGGCGATATCGGTACCGGCGGACGTGAGATCGGCTACATGTTCGGTCAGTACAAGAGAATCCGTGACGAGTTCTCCGGCGTTCTCACCGGTAAGGGACTTACCTACGGCGGTTCTCTCGCAAGAACTGAGGCTACTGGCTTCGGTCTGTGCTACTTCACCGATGAGATGCTCAAGGCTAACGGCAAGAGCTTCAAGGGTCAGACAGTTATCATCTCCGGTTCCGGTAATGTTGCTATCTACGCAACAAAGAAGGCTACCGAGCTGGGCGGCAAGGTAGTTACCGTATCCGACTCCAACGGTTACATCTACGATCCGGACGGCATTGATCTCGATGTTGTTAAGCAGATCAAGGAAGTTGAGCGCGGCAGAATCAAGGAGTATGTAAACAGAACCTCCCACAAGAACGCTGAGTACCACGAAGGCAGCGTTTGGGGCGCTAAGATCAAGGCTGACATCGCTCTGCCCTGCGCAACCCAGAACGAGATCAACGGCGACTTCGCTAAGAACCTCGCTGCAAACGGCGTATATGCAGTAGCAGAGGGCGCTAACATGCCTTCTACTCCTGATGCTATTGAAGTTTACTTCGATAACAAGATGCTCTATGGTCCCGCAAAGGCTGCAAACGCAGGCGGCGTTGCTACTTCCGGTCTTGAGATGAGCCAGAACTCCATCAGATATAGCTGGACATTCGAGGAAGTTGACGAGAAGCTCCACAATATCATGGTTTCCATCTTCAAGAGCTGTGACGAGGCTGCTAAGGAGTATGGCATGCCCGGCAACTACATGGCAGGCGCGAACATCGCGGGCTTCCTGAAGGTTGCAGAGGCTATGAAGGCTCAGGGCTGCGTTTGATCTTGTTGGTCTGAAACATGAGTGACAACAAGAATCATACGTTGAAGAAAGATGCAGACCTTGTCCGCGGCGGAAAAACCGAAAAGGACATTCATCTGCATAACGAGCTTCACCCTGCCGACCGCAAGAGCGGAAAGGGTGCCAAAGAGAGCAAGCAGTTCCACGAGAATTGCAACTTCAACCTGAATCATACAAAATAAAGATTTCCCCCTGCCGCACGGCGGGGGGAAATCTTTATTTAGTATGTAAAAAACGGTCACAACTCGTGACCGCTTTTTTATTTGTTTGAAATTAATTCAGTGAGCCGATGTTTTACTTCGTTGTATCGTTTTACCGGAACAGGGAGCTCGCTGCCGTTTGACATTACGACGCAGTACGGCTTCAAAAGTGTGATATGATCGAGATTTATCGCATAACATCTGTGTATGAGTACAAATCTCCCGCCGGCTTTTTCAACGAATGATGAAATGTTTATCCTGGCGTTGATTTTTCCAGAGAAGCAGCAAATCTGGCAATTGCGACCGTCTGACGTAGCGTAAAGTATGTCGTTTCTTGGAATGAATCGGGTGCAGTCGTCGGCGTCCGTGATGATCATTCTGTCGGAAGAACAGTTCTGCTGGTTCAGCGCCGAACTAGCCGGGATCATCGCTGAATTAAACGCATTCCCGTAGACAGACTCGGACATGCTGTCAGGCTTGGTTACGCCGATGTGCTTGAGCTTAAGTTCACCCAGCCCGGAAAGCTCCCATATGAACACGCAATACTGCTTCATGTACACCATGTCGTCAGAATCGGAGATGGGAGAGAGCGTGTACTTTCCGATGACAGTGCACGCGCTACCGCAGTTCTGCGCAATAATGAACATTTTATCAGTCAGCGTGCTTTTGATAATGCCGCTGATCGCAGTTGGTATGAAATTGCATACTTGCTGCTGACCCTGGATAATAGAATGATTAAGGGCGTCAGTCAGACTGAAGTCCTCGTCTATGTATTTCAGCAGCAGACTCGTATCCTGCTGCCAGAATTGCTCCAGTATCGCTTGAGTAAGGTCGATAGCAAGAGCTGTGTTTTCGCTGGTCAAATTTAGATCTGCCTTTCTTTAATTGATACTGTCTGGTACGGATAACAGAAATCAAAAGAAAGAAAAGTAAAAATGATATGAAGCAGACAGCCAATCCGCTTCCCTTACATTGATTATATCACATTGTCTATAGTTTTGTCAAGTACTTTCGGTATTTTCATATAGATTAGCACATATAAGCGTTGGCCCAAAGTGCCAAGTAGTCTGACGATTTTTGGTTACGCATGGGAGGTCATTCGTGCGAAATATATTGAAAACCCGGTTTTTTTCTGGTATAATATGCACAAGTTTCATGAGCGTTGTGAATTTGCCTTTGATTAAAATGGCAGACCGGGGTGGAAAATGGCAGGGTATACATACTCTAAAAAGAAAAAACAAGTCAGAACGGCAAAGAAACAAAGCATACAGGCGCGAAAAAACATCGAAACGGAATATGAGTTGCCTGCCGCAGCCCATGGATTAAAACACGTTGACCCGGTTTACATGCTGACAGACGGTTTCGCAAAGCGGTTTGACGCCGTAGGAACAGAACACTCCAGACAAATGGCGGGAAACAGCGAACAATTCCAGCGTACTGACGGAGAGAATTCCAGTACAGGCGGCGGTTTAGGTTCCAAAAAAGTTAATGGTCGGGAGCCGACCGTGGCTGCTGATTCGCGCCGTGAATCAGATGAATGCAATTTTGCAGACAAGTTTTCGTCGTATGCATTCCGTGGTGGGAAGCTTGCCAACGCAGTTATGGCGGGGCAGGGTCGTCAGGTGTTTACTGTCTGCCTTTCAAGGGCGCTTGGCAGGAGTTTTCACGGTTCTGAACGGCAGAAAAAACTACTCGGGAGCGCTAACGATTTTCACGTTGGAAACACTTCCGCGAGGGTCATGTTCAACCGCGACGCACAGTCTGCTGTAAGTCTCGTGACGGACGCGCTCCGTGGAAGCACAAGGATACTTGAGCTGTTTAGGAATCTTGCGAATGGCAGTGGTCAGAGGTCAGACGCACCGTTGGAAATGCGCAATATCGACACGCTGAAAATGGCGTTTCCGTTTTTGCAGACCGACGATGATAAGCGGCTTATACTGTCCTGCAAGAGCCGTCTGAAGGAGCTTGAGAACTCAAAAAATCCGAAATCTGAGAACGCAGCACGGCTTCTCAGGTCGGCAGTGATAAAGCATACCGCCGTGCTTCGCAGAAAAGAGGAGCAGCAGCGGAACTTCCTTACAAAGCTGAACGAGATCAACAGCAACGTGCGTGAAGCCGAAAAACTGTTCAGCTCCGACGGATTTGCTGAGCAGGCGCTCCGCGAGGCGGAGGAGCTCATGGAGGGAACTCCGCCCGATGACGATAAGCGCCGCAAAGCCTCATTCGAAGCCGCTTCGGCGGTCGCGGACTTCTTTTCAGGTCTGAGAGGAGACGAAAATGGAACAGCTCGGCAAAACGAAGCAAACCAGCCGGAAACCGGCGCACCAGAAAAAACCACAAAATCATAGCCGCCAGGCTGTGTTTTGCCCGGAGATCCTGTCTGCGGCGGCCTCCGCGGCAGAGCATTCGCTGAGCGAATCTCTGCTGGGAGTATCTCCCGAACAGCTTCTGAGCGCTGGAAATCAGTTCCTGCTCAGACTTACGGGCCGCGAGTTCCACGTTACCTCTAATCATGAAATGTGTTTTTCTGAACAATCTCCGGAAAACGCATTCGAGCAGGTTCCGGCGGGTCTGGAGTTCCGACAGCCGGTATTTTCGGGTCAGCTTATCACGCCGACCAACATAAATGATATCTCAGCAGGGAGCCAGTAATGGATTATTCCGAAATTGTAAGAAGCGAGCTTTTGCAGCGAGGTCTGAATTTCATTGAGGAATACGGCGCGTTTCAATTTACCATGAGTAGCGGACAGCGCCGGTGGCGCACTCTGCTGAGCGCTGAAAATAACGCGCTGATTTGCTGTGCGCAGTTCCCGTGGATATCCGGAGGCTGCCTGAAAACGCTGAACCAGCTAAACGCTGAGGTCGCGCTCGGGTGCTTTCTGCTGACGGAAGGACACGTTGTGTTTCGCTGCGGCGCAGAGGTCTTTGACCCGCTGACCGCCGGAGAAACCGCGATATCGCTTCTGCGGATGAGCGGAAATACAGTCTGCCGATACTGGGAACGCGTAAGGTTCTGCGGAGGTACTGATGAGCTTTGATTATTCCAGTGCGGGGAAACGCTTTGCAAGCCAGAACGAGCTTCTGGACTGCTTTGCGGACGTCCTCGATCTTCACATATATTACATCTACAAGTATCACTACTGGGTCAGCCCGGAAAACAGCATGCAGGGTATGCTCGGGGTTGTCGTTACCCGGGAGGAGTTCGAAAAGGGACTGCTCCGGGCTTCCGGTGGAACTGCATGGGAGAGCCTGAGCGACGATGAGACCTCCGAAATCGAAATGACCAGGGAGTACTTTTTCGGAAGGGTTCTTGCGACTCCGGACGACTGCGGATTCACGGTTTTCGGAGTTGAAAACGCGTTCAGAACGGACAGATTCCGCTTCCTGACGGTGCTTACGCTGCTTTGCTGCGATGTGGAGCGCCGTTACGAGAAGTTGTTTGCATTCCTACAGGACGATATCTCGAAAAAACTCCCGACAGCCGACACGATGATACGTCTGTGGGCGGAGCCGGGCAGGCGCATAGCGGATTACTACCGCTATTTTTCAGAGCAGGACGCGCTGATGAAGTACATCTGCGCCCCTGTGGAGGGTACCCTCTGCACCCGGCAGCTCCAGCTTTCTGAGCCAATTATCCGGTACCTTACAGGCGGGGAGTGCGCGTATCCCGTGTATTTTCCTCAGGAGGATCCCGGGCAGGCTTACATAATGGCGGAAATCGCGGAGCAGGCGGCGTCAGCGGCGGAGCGTTCGCTGAACGGCGCCCCCGCAGTGATATGCCTGTGCGGTAAGCGCGGCAGCGGCAGGAAGTTCCTGATAAAGCACTGCGCACGGAGGTGCGGCGAGAGCGTTGCGTTCATTTCGGCTGCGGAGCTTATCTCAGCGGATGATACGGCGGAGGCGTTCCGGCGGGCGGTCTGCGAGGCTGCTCCGAGGGGAGCGGTACTCTGCATTACCGATTTTGAGCAGTTTCTTGAGGAAGAAAACCGCGCGAAGCTGGCTGAACTTTCAGCGGAGCTTTCAGACAGCGGGCGCTTCTTCGGTACTCATATATTCATAACCACGCAGCGACGCTGGCAGACTGAAATTCCAGGCGCGGGCACGCTTCTGCTAACGCTGGAGATTCCTGATACCGACGAGGATCAGCGGCTCACACTGTGGCGGCACGCGCTGTCCGGTCTGGAGCTTTCCGAAAGCGTCGACCCGGCGGAGATGGCGGCGAAGTTCCGGTTTACCCCGGGGCAGATAGCCGCAGCGGCGAACCGTGCCAGGGAGCTTTCCCGAGGAGGAGTAACGCCGGAGCTGCTGCACGAATGCTGCTACGCTCAGGTGGTGGTAGGGCTGAATACGCTCGCCACGCCTATAAAGCCCGCTTATTCCTGGGAGGATCTTGTGCTCCCGGAGTCCGAGATAAAGCTGCTGAAAAGCGCGCTGACCCACGTGAAGTACCGCCATAAGGTCTACACGGAGTGGGGATTCTCGAAAAAGGCGGCTTACGGCAGGGGACTGTCGGTGCTGTTTTCCGGACCTCCCGGCACGGGAAAGACGATGGCGGCGCAGGTCATAACGAATCAGCTTCATATGCAGCTTTTCAAGGTGCAGCTTTCTCAGATAGTCAGCAAGTACATCGGCGAGACCGAGAAGAATCTACGGAGGGTTTTTACAGAAGCAAAAAACGCAAACTGCGTGCTGTTCTTTGACGAGACCGACGCACTTTTCGGCAAGCGCTCCGAGGTCAAGGACTCCCACGACCGACATGCGAACATAGAGACCGCGTATCTGCTCCAGCAGATGGAGGAATACGACGGCGTTGTGCTGATGGCGACGAATCTCCTTCAGAATATCGACGAGGCGTTCATGCGAAGGATAAGCTTTGTGGTCGCGTTTCCGTTTCCGGACGCCCCCACGCGGAAGCTGCTCTGGCGCAAAATGCTGGACGCGAAGGCTCCGACGGAGAACATCGACTACGATTTCCTCGCTGAGAACTTCAAGATGGCTGGAGGAAATATCAAGAACTGCGTGATACATGCGGCGTTTCTTGCGGCTTCAGAGGGCTCTCCGATAGGAATGCGCCATCTGCTGACCGGAATAGTCAACGAGCAGCGCAAGAACAACACAGTGGTGCTGCGTGAGGATCTTAAACAGTACGCCGACCTTGTTTTCGGCGAATGACACAGGTTAGTTTATCCGACAGGATCTACTATAAACGAAGATCTGCTGTCCGGCGGACTTCACAAAATTTATTTGAGAGGAGGCACTGATCTTCTTGCAGCCCGCGAAAGCCGGAAAGCTGGAATGGAGATCAGAAACAAGTTATGCCAGAGTATTTATCCCCAGGTGTGTATGTTGAGGAATACGAGTCCGGCGCAGTTCCCATGGAAGGCGTTGGAACAAGCACGGCAGGCTTTGTAGGTCTTGCAGAGAAGGGCGACGTTATCGGAAAGCCGCAGCTTGTAACAAGCTTCAGCGACTATGTTCGCATTTTCGGCGGTTATCTTTCCGAGACGAAGTACGGCGACAAGAGATTCCTGCCGTATGCGGTCGAGCACTTTTTCATCAACGGAGGCTCCAGGGCTTTTGTTATGAGAGTCTGCCCGGATGACGCAAAGTGCGCTTCCACAAAGAGCGATTCCATACTGAGCTTCACCGCAAGGAATCCCGGCGAGTGGGGCAATCGTATCAAAGTGACCGTATCCCCCGTATCCCGCGTAAAGACGCAGGTCTACGAGGTCGAGGGAAACAGCGCGACTGTAAGAAGCGTTGACGGCTTCAACATCGGCGACGTAGTCGAGTTTGCGGACGGCAAGACCTCCGTTTATAACCGCATCACCGCCATCGAGGAAAAGACGATCTCATTTGAGAATCCCGTCAGCCCCTCCATCATCGACAAGAACCTTGTACCCACGAAGTTCATCAAATCCAGCGAGATAGACGTTTCCGTAAAGTACGGCGACGTCAAGGAGGATTACCTGTTCGTATCCCTCAACACCGAATCCGCGGACTACATATGTTCCAGAATGTCCAGAAGCGAGCTTGTGACCGTTGAGGTCTCCGCTAAGCCGGCGAAGCCCATGGTTCCCGAGGTAAAGGACAAGGACAAGAAGGACGCGGCTCCCGCAGCGGTTTCCGGTATCGTAGCTCCGTTTGACGCGGTAGGCGGCAAGGGCGACGCTATGATCTGTCTCTTATACACAT
>OJRI01001665.1_pt1 | contig 10960 bp, 6 predicted proteins | sample 1599151 | NCBI WGS metagenome assembly OJRI01 (sample SAMN03922457, study PRJEB24848) | human gut metagenome | isolation source: stool sample | host: Homo sapiens | place: Germany | collected 2009-11
ACCACCAGATCGTCGGCCGAATCGAATTTGATCTGCGGGCGCAGGAATCCAGCGAATTCCACGCGCGCCTGATGGCCGTACAGGTCCAACCAGTCATCGGTGATGGCGTAGGCTTCCACCACGCGTTCGGCGTCACCGTCCTCGTTGAACGTCGGCTTGGTGCCGATGGAGATGGCCGCCGGCCAGCGGTGTGGCGACTGCATGGCCACGCGCGCGTTGACGGACGAAGCGTCATACTGCTGCGATACGCCGTCGGCCGGTTTCTCCCCGGCTTCTTCGCCACCGTCGGCGGACTTCTCCCCCAAATCGACCAGCCAGCCGGCGTACACGCCGTCCACCGGCAGGTATCCGGCGACGTTCTCGCTCAGATTGGCGGTCGGGAATCCGATGGTGCGGCCGCGTTCCTCGCCATGCACCACGGTGCCTTCCACGGCATGCGCGTGGCCGAGTATCGCGTCTGCGTCCTTGATACGGCCTTGGCTCAGCAGATAGCGCACATTGGTGGAGCTCCACGTGCGCACCTCCTTGGCCTGATGCTTCTTGCTCCATGCGCGTCGTTCGGCCTTGGAAGCCCCCTCCAGAGGGTCGGAAGGCTCGCCGGGTTCGGACGGCATCACCGGCTTCGCATTGACCGGCACTCGGGTCAGCCCCGGACCGAAATCGTCCACGACCTCCAGCTGGAACACGCCGGTGGCGAGCGCCAGATTCTCAATGGCCTTCACGTTTCCGGCGCGGTTCGCGCCCATGGCGGCGTCGGAGCCGAGCACCAGCGTGCGCATGCCGAGTTTGCCGACCATCTGGCCAAGGAAGAAGCGGTATGATTTCGCGGCGAATGCCATGGTGTAGCGCACGATGAGCGTGTAGTCCACGCCGATGGCGTCGATGGCGCGCAGCCGTTCGTCCACACTGGTCAGCGCCTGCGTGTCAGGCGTGCCTGCGGGCGGTTCCTGACCGTCATGTTTGGCGGCGTAAGCGTGCACCAGCGCGGGACGCGGGTCGAACAGCACCACCACGGAGAACGCCTGCTCCCGTTCGGCGAGTTCGGCCACACGGCGGATGACCGCCTGATGTCCCTGATGCATGCCGTCGAATGAGCCGATGGTCACCACGGACTTCTTGTCGTTGCTCAGGGTCGGCCAATCCACCATGCCGCTGGCATCGGGGGTAAGCGTGATCGTCTTCATGTGTCCTTCTTTGCGTATTGTCCGTGTGTTTGTCGTGTTCGTATTGCGTGCAGGCCGGTCTTGATTGTTTCAGTTGAAGACCGCGACCGGCTTGGTCTCGCCACGTTTGGCGCGTTCCACGATCGCCACCAGATCGTTGGTTTCGGGAACGTACGCGGCCATGGTCGTATGGATGTCGTGGGCGATTCTACGGCCGAACCGCAGGTCCGTCGCCTCCTGTTCGGTGACGGGAAGCATGTCCATGGAAGCGGCCGCGCTGGCGACCAGGTCGAGTGCGTGGTCAACGGCATGCTCGGCATCGTCAAGCACCGCACGGTTGCGTGTCACTTCGATGCCTTCGCGGTTGGTGAAGGTCTTAGCTTCCGTATGGGCGGTCATGACGTTCGGCATGTCCACCGAGAAACGCCCGACGCGGATGCGGCGCAGCATGGTCAGATGGCCGCCGAGGCCGAGTTCGGAGCCCAGATCGCGGCCGAGTGCGCGGATGTAGGTGCCGGCCGAGCAGGTCACGGTCACGTCGAGTTCCATGACTGGCTGCATGTTCGGTTCGTTTTGCCCGTCGGTTTCGGCATGCCAGGATTCCTCCGGGGCGATTTCGACGGCATCGGCAAGAGGTGATCCCGCGCATGTGGTCGAAGCATAGCCGTATCGCACTGCCGAAACACTGAATTCCGAGATGGTCACCGGACGGGCCTTGAGGTCCACATCCTTGCCTTCTCGGGCCAGATCATAGGCACGCTGGCCGTTGATTTTGATGGCTGAATAGGAGTTCGGCACCTGCTCGATGCGCCCGGTGAAATGATGGGCGATGACGTCTTCAACGGTCTGTCGTGAAGGGAATTCGGCGATAGTTCCCTCCTCCGGCAGCAGTTCGCCGTCGGCGTCGTCCGTGGTGGTGCGCTGGCCGAGTCTGATGGTGGCCAGGTAGGTTTTGTCGTGGTCGACGATGTAGTTGAGCAGACGTGTGGCGTTGCCGAAGCCGACCACCAGCACGCCGGTGGCCATCGGGTCGAGCGTGCCGGCATGGCCGACGCGTTTCATCTGCAGGGCGCCACGCACCGCCGCGACCACATCGTGGCTGGTGACGCCCTGCGGCTTGTCGATGACCAGCAGACCGGAGTTGTCAGGCTTCGTCGTCATCGTCCCAATCCTCGACCTCGACATCGTCATCATCGTCGAAGTCGTCATCATCGGGCTCGTCGTGCTTGTACGGATCGGCGTCGCCGGCGTATTGCGCGTTGGCGCGGGACTTGGCGAGTTCTTCGTCGCGCTTGTGTGCGAGCGCGAGGATGTCCTCGATCTCATGGGCCTCGCCCGGCACTTCGTCGAAGATGAATTCCAGTTGCGGGGTGAGTCGCAGTCCGGCCTTGGTGCCTACCAGGGAACGCAGGCGTCCTTTGGCCTGGTTCAGGGCCTGCTGCGCGCGGCGGCGTTCGCCCTGCTCGTGTCCTTCATGGCCGAGCTGGGTCCAGTAGACTTTCGCGATCTGCAAATCGTTGGTGACGCGCACTTCGGTGATGGTCACGTTGGCCAGTCGCTTGTCGTGCAGCTGCGCCTCCATGGACGATGCGATCACACGCTGAATCAACGCCGCGATGCGCGCGGCGCGGGGATTGGTTCCTGCCATTGCTGTCCTTTTGGTGAAAAGTTCTTATTGTATCACGGAACGCCCGCAGTCGTGAACCGGCTGTGGGCGTTCCTTACCTGGTTATCGATACGAAGCTCGAAGCACTCGGCTACTTACGCTCGATTTCCTGCATTTCGAAGGTCTCGATGATATCGCCAATCTCGATGTCGTTGAAGGTGCCGAGGTTGATACCAGCCTCGTAGCCTTCCTTGACGGACTGAACGTCGTCCTTGAAGCGACGCAGCGAGGAGATCTCGAGGTCGTTGACCGTGGCCACGCCGTTGCGCAGGATACGGCACTTCGTACCACGCTTGACCTCGCCGTCCTGCACCATAACGCCGGCGATGTTGCCGAACTTGGAGGAGCGGAAGATCTCGCGGATCTCGGAGTGAGAGGTGACGACCTCTTCGTATTCCGGCTTGAGCATGCCCTTGAGGGATGCCTCGATGTCTTCGATCGCACGGTAGATGACCGAGTAGTACTTGATCTCCACGCCCTCGCGCTCGGCGAGGTCCGCGACCTGACGGTTCGGACGCACGTTGAAACCGATGATAACGGCCTTGTCGACCGTGGCCAGGTTGACATCATTCTGGGTGATTGCACCGACGCCGCGGTGGATGACCTGGATGCCGACCTCGTCGGATACCTCGATCTTCATCAAGGAATCCTCGAGCGCCTCGACCGAACCGGACGAATCGCCCTTGATGACAATATTGAGCATGTCGATCTCGGACTCGGCGAACTTCTTCTTGAAGTCCTCGAGGGAGACGACCTTGCGACGCTTGGCCAGCTGGGCGGCACGCTCGGTGGCCTGACGCTTCTCGGCAATCTGGCGAGCGGCACGATCATCGGAGGCGACCAGGAAGAGGTCACCGGCGGTGGGCACGGAGGTCAAGCCCAGCACCTGAACAGGTGTGGACGGACCGGCCGCTTCCATCGGCTGACCGTTCTCGTCGAGCATGGCACGCACGCGGCCGTACGAAGTGCCGGCCACGATGGCATCGCCCACGTGGAGCGTACCCTGCTGAACCAGCACGGTGGCCACGGCACCACGACCCTTGTCGAGTCGGGCTTCGACGGTGGCACCACGGGCGTCCATGTCGGGGTTGGCGCGGAGGTCCAGCTCAGCGTCAGCCGTGAGCAGCACGGCTTCGAGCAGCTTGTCGACGTGCAGGTTCTGCTTGGCGGAGATGTCGACGAACATGGTGTCGCCACCATACTCTTCAGGGACCAAGCCGAACTCGGTGAGCTGGCCGCGGACCTTCTCCGGGTTGGCACCGGGCACATCGATCTTGTTGACGGCCACGACGATCGGCACCTTGGCGGCCTGAGCGTGGTTGATGGCCTCAACGGTCTGGGGCATCACACCATCGTCGGCGGCGACCACGAGGATCGCGACGTCAGTGAGCTCGGCACCACGGGCACGCATGGCGGTGAACGCCTCGTGGCCAGGGGTATCGAGGAAGGTGATCTTGCGCGGTTCGCCTTCAAGGTTCACGGTGACCTGGTAGGCACCGATGCGCTGGGTAATGCCGCCGGCCTCACGTGCGATGACGTTGGTCTTGCGGATGGTATCCAGCAGTCGTGTCTTACCGTGGTCGACGTGGCCCATGACGGTAACGACCGGCGGGCGAGGCTTGAGATCCTCGTCATCCTGCAGTTCTTCCTCGTCAAGGTTGATGTCGAACTGCTGGAGCAGTTCCTTGTCTTCCTCTTCTGCGGAGACGAGCTGGATGTTCCAGCCGATCTCTTCGCCCAGAATCTGGAAGGTCTCCTCATCCAAGGACTGGGTGGCGGTAGCCATCTGACCCAGGTGGAAGAGCACGGTGACCAGCGCGGCCTGGTTGACGTTGATCTTCTCCGCCAAATCGGCCAGGGACGCGCCCTGACGCAGACGGATGGTCTGGCCGTTGCCGTTGGGGATGCGAACGCCGCCGATGGTCGGTGCTTTCAGCTCCTCATACTCATGGCGCTTTGCCAGACGGTTCTTACGGGCCTTTGAGGACTTGCCGCCCTGACGTCCGAATGCGCCTGCGGCACCGCCGCGACCGCCGCGACCGCCGCCACGTGCGGGACCGTTGCTCGGTGCACCGCCACCCTGGAAGTTATTGCCGCCGCCTTGGCCCCCACGGAAGCCGCCGCGTGCGCCGCCCTGACCGGCACCCTGGGAGCCGCCGCCCTGACCCGGACGGTTGTGGCCCCACTGGCCGGGACGCGGACCGCCCTGACCACCTTGGCCCGGACGACCGCCACGGAAGCCGCGGCCCTGCCCCTGGCCTTGGCCGGGACGGCCCGGACGACCGCCACGACCGTTATCAGCAGTCGGACGAGCCATCGGATGCGGACGCGGAATATCACCCGGCGTCGGGGTGTGCATACCCTGCTTGCGGGAGAACGGGTTGTTGCCCGGGCGCGGGCCCTGAGCGTGCGGGCGCGGAATCGCATTTGAAGCGGCATTGCCGCCATTGGCACCGGCGCCGCCCTGAGCGTGCGGGCGCGGAGCCGAAGCATTGCCGCGGTTGTTCTGATGCTGAACCGGCTGGCCATTGTTCGGACGGCCCTGGTTGTTACGACGATCGTTGTTACGGCGATCGTTCGGGCGACTCTGACGACCGTTCTCACGGCCTTCGCGATTATCGCGACCATTCTCACGGTTGTCGTTCTGACCGTGGCGGCCGGGGGTCGGCATGCCGGGGCGTGCGCCGCCCTGCGGACGCGGTGTCGGTGCACCCGGAGTCGGAGCCTGCTGATGTGCCGAGGCAGGCGATGCCTGACGTGCGGGAGCGGCCGGAGTCGGTGCGGAAGATGAAGTGGAAGCCGGGGCCGAAGGTGCGGCCGGGCGGCGCTGCTGCACGGGCTTGGAATCGCCCTTGGCGTTGTCCTTGGCGAACTCTGCCTTCAGACGCCGGGCTACCGGCGGTTCAATCGTAGAAGAAGCGGACTTGACGAATTCTCCCATGTCCTTAAGCTTCTCAAGCACGGTTTTGCTATCGACATTCAAAACCTTAGCCAGTTCGTATACGCGTGGTTTCGCCACTAATTACTCCTATTCTGTGACCACGCGCGTGCATGGGCGTGGTCAGTTGGTGATGACGGCAAGCCTACCCTGTCTCATCGTGCGACCATGATCGTGTTACCTCGTCTCTGGTGTGGGCGATTTCGCGCACACTGCGCCAGCCCACATACGCCAATCAAGCATACTCATAGCGCTGGATAGCGTAGACGCAGCGAGCCGCGCCATTGCTGACGCGGCTCGTATCAGGAAATAATGCGCCCTGAAGATCATTCGCCTTCGAGCCCGGCGGCCTATTCGGCTTCCGGAGCAGCAGCCTCGGCCGCAGCCTGGGCGGCCTTTTCGGCGGCGACCTTCTTGGCATGGGCCTCGGCGGATTCGATGCCGATCTTCCAGCCGGTCAGCTTGGCTGCCAGTCGTGCGTTCTGGCCTTCCTTGCCGATGGCCAAGGACAGCTGGTCGTCGTGGATGAAGGCGATGGCGGTCTTGTTCTTCTCGCTGATCACCTGCACGCCGGTGGCCACAGCCGGGGACAGCGCGGCTGCCACGAACTTGGCCGGATCGTCGGAGTAGTCGACGATGTCGATCTTCTCCGGGCCAAGGTTCTCCATAACGGCACGCACGCGAGCGCCGCCGGGGCCGATCAGCGCGCCCTTCGGGTTCACGCCATCGGTGTTGGCCTTGACCGCGATCTTGGTGCGGGCGCCGGCCTCACGAGCGATGGCCATGATGGACACGGCACCGGAGACCAGTTCCGGCACTTCGCGCTCGAACAGCTTGCGGACCAGCTCCGGGTGGGAGCGGGACACCACGATTTCCGGGCCCTTGATGCCACGGGCCACGTTCACCACGTACACGCGGATGCGTTCGCCGTGGCGGTAACGTTCGCCGGGCACCTGCTCACGGCGAGGCAGAATGGCTTCGACATCGCCCATCGCGACATGCACGTTGGAGGGGTCGGAAGCATCCTGCTGGATGATGCCGGTGATGAGCTTGCCCTTCTGGCCGGAGAACGCACCGAATACCTTCTCATCTTCGGCGCGGCGGAACAGCTGGGTGATGACCTGGCGTGCGGTGGCTGCGGCGAGACGGCCGAAGTCACGCGGGGTGTCATCGTATTCCTCGCCCAGCTTGGGAACGGGGTAAGGGTTGTCTTCGGTGGGTTCGACCGGAATTTCGTCGGCGGCCCACACGGTGAAGTTGCCGGAACGTTCGTCAAGCTCCACGCGCGCGTGCTTGGCGGCGTGCGGGGTCTTGAGGTAGGCGAGGCGCAGGGCCTCTGCCAGCGCATCATCCAGGGTTTCGGGGTCGATTCCTTGCTCGGCGGCGAGCTTGTGTATTCCTGTCAGGTCCAGTTCCATCGATCCGTACCTCCTATGAAGTTATGTGGCGCATGGCCTATGAGTAGTCACAGTTAGCTATTAGTGTATGTTTCCATGCAGACACGCTTCTCTTCAGGACGGTTTACCCGGCGCTTGGCATCCGTACTATGCGCGAGCGCGATGCTGTGTTCGCTTTCGGCGTGTTCGATGCCGCGACTGGCCGGACGGGCCGAGGCAGAAGCTCAAATGACCCCTTGCGAGAAAGCGATGACGTTGGCGGGCTACGCCACCCATCCGGCTGAAGGCACGCCGTTATTAGAGCAGTATGCCACCGGTCTGGCCGCTCCCCTGGCTTGGATTGACGTTGCCGGGTATTGTTCGGGTCGTTTTGCCGAGGGAACGTTACGTGACGCGCAGACCAAGCAATGGCTGGCTTTTCTGGCCGATAAATTCGGGCAGTCCGCGCCTGAGGTGACGCCGGCGCGTCTTGATGGCGTCACGTCCGCCAACGTTGATCGATCGGTATTGGATGCGATGGCCGTGGCCGAGGATCGCGCCGGATTCGCTATCGAGGTCTTGGCCGCACGAGGACAGACCGCTGGGGCTACGTTGGCGTTGAGCGATATGCATAAGACTGCCGGGCAGCAGTTGGTTGCGCTGGCGAACGGCAATTTTGATGATTCCGGCGCACAATCCAGTTCTTCCGGCCAAAACGACCCCCGCCAAAAGGTCTATGCCATCGACCAACTACTGGCCAACCCCACCACCATCGCCGACAAGGCAAGCGGCCAAACCGTACCGACCGCCGCCGCCATCGAAATGGACTGCGCCCGCGCGCAGATCAAGGCCGTGACCGAATCGAAATCTTCCACCGAGAGCGATACGCTGCTCATCCTCGCCGCACTGGCCGCCAAGCACGCCTACACCGCGTTCCAACTTGGCTACCCAGCGACTGACGCCGCATTGTTCGAGTAGACACACACTCCTCACGAAGCCGATGCGAACTTGTTGGATGCTAGTGGGCAAGTCGAGTTGAGGCACGTTCCACCAATGTGAAATCGGTGGTGTACGTACGGGCCGGGCCTGAGTATCCTTCGATGCGGTCGATAAGCATGTCAACGGCATGCTTGGCATAATCATCGATATGAGGATCGATGGTGGTCAGCGCCGGCACCGAGTACTCGGCTTCCGGCACGTTATCGAAGCCGACCACTTGTACATCGTCAGGTACATGCAAACCACATCGTTGCAATTCATGAATTGCGCCTAAAGCAATGGCATCATTGAGACACACTACAACATCCGGGCATGGGAGCTTGTCTAGCATAGCTTTTGTCACGCGCATACCTTCACGCTGATTCATGCTTTCTGCCGGAATCACATACCGCCAATTCACCGATAATCCGCGCTCTTCAAATGCCTTCACATATCCTTGGGCGCGTAACGCCTGGGTCCCTTCCGTCTGACGACGCAGCACTGCCTCATCCACCAGTTCAGGAAGAACACCCATCAGAGCAACCGTTTGGGCACCTTCATCCAAAAATCTTCCTACAACCGTGGAGATGGATTCAATGTTGGGCATGGTGATCCAATCGCTTTTCCCGTAGGCCAGATGGTCTCCGGTCGTTACAATCGGATATGGCTGCTCCAGAACGGCCCCTTCATCCGCGAGCGGCGACATTACGAACAGAATCCATCCTTCCGCCCCTAAACGATAGGACTCGTCAACGCTGGCAACCAACCCTTCACCGTCGGAACCATATGTGTTGATGACTACACCGTAATGGCGTTCTTTTGCGTATTCAATGACCTTGTCAGTGAAAAAAGGAACGAACGGCTGCGAGAAATCGAAGATGTTGAGTCCAATAAGCTTTGTGCCGCCAGATCGCATTGCACGCGCCGAAATATTGACGGTATATCCAAGCTTACGCATCACCTCTTCCACACGGCGACGTGTATCCGGTCTCATACTGCCAGTGTCATTCAGCACATTGGAAACCGTCTTGATGGAGACGTTCGCCTCACGCGCCACGTCCTTGATAGTTACGCGGTTTCCCATTGTTCGAATCCATTTCTGCTTATTACATGACACACCTTCAACAGCGTCATTATGTTCTTATTATGGTAAGTCACAGTCGGGTCGAGCATCTCCTCCTCATATCGGAATCATCTACCCCTCAACCTCAGAATTCAGCCAAGGAGCTTTCCTCCGTTGGACCCCATGCACCATTAGGCAAATATCCTTCTGACAATACTGCAGGACGATCGAACGTAGAGGTTAAACTTTCTGGTTGAAGAAACGCACGCACGCCATCCGAACAAGGGACTTTCTGACCGCCGGCTTTCAACCTAGCTTTTTACATACCCGTCTTTTCTCCTTATTCCTTTGTTGGGTATCGAATTGTTCCAGTCGATGTGAATGACGGCATTGTCTTCCTTTGACTGGTATGCCACATTACATTAGTGGCGAATCCGAACCTCTCTTTCTGCAATCCGGGCATGTTGATGATTGTTTGGGTATTGCTTGGTGGTTGTACAGGGCACAGCAACCATAAGAGACTGCGCCCTGTCATGCGCCACCGTCACTCGAATCACTTCACGTGCACGGCGGTCCAGGAGACCGGCGGCAAGGTCACACGCACAGTGCCGGTATCGGCGTCGGACGTGATGGTGGTGTTGGGGTGCAGAACGACTCGGTTCTGGTCTTCCAGCGTGTTTTTTGCCAGCAGATCATCCTCGTGCAGGGTTTGCGCCTCGACCGCGGAAAGTGCGAATCCTTCCGGCAGCTTGATGGCAAAGTCATTGGCCGCTTCCATGGAGCGATTGACCACAAACACGCTGATCGTACCGTCCTCACCACGCACGGCTACGGAATTGATCGTCGGCACTTCACCGTATTTGTCGGTTTCATACGTTCCGGAAGCCAGTTTCGGTTCAAGCACCGTGCCGCCCTTGGCGAGCTTTGCGGTCAGCGAGAACGGATAGAACGTGGTCTGACGCCACGCCGGGCCGCCCGGTTCGGTCATAATCGGCGCAATTACGTTGACCAACTGGGCCAGGCTGGCGGCGTGCACGCGGTCGGCGTTCTTGAGCAGGGTAATCATCAAATCACCGAACACCACGGCGTCGGCGGCGCTGTACACATCCTCGAGCAGGCGCGGGGCAACCGGCCAATTGCCGATGCCTTCCGGATTCTTGCTCGGCTCTTCGTTGAGATACCAGACATTCCATTCATCGAACGAGATGAACACGTCGTGCTTGCTCTTCAGCCGGGCCTTGGTTGCATCGATGGCGGCGGCGACATCGTTGATGAAACCGTCCATATCGACGCCCGAGGCAAGGAAGCTCTTCATGTCACGGGTGCCATCAGGCTGAAGTTCCGGATGGTAGTACGCATGGCAGGAGACGAAGTTGACGTTGTCAAACGTCTTCTCAAGTACGGTTTCTTCCCACTTGCCGAAGGTGTCCATCACGTGGCTGGATGAACCACAGACCACCAGTTCAACGTTCGGATCGATGGCGCGCATACCTGCCGCCACCGAGGCCGCCAAGGTGCCGTAATCCTCGGCGGACTTGTGACCGGTCTGCCACGGGCCATCCATCTCATTGCCCAAGCACCACATCTTGATGCCGAACGGCTGATCGGCACCATTGGCGCGACGCTCCTCGGAGAGCTTGGTGCCGCCGGGAATATTCGCGTATTCCAACAGGTCGAGGGCCTCTTCAAGACCACGGGTACCCAGATTTACGGCTTCCATCAGCTCGTTGCCGCCGGTTTTTTCCAGCCATTTCGCCATTTCGTGCAGACCAAACT
>OJRI01001669.1_pt1 | contig 10901 bp, 6 predicted proteins | sample 1599151 | NCBI WGS metagenome assembly OJRI01 (sample SAMN03922457, study PRJEB24848) | human gut metagenome | isolation source: stool sample | host: Homo sapiens | place: Germany | collected 2009-11
AATCCCCCTCTCTCCGCCACGAAGTCAGAGCCTGTCAAGTAAGACGGGCTTTTTTGTTTTGTGAAAATGGCAACAAAAAAGTTCCGTTGAAATGCTTTTTGACGACACTTTGACGACACTTTGTTCCGGTGCGCAAGAAAATTTGATTGTATGGGCTTTTTATTGAAATATGGCAATATATCATTTGTCCTGCAGGCGATTTTAATATTGATTCCGTATAAGGAAGCAAAGAAAACATTTACAATACCGTCCCTGTAAACTATAATTAAAAATAAGAAAAACATTTGAAATATTACTTTGGGAGAGCAATCATATGCGGGGGAAAATCGTAACAGCCTTTATTTTTTTAACCATGATGACGGGAGCGGTATCAGCTGCTCCCGTTTTAGATTACACAGGAGCAGAGCGGCTGGAAGAAGCGCGGCAGAGAGAAGAAGAGCGGCAGGAACGGCTGCATGCGCCCCGCGTAGAAAACATTGAGAACGGCCTGAATGAAAAAGAAAAGGCAGACGCCGTTCTTGGGCCCGTATTTAAAATAGACGAAATTATTTTATCGGGGCAGGAAGAAAAGTTCGGCTGGCTGCAGGACATCATACAGCCCCATATTCACACGGAGATGGGGATTTCATCTGAAAACTGCCGAAGAGTAACGCCTTCTTGAGATGCCCCATATTCACACGGAGATGGGGATTTCATCCGTCAACAGGCTGGTAAAAGACCTGAATGCGAAACTGCTGGACAAAGGATACGTGACCAGCCGCATCGTGATTCCCGAGCAGAATATGAAAAACGGGAAACTCCTTCTCCGCATCCAAACCGGCAGGCTGCATAAAATCATCTACAGCAGAGACAGCGCCGTCATCCCATGGAAAAACGCATTTCCCATCAAAGAAGGAGACATCCTGAACATCCGCCGCCTGGAGCAGGGGCTGGAACAGATGAAACGCGTCAGCTCCTCTGACGTATCCATGAAACTCCTCCCTGCCGAAGAAGCGGACATGACAGACGTGGAACTCTCCATAACCAAGGGGAAACAAATAAAGGGAAGCCTTTCCGTGGACGACTCCGGACTGGAAGACACAGGAAGCATCCAGTGGAACGCCGCCCTGGGGATAGACCGGCTCTTCAATGCCAATGACCTCTTCCGCATCAGCGGAAATACAGACGGCTCCCGGGACGGATACGAAAAAGGAACCAGAGGACAGGGCATTTCCTACTCCATCCCCAGAGGATGGGACACCTTCACACTGCAGCACAACCGCTACCGATACCACCGGACCGTAGAGTCCCGGCCCTATGACTTCATCAGCAGCGGGAAAACCCGCATCACCGAATTCACCTTCAGCCATGTCATGGGACGCACCAAAAACGAAAAATACGGCTGGGACATAAGCCTCACCAAAAGAAACGCCCACTACTTCATCAACGATATGGAAATCCCCGTACAGGCCATGGACACCACCGCCATGGAAATAGGCCTCTTTGACCGCGTCTATACAGGAAGCGGCACACTGTACACCCGCCTCGGATATAAAATGGGGACAGGATGGTTCGGCGCGAAACCTGATACAGACAATCCGGCGAGTCCCAAAACCCATTATAAAATGTGGCTCCTGGACATAGACTGGCAGAAACCCCTTACCCTGGGACACCGGCCGGCATCCTTCACCACATCCCTTCACGGGCAGTGGACGACAGGCGGCATGCGCCTCTACAGCACAGACATGGTGAGCATCGGGAACAGGTACACCGTCAGGGGCTTCGACGGAGAATACACCCTCATGGGAGAAAACGGATGGTACCTCCGAAACGAACTGTCATCCTCTCTTCCGCGCCTCCACAGCAGCGTATATGCAGGACTCGACGCAGGCGCCGTATACGGCGTATCCACAGAGATCCTGACAGGAAGAACCATCGCGGGCATGGCGCTGGGAATGAGAGGAACCTTTCCCTCAGGACTCTTCTACGACACCTTTATCAGCAGAGCCTTATACAAGCCTGACGGCTTCCATACGAAAACATGGGCCGGCGGATTCACAATGGGCTGTCAATTTTAAATGAAATAGGCAAAATTTTAATTAGAACGACAAGAGGTTATGACAAATGAAAACAAGCACAAGCAAACGACTCAGATGGAATGTAGCCATATGGCTGGCAGCGGGACTGTTTATGACAAGCACCGCCGGCATGGCGTCGGGCCCCATCCTGCCCGATCCGAAAGCGGAAGCCCGCCATCATCCGCAAATAGAAGAAACAGCAAACGGCATACCCCTTGTCAATATAACAGCCCCATCCTCCGGCGGCGTATCCCGGAACGAATACGAAATGTTTAACGTGCCGGACAAAGGCGCTATCCTGAACAACTCCTATACCCTCTCCAAAACCGAACTGGCAGGATACGTACCGGGAAACAATAACATGGCGGAAAGACCGGCCAAAATCATCGTAAACGAAGTCACCGGCACAGGTTCCACATCCATGGACGGATTTCTGGAAGTGGCGGGAAACAGGGCAGACGTCGTCATTGCCAACCCGAACGGCATCACCGTAAACGGAGGCGGATTCATCAATACAGGCAAAGCCTTCCTCACCACAGGGAAACCCGTCTATGACGGAGAAGACCATTTGCAGCGCTTCGACATCACAGGAGGGGACATCCTCATCGAAGGGAAAGGCCTTGGCGGAAAAGAAACGGAAAGCCTTGCCATCCTCTCCCGCGCCGTGAAAATCAACGCAGGCATCTGGGCCGAAGACCTCCATATCACCACCGGGGCCAATACCGTAGACGCAAAGACCCTCGAAGCCTCTGCCATAGAAGGGAAAGGAGGACGCCCCGCCTTCGCCCTCGACACCGCCGCCATAGGAGGCATGTACGCCGGACGGATCACCTTAGTGGGGACAGAAAAAGGACTGGGCGTCAATAACAGCGGCACATGGAGCGCCGAAGACAACCTCACCCTTGACTGGAACGGCGACCTGAAAAACAGCGGTACCATCTACAGCAAAGGAAATACAGACCTCCGCGCAAGCCGCCTGGAAAACGACAAAACCATCGCTGCGGAAAGAAATCTGTCCGCAGCGGCCAAAGAAAATATCCGTAACCAAGGCAAACTCCTCGCCGGAGAAAACATGGGCATCTATGCCGGAAAAACACTGGACAATGCGGGACATGCCATGGAAAGCGGAAACAACCTGTCCATAGAAACCGGAGACGCCATCAATAATGCGGCAGGTACCATCAAAAGCGGCGGCAGCCAGCAGATTAAAGCGGGACATACATTAACCAATACAGAAGGCACACTGGCGGCCGATGGAAATATAAACATACAAACGGATAAGATGACCGGAGACGGCATCGTATCCGCCGGGAAAAAAGCCGGAATCCTGTTGGAAAAAGACTTTACCAATACAGGGCGCCTGGAAGCAGGCAGCAGCCTTTCACTAGCCGTAAAAGGGAATATAACCAACCGCAAAGAGATCCTTTCCCGCGGACACCTGGCACTGGAAAGTAAAAACATCCGGAATGAAGAAACCGGAGAAATAAAAGGAGCGGATACAGAAACAGCGGCAGAAAACACATGGGCAAACCATGGGCTGGTCAATGGAGAAAATGTACATATCCGGGCAAACCACATAACCAATGAAAACAAGGGACGCATCTATGGAACAAGACTGTCCGTGGAAGCGGATACATTGGACAATCTGGGGACATATAAAGAAAAAGCGCCCGTGATCGCATCCCGGGAACACATGAACCTCTTCATTACCGATACACTTACAAACACCGAACACGCCCTTATCCGTGCCGAAGGAAACCTGACCATCGGCGGACAATCAGATGAGAATGGGAAAATAACGGGGAAAACAGAAAAAATAGAAAACAGAAGTGCCTATCTGGAAAGCGGCGGAAATATGGCAATCGGCGTGAACCATTTGGAAAACCGCAATGAACACTTCTCCACTAAAAACGTTCTGGCAGGGAAGACCCACCACGAAGAAGCCGTAGGGCAGGGACAGACAGACCGGTTCACTTTGGGTGGAAAAGGAACAGCCGGCGCAGCCTACATAGAGCGCCATGGACATGTAGACCACCTGTATACACCCGACAACGGAGACTATGACCATTTCACCACCTACATCTACGACCGGTCCGTTTATGAAGACCGGATAGACACGACAGACCCCGCGCACATAGCAGCCGGCGGCAGCCTTTCCCTCGAAGCCGGCAGAGCAGTGAATGACAGGAGCGTGATGACCGCCGGCAAGACCTTTACCCTCCATGGGGCAGATATAGAAAATCGGGACGAAAAAGGACATAAAACAGTAAAAGAAGAAGGAACCGCCACCTCCTACTGGACCAAAAGAGTCCACCATGGAGCCCATATTCATAAAAGGACAGAAACACGGACAACCCGCACTGATTATATGCCCGCTGATGCAGTCACCGATACGATCGTCATAGCCGCCGTGGATAAAGCCCATACAAACCCGGTATATGAAGGGACGAAAGCAGAAGCATACTTGAGTCCGTCAAAAAGAAAACCGCTTCATATTTCCGACAGCAGCCTGTATCATGTCACCTCCGACCCGACGGCCCGCTACCTTGTGGAAACCGACCCCGCCTATGCGGATAGAAAAACCTTCCTGTCCTCAGACTACTTCTTCCGCCGGATGCAGTATGACCCGGAGAAACTCGAAAAACGTCTGGGCGACGGCTACTATGAAAGCCAACTCGTCCGAGACCGGCTCATGCAGCTCAAAGGGCGGCCGGCAGGAGAAAGCGAATACAAAGCCCTCATGGACGCCGCTGTGAGATGGGCCCAAGAAAACAAAGACGTCCGCATCGGCATGGCCCTCACCGAAGACCAGAAGGCCGCCCTCAAAGAAGACATCGTCTGGATGGTGGAATCCTCCGTCCTTCTGCCTGACGGGAACATCGTCAAAGCCCTCGTGCCGGAAGTCTATCTGGCGCATGGAAAGAACGGCACCCTTACGGGTTCTGCCCTTATTTCCGCAGAAAATATAGATATCCATGCCACCAATGACATCCTCTCCCGCGGCACCGTTATCGCGGGAGACACGATGCGCCTCTCCGCCTCCGACATCAATAACGAGGGAGGTACCATAAAAGGCTCCACCATCCTGGAAGAAGCCCTGCGAGATATCCGGAATACCGGGACCATGGAAGCGGAAAACAAACTCAGCCTGAAAGCCGGGCAGGACATAGACCTTGCCTCCACCCTGCATGAAGAAAGAAATCAACAGGGATACACAGAAACCATCGCCTCCTCGGGGAAAGCCGCCGTCACGGGAAATCAAGGCACCCTGTCAATAGAAGCGGGAAGAGACATCACTGCAGAAGCGGCGGAAATATCCTCAGCGGGAAATATAGCCATGAAAGCCGGACGGGACATAACCATGGAAACCGCCGCAGCCAAAAAAGACACGGCCGTCACATGGGACGGTAATAACTACCGCCATGACAGCGCCGCCCGGGATATAGGCTCCTCCGTTACCGCTAAAGGCAGCCTCACCATGCAGTCCGAAAGAGACATATCCATCAAAGCCGCAGATATCCGTTCCGAAGGCATGACCGCCGTAAAAGCGGGAAGAAACCTTACGGTAGAAAACGGAAAAGAAATAACAGACCTGGAAGAACACCACCGCCATAAAGAAAGAAGTTTGCTCAGCAGTACCACCACGACCACCCACGATGAAGTCCATGCCGTACAAGCACAAAAAAGCATAATAGAAGGAAATACCGTCTCCCTGCAGGGAGGGAAAGACATCAGCCTTACAGGAAGCGCCGCCGCCTCCACCAAAGAAACAGCCCTGTCAGCCGGAAGAAATATCTCCATACATGCTGCAGAAGAAACAAATAAAGAAATACACAAAAAACAAGTAAAGAAAAGCGGCCTCATCGGAGGGGGATTAGGCTTCACCATCGGGAGCGAAAAGAAAAAAGACAGCTATGACACCGAAGAAACCACGCAGAGAGGAAGCACCGTGGGGAGTGTCAAAGGAAACGTCACCATCACAGCCGGACAGACGGCATCCGTCAGCGCCTCCGACATCATTGCAGGGAAAGACACCCTCATCACAGGAAGAAACGTAGACATCGAAAGCAAAGACAATACCTACAGAGGAAAAGAAGAACACGAATACAAAAAGAGCGGCCTTACCGTATCCTTAGGCGGAGCCTTGATCACGGCAAAAGACAATGTCATCCGGCCGATAAAGAACGCCGGACAGGCGCATGACGGGCTGCTTGGGAAACTCTATGCCGCCGATGCGGGATTCAACCTGCATGATGCGGTAAAGACATATAAAAACATAGGAGACGTGAAAAAAGGAATTACTCTTGACGTCAGCATAGGAAGCCGGTCCGCCAAATCCGACAGCCGGTACCAGGGAACAGAAGCCAAAGAAAGCAGGATCGTTTCCCAAGGAAATATACGTATAAAGAGCGATGAAAATATTGCCGTAAAAGGCTCACAGATAACAGGCGAAAACGTGACCCTGCAGGCCGGGAAAGACATCAGCCTTACCGCCGCAGAAAACAGGAAGACAACAGAAGGGAACAGCAGGAGCAAAGGCGCAGGAATTACCGCCTCCTTTGGTATAGGCGGACTCCAAAATGTAGGCATCAGCGCAGGAAAATCCAAAGGAAATATGGAAGAAGAAATAATGACCCATACAGGAAGCGCCGTCACCGCTAAAGAAACCCTGGCCATGGAAAGCGGCAAAGATCTGAACATCACAGGAAGCAAAGCAGGCGGAAAGAAAGTAGAAGTAAAAACAGGAAATAACCTCTCCATAGAAAGCTTGCAGGACAGCCATACCTACCACAGCAGGGACAAAGAAAGCGGCATCCATCTGCAGAGAGATATTACCGTCCGTCCGGATACAGGGAAAAAGAAAATGGACGATCCCTACTTCTCCATTGGGAAAAAGACAGACACCACAGACTCCACCTATATCAGCGTCACAAAACAGGCAGGCATCTATGCAGGAAAAGAAGGATACGACATCCAAGTCAAAAACAATACCCGCCTCAAAGGAGCTGTCATAGACAGCCAGGCAGAAAAAGAAAAGAACAAACTTACTACAGGGGCACTGACATGGGAAAATATAGAGAATAAAGCGGAGTATAAAGCAAAAGCTCATGGAATGACAGCCTCTACACAGTCAGCATCCAAACTGAACCCGGCAGGACTGGGATACGTGCCGGCCGTGCCCGTCAAAGGAGAAGCGGACAGCACCACCTATTCAGCCATAGCCGACAGTATCATTACCACAACGAAAGAAAAGACAGAAAAAGAAATACGCCATGATACGGAAAACGCGCTGAATAAACTGTCAGAAATCTTCGATAAAAAGAAAATAGAAGAAAAACAGGAACTGGTAAATTTGATGTCCCAGACAGGATTTACACTCATAGGAGACATAGCGGACAGAAAAGAAAGCGAACTGAAAAGAAAAGCGGAAGAAGCAAGAAAGAATAATAACAGCATGGAAGCGGAAACCTATGAAAAAGCAGCGGGAAAATGGAGCGAAAGCGGAACCAACAGAATACTCCTGCATGGAATGCTGGGAGCTATCCTGTCTAAAGAAGCAGGGAACGGAACAGGTAAAGGACTGACAGGAGCCGGACTGAATGCCGCCCTGCAAAAAGAACTGGGAAAGATAAAAGACAAAGAAGTACATAAAATAGCCAGCGCCGCCATAGGATACATAGCAGGGAAAGAAACGGGAGCAGCCATAGCATGGCAGGCCACGACCTACAACTATCTAAGTCCTAAACAAAATGAACAGTACCAAAAAGAACTGGAAGAAGCCAAAACAGAAAAAGAAAAGACGGAGATAACGAATAAATGGCTGCAAATAGATGAGACACAGAAAGAAAAATGGCTGAAGAAACAAGAAGCCGGTACATATACAGACCTCAGCACAATAAAAGACGGATACTTACCGGGAGTAGTTATTCTTGGAAATTCTAATTACTCAGACTTTAATTGGATACAATCTGCTACATTGAATGGGTTAGGAGCTGTAACAAATATTCCTTGGTCGGGAATTGATGATAAGTTATTGGTAACGTTGCCAGTGCGTTATCGAAACGCTTTCGGTATATTGGGGAAGACAGGGATATTAGGAGCGGGAGCGGCATCTTTTATAAGTATATATAACGATTATAGAATATATAGTGGGGGTGATTTACGCAAAGCTCTTGCATATGATGTTGGTGGAACCGCCGCCAATATATTTTTAAGTACAGGAACTGCGGGGATGTTGACTGCAGCTGGTATAGCTACGGTACCAGGGATTTTTATTGGAGCAGGAATTGCAGTAGGAGGAGGGATATTAATTGATAGAGGCATTGATACGTTGAAACAAGATTTAATTTTGGATAAGGATAAGCAATTGGACAATAAAGGCAGGGGGGAAAATAATTGAGCAATCTCGTACTTTTTGCCGTTGTAGTTCTTATATCTATATATATTACTATTCGAGCGTTTATAAAGTTTAGATGGGAATATATGGGATGGAATGTATTTACAATAACCTATTTTGGAGGCTTTATAGGATGGCCTCTTATTATGACTATTATTGCAGGATATCCGTTAGTAGTAGAAGAAATTGGGCATAATATACCAATTTTGTTTCATATAGCTATGATTGGATTACCAGTAACAGCGTATTTAATGGCGGTAGCAATGTATAAACGTGAAATCATAGATTCGCAATATAAAAAGAAGCCAGTTGGGAATATTTACAAAAGTGCAAGATTCTTCTCTAAAATTGCTATATATATAATGCTCTTAGAAATTATTTGTATATTAGCTATAGAGTGGTGATTAAATGGTATTATATTGAACATCAAGGGGGATTTAAGATAGATGGTGCCTGCAATAAAAGATAAGCAGGAAGCACAACGAAATCGGCCGTATCTGCTGCACAGATAACAATAACGGACAAAGAAAACCAGAAACAGGACATAGAGAAACTAAATAGGAACACAGAAGACAGCCTGAACAAACTCAAAGAAATCTTCGATAAAACAAAAGTAGAAGAAAAACAGGAACTCATCCACATGATGAACATAGTAGGCAACCAAATCATCCATGAAGCGGCAGACCACTATGGATGGAAAGAAGGCTCCACAGAAAAATTACTTCTCCATGGAGCCATAGGCGCACTGACAGGAACCATGAGCGGAGGGAATGCATTGGCGGGAGCCGTATCGGGAAGCGTGAACGAATTTGCTTTGGCATACATGGAAAAAACAAAAGGAAGAGACTGGATGGACAAGCACCCCGATACCGTACAAGCCATCAGCACCGCCTTGGGAGCCGTCGCAGGAAGCCTGACAGGAGACCGCGCGACAGGCGCCTATACGGCACAGATGGGGACGAAATGGAACAGACTGGCAAAAAAACCGCAAGAAGACCTGAACAAACAACTCAAACAAGAACTATCCACAGAAAAGAAAAACCCTGACGAACTTCTCAAACTGCTGACAGAATACATCAACATGAGCGAAGCCGCTGAACATCCTGCTTCGCAAAAAGCACTACATGGTGTCTGGAATGAAGAAAAAGGATATACATTACCGAAGATGACAATAAGCGCACAGGAATATAAAGCGATAGATCAAAAATCATTCAACCGCGTGGCACAGAAATACAATCTGCCGACCAAATGGAACAATAAGAAAAACGTACAGGAAAATCTCGAGTCACTGAGATATGACTTGGAAAGGAAAACCTATAAAGGAAGAACCGTATTCCAAAGCGATTGGGCTAAATACGGCGGATATGGATTAGACTTTATAGGAGAATTACAGATAGGGAATGTATCGGGTTTAGCGAGAGGAATAGGGACTATAGGCGATTTTGGGAATTATGTAACGGCAGAAGATCGAAACAAAGTGCTGTCGGAAATTGCGGGTGGATATGCAGGTAGTGCTTTAGGAAATAAACTTATGCCCATAATCATTACAGGAATGGGACTAGAGCAAATCAATCCTATGGGAACACATGCGGTAAAAGCGTTAGGCATTTCGGGAATGAGTCTCGTTGGAGCATTTATATTGGAGGAGGCGTATATACAGAAGAAAACCTATTTGGATTATATCTACCATATAAACAAATATAATTATGATCAGGAACAATTTGATAGTGAACTGATTCAGAATTTTGATATAAAAGAATAGAAGGAGAGGGAAAATGAAAATTGTAGATATTTCCTTTTATTTTGGAATAATAGTAGTAATCCTAACTTTCGTTACTATGGTGTGTTTCGTGTGGGGAGATATACATAAACAGAGAGAAAAAATTACTCAAAATATAGGGAAATATGGAGTATTCATTTTTATGTGGTTATTATTAGCCTTTTTTTCCTTAATTTTTGTATTATCATATGGGACTAATATTCTCAGCCTTATGGGTGAAACTGCTATATATGATGCAAAAGGGAAAATAGGGGTAGCAATTTTCATATTATGGGCAGTTTTTATTGCTATAAGATATTATCTTTGTGTATTATTTCCGGAGTTTACAAGTGACGATAAGAGTGATGTTATTAAGACTCAACGACAAACAATTTTCCTTTCCGTTATGACGATATTAGTGGAACTATGTTTCGTGTATAAATACTTTAATATATTTTTGTTTTGGGTCTCAGGTTAAACGCAGCCATAGCAGACAGCATCATCACCACCACAAAAGAAAAAACAGACAAAGAAATCAGCCACGACACAGCAAACGCGCTTAACACACTCTCCGAAATCTTCGACAAAAAGGAAATAGAAGAAAAACAGGAATACGTGAACATCCTCTCCCAGGTAGGATACCGCCTCATAGGAGACATAGCGGGACACAAAGAAAACGAACTGAATA
>OJRI01001679.1_pt1 | contig 10842 bp, 7 predicted proteins | sample 1599151 | NCBI WGS metagenome assembly OJRI01 (sample SAMN03922457, study PRJEB24848) | human gut metagenome | isolation source: stool sample | host: Homo sapiens | place: Germany | collected 2009-11
AGAGAGGTCTCGTGGGCTCGGAGATGTGTATAAGAGACAGGCGCACATACAATACTGCCAAGAATCACGCCCGCCAGGGAAAAATTCGCGTCATACATCAGATCCCCGATCAGCAAAATTACGATATCTGCCAGCGTTCCGACCAAAACAGCGATCGCTCTGGAATAGTTAATGCTCATGCGGCGGATCGCATAAACCAAAATCGCTGTGATGGCAAACGCCGTCACTACAATCAGCATTTCTTTATTTTCGATCACGCCGGTTCCCATATCGCTGAAGCGCTGCAGCATGGTATCGCTTTCCCCGCCGCCAAACGCCTGCGCATTGCCGGTAATATATGCCAGCACATAATATACCACTACGCCGCCTGCAACCGCAGCCGCAGCTCCCGGTGTCCCGAACAGTCCCGCTGCCAGCGGAGCAGCATAAGGGATCTTCCACACAAACAGAAGCGGTGTCAAAAGCAGCAGCAAATGCGCTTTCGGTGCAAACCGCAGATAAATCACCAACACGATAATATAGGCAAGCAGCAGAACCACAACGCATTCCGCAGACAGCGCATAGGTATGCAGCAGCAGAAACATTGCGCTCAAAAATACCATCACGCCCAGCGGGAGGAACGAGCACAGAAGCGCCGCCACCAGCACGATCGCAACGTGGTCGATTTTTTCCATATAGCCCATTCTGCCGTTGATCGTCAGAAACAAAATAAGTCCCAACACAAATTTCAACAGGGGAACGATAAATTCTTCATATTTTGTGTAAAAATTTTTTATGTATTCTCTGATTACAAGCAGCTGTGTCATCTTTTATTTCCTCTCTGCGGTTTCCTCTTCTCCATCCTGATCCAGGCAGTCCAGATACTCCAAAAATAACTGCAGCCTCTTCTTCGCTTTTGCATAACGGATCGTGTATATCACATAGGTAACTGCCACATATAAAACTGCCGCCATCAGATATAACGTCAAAATCTTCTTCGCCGTTCCCACCAGATCCATGGAATAAATATTTCCCATTACCTCTGAAAAATGAAATACAAGATATGCCCCCAGCCCGGCAAGGAACGCTGCCGTTATCACTATCAGTGAAATAATGGTCTGTTTTCCGATATAGTCGCTGCGAAAATATCCCACCACTGCGCGATCCTTCCGTCCACCGTGCTCTTCATACGATGCCATCTTGGTCATTCTGAGAACCTTTTCCTGATTGATCATCTGACCTCCTGTCCGTTTCCGATAGACAACGCCGCAAAATAAATTCTGGAAACGCCCTGCTGCCTGCAGACCGCCGCCATCGCATCTATCGTACTTCCTGTCGTATAGATATCATCAATAATTACAATTGCATTTAATTTTACATCATTTTGCCCTGCTTTAAAAGCCTTTTTCAAATTATTTCGGCGTTCCTGCCCATTTAAAAGCTTCTGCGGAACTGTATTTTTTGTCCGAATCAGCCAGTTGTTCTCCACCCGGAGCCCTAACTGTTTTCCAATTTCCAATGCCAGAAGCTCCGCCTGATTGTAGCCTCTTTTGCGCTTCCGCGCCGGATGCAGCGGAACAGGGACCAATGCGTCTACCTTCCAGGAAAGGATCTGCCGCCCCAAATGCCATGCCATCTCTTTTCCGAAAAAAGCGGCGTATTCCTGCCTGCCCGCATATTTGAACCGGTAAACCGCCTTTTTAACGCTCGCATACCGGTATAGGCTGATCCCTCTGTCATACAGATGTTTTTTATGCAGACAGTCCCTGCAGTATTCCTGATTTTCATCAGAAAGCTCCTTGCCGCACTTCATGCAAAGCGGCTGTCTGACATAAACAAGTTTCGGTGCGCAGCTTCTGCACACCAGCGCTCCGGCCGGTTTCACCGGTCTGTCGCATACAGGACATCTTTGTGGAAATAATAGCGTTTTGAAATCGATCAAACTTCCCCTTTCAGCTCTCTGATTCGAACGTCCAGACTGGTGTACCTGCGGTTTTCGCTTTCGTTTGCGATCATCTCCTGCACCACCTTGCGGCTTCCCAGAATCGTCACGCAGCCCCTTGCACGGGTGACACCTGTATACAGAAGGTTTCTGTTAAACAGGAGTCTCGGGCCTCCCAAAAGCGGCATAATCACAGCAGGATATTCGCTTCCCTGCGACTTGTGAATTGTAATCGCGTAAGCCAGCTCCACCTCTTCCATCTGCGGATAGGTATAGGTCACGCGGCGTTGCTCGTCATATTCCACCAGCACCGTCTGTGCATATTCGTCAATTTCCCGGATTATCCCCATATCACCGTTAAAAATTCCAACTCCCTTGTCGATCGGGATGTCGTAACGGCTGACGACCTCCCATTCCAGCTGGTAGTTGTTTTTAATCTGCATCACCTTGTCCCCCTCGCGGAACAGGGTATCGCCCAGCTGAACCTCCTTTTTGCCCTCCGACGGAGGATTTAAACAGCTCTGCAGTACGCCGTTTAACGTCTCCACACCAAGGCTGCCTTTCCGCATCGGCGTCAGCACCTGGATATCGAACGGTGAAGCCTTTACATATTTCGGCAGCATCTCTCCAATCAGCTGCACCATATGCTTGTAGATAACAGGGACACTGTTCCTCTCCAGAAAAAAGAAATCCCTGCTTTTATTTGTCAGCGCAATCTGTTCTCCTTTGTTAATCCGATGCGCATTGACAACAATATCGCTCTCCTGCGCCTGCCGGAAAATTTTCTGCAGGCAGACGACAGGGAACACCTCGCTGGCAATCAGATCTGCCAGCACCTGTCCGGGCCCCACGCTCGGCAGCTGATTCACGTCCCCGACCAAAATCAACCTCGTCCCCGGGCTGACCGCCTTTAACAGCGACTGAAACAGGTGGATATCAACCATCGACATCTCATCAACGATAATCACGTCTGCCTCCAGCGGATTGTCCTCATTCCGTTCAAAGCTCGCCTTTTTGCCGCTTTCCGGCATCGCCCCGGACAGCTCAAGCATCCGGTGGATTGTCCGCGCTTCGTAGCCAGTTGCCTCCGTCATCCGCTTCGCCGCTCTTCCGGTCGGCGCCGCGAGGTAAAGATCCAGCCCTTCTCCTTCAAAATACCGGATAATTGTGTTGATCGTCGTCGTCTTACCAGTGCCCGGTCCACCGGTCAGAATCAGAATGCTGTTGCGGACGCTCTCCAGAACCGCCTTCCGCTGCAGCTCGTCCAGCATCAGTCCCTCCTGCTGTTGAATCTGATCCACCCGTTTTAAAATTGCCTCCTCCTGCGCCGGGAGCAGCTCGCCCTCCGGCAGCATCGTCTGATTCAATTCCACCAGCATCCGCGCGCAGGCAAGCTCTGCGTAATAATACGAAAACGCATAACAGATCGTATCCTCGCCGTTTTTCTTGATGACCATTTTTTTATCCATCGAAAGGTTCGGCAGCTGATCTGCAATTGCCTCCTGCGGAAGGTTGAGAAGCGCTGCCGCGCGCCGGATCAAAACGCTGCCCGGCAGATACATGTGCCCTTCTCCGGACGCCTGCAATAATGTATACAAAATTCCGCTCCGAATCCGAAAATCCGAATCCGTGTGGATGCCGATTCTTGCGGCGAGTTCATCCGCCTTGCGGAAGCCGATTCCGTCAATATCATCCGCAAGCTGGTACGGGTTTTCTTCCAAAACCCGGTAGAGCCTGCTGCCGTAGGTTTCATAAATCCGCACCGCCAGCGTGTTGGAAATCCCGTATTTCTGCAGATAGACCATTGCTTCCCGCATTTCGTGCTTTTCTTCCATCTGGGATGCAATATCCATCGCCTTGCGCTCGCTGATCACCTTGATCTCCGCCAGGCGCTCCGGCTCTTCTTCGATAATCCGAAACGTATCCGCCCCGAATCGTTTCACAATCCGCGCCGCCAGCGAAGCGCCGACTCCTTTGATCGCCCCGGAGCCGAGATATCTCTCCATTCCCGCCGCATCCTCTGGCGATGAGAATTTGAACGAAGAAACTTTAAACTGACTCCCATACACCGCGTGCTCGGTAAAATCTCCCTCCAGCTCCAGAATTTCTCCCTCTTCCAGAGACTGAAATGTGCCAACGCAGGTGATCTCGTCGCCTGTATTCAATTCAAAAACGGTATAGCCGTTCCCGTTGTTACGATAAATAATGTGTGTTACAAATCCTTTCAGCTGTGCCACTGTTTTCTCCGCTGTTGTTATAATATAGGCTGCACCGCGCCGACAACCACACCAACAGGCATTTTGAACACAAAAGGTCGCCCATGAAATAGGCGACCTTGTTATGATTCTGACAATGTTCCTGTTTTCGATGCGCTTTGCATCTACGTTCCGGTTCCGATGGAATTACTCTCTGTATCCGCCCAGAAATTCTACATATTTGCCGGTTCCGATGGCTACTGCGGTCATCGGATCTTCTGCCGTCATCGTATTGATGCCGGTGTGCTCCGCAATCAGCTCTTCCAGACCGCGCAGCAGGCTTCCGCCGCCGGTCAGGACGATACCTCTGTCCGCGATATCCGCAGCCAGTTCCGGGGGAGTCTTCTCCAATACGCCGTGAATTGCTTCTACAATCTGCATTGTAGACTCTTTGAGTGCCTCTTCTGTTTCTTCCGAAGAAACCTTGATGGTCTTGGGCAGACCTGTTACCAGGTTACGTCCTCTGACTTCCATGTAGTCCGGCTCCGGTCTCTTATAAGCGGAACCGATTTTGATCTTGATATCCTCTGCGGTGCGTTCACCGATCAGAAGGTTATGCTTCTTTCTCATGTAGCGGACAATCGCTTCGTCAAAATCATCGCCTGCGATCTTGATGGATGCGCTCACCACGGTTCCTCCCAGCGAAATTACCGCAATATCGGACGTACCGCCGCCGATATCCACGATCATGTTGCCGCAAGGTCTGGAAATATCGATACCAGCTCCGATTGCAGCCGCAATCGGTTCTTCAATAATAGAGACCTCTCTTGCGCCTGCCTGATAGGTTGCATCCTCAACAGCTTTCTTCTCTACCTCAGTTACGCCGCTGGGTACGCAGACTGCGATTCTGGGGCGGCGGAAGGTTTTTCTGCCGAGTGCTTTCTGGATGAAGTATTTCATCATTTTCTCTGTTACGGTATAGTCAGAAATAACGCCCTGACGAAGCGGACGGACTGCTACGATATTGCCGGGCGTACGTCCCAGCATCAGGCGCGCGTCCTCTCCAATTGCCTTGATCTTGTTGGTATCACGATCAAATGCTACAACGGAAGGCTCCTTTAATACGACGCCCTTCCCTCTGATATAAACCAGAATGCTGGCTGTTCCCAAATCAATCCCAATATCTGTATACTGCATGCTATAATCTCCTTCCGTTCTGCTGCGAACGTACTGTACGTTCCAATCATTCCCTGTTCTGCTCTATGTTAATCAGGGCAAACTTCACCCTTTTTGGAATAGTCCGCGTCCATTATAGCGTAAAACCCCGGTATTGAAAAGGGGATTCAGAAAAATTTAACTTTTCAGCATCTTCTTTACATAATATCCTGTATACGATGCAGGATTCTTCGCAACCTCCTCCGGCGTTCCCTTTGCGATGACCGTTCCGCCGCGCATGCCGCCCTCTGGTCCGATATCGATCAGATAGTCCGCCGTCTTGATGACATCCAGATTGTGCTCGATTACCACAACGGTATTTCCACCCTCTGCAAGCCGATGCAGAATCTCGATCAGCTTCTGCACGTCTGCAAAATGCAGTCCGGTCGTGGGTTCGTCCAGAATATAGATCGTCCTTCCGGTGCTCCGTCTGGACAGCTCCGCTGCCAGCTTGATCCGCTGCGCTTCGCCGCCAGACAGCTCCGTAGAAGGCTGTCCCAGCTTGACATAAGAAAGCCCTACATCATATAGCGTCTGAATCTTTCTCTGGATGGACGGCACATTTTCAAAAAAGGTCAGCGCCTCCTCCACTGTCATATCCAACACATCGTAAATGCTCTTGCCCTTGTATTTGACGTCCAGTGTCTCTCGGTTATAGCGCTTGCCTCCGCAAACCTCACACGGCACATAGACATCCGACAAAAAGTGCATTTCAATCTTGATAATGCCGTCTCCGCCACAGGCTTCACAGCGTCCGCCCTTGACGTTGAAGCTGAATCTTCCCTTTTTATAACCTTTCGCTTTTGCATCCGAAGTCGATGCGAACAAATCACGGATCATATCAAATACGCCTGTATAGGTCGCCGGATTGGAACGGGGCGTCCGCCCAATCGGAGACTGGTCGATCGCAATGACCTTATCCAGCTGCTCGATGCCGTCGATGCCCGCATGTTTTCCCGGAATACATCTCGCACGGTTTAAATCTCTTGCCAGGTGTTTATAGAGAATTTCGTTGACCAGCGACGATTTGCCGGAGCCGGAAACGCCCGTCACGCAGGTAAACACGCCCAACGGAAATTTCACATCGATCTTCTTTAAATTATTTTCTTCCGCGCTGCGCACAGTCAGCCAGCCTGTTGGCTTTCGTCTCGTCTCAGGAACCGGGATCTTCTTCGCACCGCTCAAATACTGACCGGTAATCGACTCCGGCGTATTCATGATCTCTTCCACGGTTCCGCTCGCAACAATCTGACCGCCATGGGAGCCTGCTCCAGGGCCGACGTCCACAATATAATCTGCTGCACGCATCGTATCCTCATCATGCTCCACGACAATCAGCGTATTGCCGAGATCCCGGAGATTCTTCAGCGTTGCGAGCAGCTTGTCGTTGTCCCGCTGATGTAGACCGATACTTGGCTCGTCCAGAATATAGCAGACTCCGACCAGTCCGGAGCCAATCTGTGTTGCAAGACGAATTCTCTGCGCCTCGCCGCCGGAAAGTGTTCCCGTCGCTCTGGAAAGGGAGAGATAATCCAGTCCGACGTCAATCAGGAAGCCAACTCTTGCCCGGATTTCCTTTAAAATCTGGCTGCCTATCAGCTCCTGCTGTGTCGTCAGCTTCATATTCTGCAGAAACTGCGACAGCTCTCCGATAAACATTGACGTAATTTCGTATATATTTTTCCCGCACACGGTTACTGCCAGCGCTTCTTTTTTCAGACGCTGTCCCTTACACAGTCGACACGGTGTAATCCGCATAAATGTCTCGTATTCCTGCTTGGTGGCGTCAGATCCTGTCTCCCGGTATCTGCGCTCCACATTCCGAATCAAGCCCTCGAACGCGATCGGATACTGTCCCTTGCCGCGCTGTCCTTCATAGTAGACCAGAACCTCTTTTCCACCGGTTCCATGCAGCAGAATATCCTGAATTTTCTGTGGATATTCCCCAAACGGTGTATCCAGATCGAAGTGATATTCTTTTGCCAGTGCCTGCAGGATCGCATTTGCAAAAGATCCCGGCTGCTGACAGCTCTGCCACCCCAGCACGGTAATCGCGCCCTGGTTGATGCTCAGCGTGCGGTCCGGAATCATCAGGTCGGAATCAAACTCCATCTTATATCCAAGTCCGTAACACTCCGGGCATGCCCCGAACGGGTTGTTGAATGAAAAGCTTCTGGGCTCGATTTCATCAATGCTGACGCCGCAGTCCGGGCACGAAAAGCTCTGGGAAAATGTCAGCATTTCCTCATCGCTTCCCACACGTTCTACAAACAGAAGTCCCTCCGACAAGTTCAGGACATTTTCGATCGAATCCGTCAGTCTGCGTTCGATTCCCGGCTTCACAATCAGACGGTCAACGACGATTTCGATATTATGCTTGATATTTTTATCTAACTGAATATTCTCCGCCAGCTCATACAGATTGCCGTCAATGCGGACTCTCACATAGCCGCTTCTCGCCGCGCGTTCCAGCACCTTCTCATGCCGTCCCTTTCGTCCGCGCACAACGGGTGCAAGCAGCTGCAGCCGCGTTCCTTCCGGCAGTGCCATGATCTGATCCACCATCTGATCGACGCTCTGTTTCTTGATCTCCTTGCCGCAGTTCGGGCAATGCGGAATACCGATTCTCGCATACAGCAGACGGAAATAGTCATAAATCTCTGTTACTGTTCCGACAGTAGAACGAGGGTTACGGTTCGTCGATTTCTGATCGATCGAAATCGCCGGAGAAAGTCCTTCGATCTTTTCCACATTCGGCTTCTCCATCTGTCCCAAAAACTGACGCGCATAGGACGATAACGATTCCATATACCGCCGCTGTCCTTCCGCATAGATCGTATCAAACGCCAGAGACGATTTACCGGAGCCGGACAGTCCGGTAAAGACAACCAGCGCATCCCTCGGAATATCCACATCCACATTTTTCAGATTGTGCTCGTTCGCACCCCGGATTCTGATACAGTTCTTCTTTGAAAGTATTTTCTTTGCTTCTTCCATTTCTTCCTCACTCTATAGAAATAACATTCAAACGCATTCTTATTCAGACGCTCAGTCCATATCCGCCAGCAGCTTTTTCAGATCTACCATCTGGTCGCGCAGCTCTGCCGCCGCTTCGAAATTCAGCTCTGCTGCCGCCTTCTTCATCTTCTTCTGCACGTCCGCAATCAGCTTTTCCAGCTCTGGACGGCTCATGGATTCCGGATCTTTTTCGAAAGCAGTCTCTGCAGGCTTGATCTCCTTCGTGATGCTGATCAGATCGCGGACGGCTTTCTTAATTGTCTGCGGTGTAATTCCGTGTGCTTCGTTATAAGCCTGCTGCAGCGCACGTCGGCGCTCCGTCTCGTCGATCGCCCTCCTCATGGAATCGGTGATCGTATCCGCATACATGATAACGTGTCCCTCCGCGTTACGCGCTGCACGTCCGACTGTCTGAATCAGTGACGTCTCCGAACGCAGAAATCCTTCCTTATCCGCATCGAGAATCGCTACCAGCGTAATCTCCGGAATATCCAAACCCTCTCTCAGCAGGTTAATGCCCACCAGCACATCGAATACATCCAGACGCATATCCCGGATAATCTCGGAACGCTCCAGCGTATCCACATCGGAGTGCAGATAACGAACACGAATTCCCACTTCCCTCATATAATCCGTCAAATCTTCCGCCATGCGCTTCGTCAGTGTCGTAATCAGAACTTTATTGTGATGTGCGGTCTCTTTCCGAACCTCCGCAATCAAATCGTCGATCTGTCCCTCTACCGGGCGAACATCGATTTTCGGATCAAGCAGTCCGGTCGGACGGATAATCTGCTCCGTCCGAAGCAGCTCATGCTCTTCTTCATAAGGTCCCGGCGTCGCAGAAACGAACATCATCTGATCGATCCGCTGTTCAAATTCTTCAAAATTCAGCGGTCGGTTATCCAGCGCAGACGGCAGACGGAAGCCATAATCCACAAGTGTCTGCTTCCGGGAGCGGTCACCCGCATACATACCGCGAATCTGCGGAATTGTCATATGCGACTCATCGATAATAATCAGATAGTCATCTTTAAAGAAGTCCAGCAGCGTAAACGGTGGCGCGCCTTCCGGCATTCCGTTTAAATGCCTGGAATAGTTCTCAATACCCGAACAAAATCCGGTTTCCCGCAGCATTTCGATATCGAAATTCGTCCGTTCTGAAATGCGCTGCGCCTCCAGAAGCTTATCTTCTCCTTTGAAAAAGCGGATTCTGCCCTCCAGCTCCTTTTCGATTTCATCGCAGGCCTTATTAATCTGCTCCTGCGGCACAACATAATGGGACGCCGGGAAAATAATGACATGCTCCAGCGTATTCTGCACCTGTCCGTTCAATGGATCTACCTCTGTAATCCGATCGATTTCATCTCCGAAAAATTCTACCCGGATCAGAAATTCACTTCCCTGCGCCGGATTGATCTCAATCACATCTCCGCGCACACGAAAGCAACCGCGGTTTAAGTCCATATCATTGCGGTCATACTGGATCGCCACGAGCGCCCGCAGCACATCGTCCCGATCCTTCTGCATTCCCGGGCGCAGGGACACACTCATCCCCGAAAACTCATCCGGGGAACCCAGACCGAAAATACAGGAAACGCTGGCGACCACAACAACATCCCGCCGTTCCGAAAGGGACGCCGTAGCGGACAACCTCAGCTTATCGATTTCATCGTTGATCGCGGAATCCTTCGCAATATAAGTGTCCGTGGACGGGACATACGCTTCCGGCTGATAATAATCATAATACGATACAAAATATTCTACCGCGTTTTCCGGAAAAAATTCTTTAAATTCCCCGTATAGCTGTCCCGCCAGCGTCTTATTGTGCGCGATAACAAGCGTCGGTTTATTCAGTGCCGCAATCACATTCGCCATCGTAAACGTCTTGCCGGAGCCGGTAACGCCAAGCAGGGTTTCAAACTGATTGCCTTCCTGAAACCCCTTCACCAGCTCTGCAATCGCCTGCGGCTGGTCTCCGGTGGGCTGATATTCACTGTGTAGTTTGAAAATCTGCTGTTCCTGTTTCATTCTTTCCTCCGCTCATTTCCTGTCACTTACCTTGCATTCTGCGCCCGTTATTCGTCAAACTGCAGGAACAGTCCGCTGTTTATCCCAGTATACCACATTCTTTAAAAAAAGTATAGAAACAAAAGAACATTTGTTCTGTTTTATTCTATTTTTGTCGATTCGAATTTTCCGGAAACCAGCCCTTTTTCACCCGTTCCTCCTGCTCATACAGCTCCTGAATGCTCCACAGAAACGTGCAGCCTAAAACACCCAGAAATACCGACGGCATTTCCCGTCCGGAGCATACAGAAAGTCCGAGGCAGATCCCCCCTGCCGCAAGGAAAACCGGCCAGCACCGTTTCGTAAAATAGTATTCTGCCCAGATCACAATCGGATGAAAAATTCCGATGACCAGAAAACTGATTCCTGCTGTCAGAATACCCGAAAAATTCATTTTTTCCTCTCATTTCTGCGCACGTTTTTTGC
>OJRI01001686.1_pt1 | contig 10798 bp, 11 predicted proteins | sample 1599151 | NCBI WGS metagenome assembly OJRI01 (sample SAMN03922457, study PRJEB24848) | human gut metagenome | isolation source: stool sample | host: Homo sapiens | place: Germany | collected 2009-11
CATGATGTCACACAAGTCCTTCGATTGAACAGAAGCTGGGACTTGACGTAACCATGCCGCTTATTGAGGAGCAAGAGCTTTCTGTGCATTATGTCTACATTGCTAAAGAGGCTCTCTGTCTGACACTTATTGATTAAGGGGGTAAACACCACGACAGAAGATTGGTGAGATGACCATGCAGGAATTGCTGAGACGAGATTTGTCAAGGCATGTTTTTGTAAAGAAGTGCGCAATTCGCATTGACAAGCAGCAAAAAGAACGCTATAATAATGTCGTTATCAATAATGATGTTATTATTTAGGCGCAGAGGAGTGAAGACATGGCCAATAGGGATCATTCCCTGGATGATGGGATCATTCAGGCTGCTTATTCGGAATTTCTTGCTTACGGCTTTCAGAAAGCCTCTCTGCACAAGATCGCCGAAAAAGCCGGTGTCACCACAGGAGCGATCTACACAAGGGACAAAAACAAAGATGCGTTGTTTGCCAGTCTACTTCAGGATTTTTTTGAGACGATGCAGATTCTCTTTGCTCCCGTCGCTGAAGAATATAAAAAAGCAAGGCGCAGCGCACAGCCGGAGGATATCCTCCGCGCCATAAACGCTGAAGAACGAATCTATTTTCAACTGCTGACCGAGCACTGCAATGACTGCACTTTATTTTTCTGCCGCAGCGATGGCAGCTCCATGGAAACCGTGCTGCATAAACTAATGGATCAAAAAGCGGAACAAACGGTGGAATTCTTTTCGTATATCTATGGGAAAGCGCCAAATGCCGATGCGATCCGTCTTTTGATGGGCTCACAGTTCTGGTACTTCCGCCAGTTGCTGGATCAGCATATGGAGGAAGGCAGAATGCTTACCTGCTTACAGGCAGTCCTTGATTTCACCAACGCTGGCTGGCGGCAACTATGCGATACCTTGCAATAAATCCGAAAAGTTGATTCGGACGGTCCATCCGTCCGTTTCTTACGGCCGCTGGTTAGATACAGCTAACCAATAAGAAAAGAGTTTGCGATGATAGATTTTGAATTTGAATTCCAATATGCGGAGGCAAAGCTGCCCATCCTCAGACAGGTCGGCGGCGGCATCCCGTCGGGACGCTGCGTGGTGCTCTGCGGAGGCAGCGGATGCGGAAAATCCACGCTGCTGCGGTGCATCAACGGACTAATCCCACAATTTTACGAGGGAGAGCTGAAGGGCTTTTGCCGCCTGAACGGACAGGACACCGCCGGGATGCGTATCGGCGAGATCGGCGAACTGGCCGCCTCGGTTTTTCAGGATCCGCGAAGTCAGTTTTTTACTGTGAACAGTTCCAATGAAGTGGCCTTCGGTCTTGAAAATCACGGTCTGCCGCAAGATAAAATCCGACGGCGGGTAGATGAGGCGTTCCGGGTGTTCCATCTGGAGCGGCTGAAGGATCGCAACGTCTACGAGTTGTCCAGCGGCGAGCGACAGCTCATCTCCATCTTGTCCGCGTGGGCCATGGATACGGACATTTTTCTGCTGGACGAGCCCACGGCCAATCTGGACTTTGCAGCCACGCAGCAGTTAAAAGAGATTCTGCTTGCCCTGAAAAAGCAGGGTAAAACGCTGCTGCTTAGTGAGCACCGACTCTACTATCTTGCCGACATTGCCGACGAATTTTGGGTCATGGCAGACGGCGAGATCAAAGGAAAATACACTGCCACAGAGACAAAGGCGTTCTCAGTGGAGCAGAGACAAACACTTTCTCTGCGCACACTCGACCTTGCGGAGATCACCGTGCCGGAGAAAGAGCCGCTGCCGAAAACCGCGCCGACGGCGCTTGCCGTCTCAGATGTCCGCTATACATACGGCAGGAAGGCCGGAGATACCCTCTCTGGTGTCAGCTTTTCCGTCCGGGAGCATGAGATCGTCGGTCTCGTGGGGGCAAACGGCTGCGGCAAAACGACCATCGGCAAGCTGATCGCGGGGCTTTACAAGCCTTTCGGCGGCAGGATAATGCTTTTCGGAAAGCCGCAAAATCCAAAGCAGCTGCAAAAGCAAGTGCTGTTCATCCTACAGGAGGCGGAGTTCCAGTTCTTCACCAACTCCGTCCTGCACGAGCTGCAATACGGCCATGCGGTGACACCGGAGCTTGAAGCAAAAACGGAAGCGCTTCTGAAAAGTATGGATCTATGGGACTGCCGCGACCGGCATCCCTTTTCCCTCTCCGGCGGGCAGATGCAGCGTCTGACGCTGATGATGGCGTATCTATCCGACAAGCCAATCGTCATACTGGACGAGCCGACAGCAGGGCAGGACGCGGAAAGTCTGGAGGGGTGCGCGGCGCTGATCCGGGAAATGCGGAAGGAAAAGACTGTTCTCATCATCACCCACGACCCTGAGCTAATTGCTGGTGCGTGTGACCGCTGCATTGGGCTGTCGGATGGACATGCAGAAGCAGAATTTCCCGTTCATTCGGAACGAGATTTGCAAGCGGTACGGCAATATATGGAGCGTTTCCATCCTTCCGATGCTCCTGCGAAAAAGCAGCATAAAGAACGATTCCACCCGGCAACGAAGCTGCTTTACTGGCTGACCCTGCTGGTCGTGATCTCCACATCCAACAACCACTTCGTTTATACCACATATGCGGCACTGATCCTGCTGACCGCAGCGGACGGCTGGCTCGGAACGGCGCTGGCAGGCGGGATGAGCTTTGGGTTACTGTGGGCGGCAAACGCTCTGCTGCCGGGCACGGTGGTTTCCTTTATGTTCGTGCTGTTCCCGCGTATCATTGCCGTTGGCATTTCCATGCGGACGCTGATTGGGCGGAATGAAGCCAGCCGTACCCTGGCGGCGCTGCGTAATCTGCACCTGCCGGAACGGCTCATTATGATTGTCGCTGTAATCTTCCGCTTCTTCCCCGTTCTGTCGGGAGACATGAAGCTACTGCGGCAGTCCATCCGGACGCGGGGCGCATTTGCAACACCGCTTCAGAAGCTGCGAGCGCTGCCATCCTATATCGAAATTCTGACCGTACCGATGGCTTTGCGCGTTATCCGCATCGCCGAGACGCTGTCCGCCTCCGCCGAAACACGGGGCATCGACTTGAAGCGTCGCAAGAGCAACTATCTGTCGCTTCGGTTTTCTGCATGGGATGCTGTGTTCTGCGTCCTGTTGGCGGCATCCGTTGCTGCCGGCCTTTGTCTGTGATTGTCGCCCCCTGTGGCGTTCAACCAAATCTTATCAAAAAGGAGTCTTTACCATGAGTACTGTAACCGCCAACAAGCTGAAAACCAAGGACATCATCACCGTTGTCCTGCTGGCTCTGATCAACGTGGTCATTTTCTTCGCCAGCTCCGTCCTGTACGCAACGCCCGTCACCATCATTCTGATGCCGGTATTTTTCGCCCTTCTCGAGGGCATCGTCTACTTCATCATCGGCACGAAGGTGAAAAAGCCCGGTACGATCCTCATTTACAGCATTGTCCGCGCCATGATGGGCGGATACCTGCCGTACATCGTGCTGTTCATCCTCTCCGGTGTCATTGCTGAGCTGCTGCTGTGGAAGATGGGCTACGGCAATGCGAAGGCTCTGACCGTCAGTTATGTCATCAATCAGGTGCTGGCCGCATTCGGCAGCACCATCATTCCCTACGCCATCGCTGCCAAGGCTATGGCGGATCAGATGGTCACCGATGGCCGTCAGGACGCCATCCTTGCCGCATCTGAGATGCTGCAGTCCTGGGTGTCTGTGGCGCTGGTAGCCGGTGTGATCGTGGTGGCCTTTATCGGCGCTGCCATCGGCAAGCGGATCGTGAAAAAGCATCTTGCTGCGTAATGCGGTCGAAAGGAGTTCATCATGAAAGAAATTGAACCAAAGCGCTCTGCCGCCTCGTGGCTGGCAGAGCTGGCGAAAGGGCGGTACGGAGAATACGCCCTGAGCGTCCTTGCGGCACTACTGGGCGTCGCCTGCTCGCTTATTCCGTATTTCATCATCATCCGGCTCATCACCGCACTGGTTGGAGGCACGGCGGAGCTGTCGCAGTGTCTGACGCTCTGCGCGTGGATGGCGGGCTGCTGGGTGCTGCGCTATGTGCTGCACAGCGTGTCCACGTCGCTTTCCCACCATGCGACGTTCCATGTGCTGGCCAATACCCGCGTCCGGCTGCTGGACAAGCTGGCGACGCTGCCGCTGGGCACGGTGCTGGATCGTTCCTCCGGCTCGTATAAGAACATCATCGTCGAGCGGGTCGATTCCATCGAAACCACCCTTGCCCACCTGCTGCCGGAGATGACCACCAACATTGTGGGCGCGCTGGCGGTGCTGGTGCTGCTCTTTACCGAGGACTGGCGCATGGGTCTTTCCATGCTGATCGTTGTTCCGCTGGGTATTGGCTGCTTCGCGTCCATGTTCAGCGGCTATCAAGAGAAGTTTCAGCGCACGGTCACCGCGACAAAGGCGCTGAATGACACGGCTGTGGAATACATCAGCGGCATTGAGGTCATCAAGGCCTTCGGCCAGTCCAAGACCAGCTACGCTAAGTTCGTCTCCGCTGCAAAGGAAGGGGCAGACTGCTTCATCGACTGGATGCGGGGCAGCCTCTTTGGGCAGGTGGCGGGCATGGCGATCTTTCCCTCTACGCTTCTCGGCATTTTGCCGGTAGGGTGCCTTCTCTATATGCACGGCACGCTGTCGGCGGAGACGTTCCTGACGGTCATCGTTCTGTCCTTCGGCGTTATGCAGCCGCTGATCACCGCATTCTCCTACACAGACGACATTGCGCAGGTGACGACCATCGTGGGCGAGGTGGCAGAGGTGCTGTCCGGCGAGGATATGCAGCGCCCGGAAAGCGCGGAAAAGCTGCCTGCGGACAACTCCATCGAGCTGAAAAATGTCCGCTTTGCCTATCACGACAAGGAAGTACTGCACGGAATCAATCTGCACATTGCCCCGGGGACGGTCAACGCATTGGTCGGGCCTTCCGGCAGCGGAAAATCCACCATCGCCCGGCTCATCGCCTCCCTTTGGGACGTGAAGGACGGCTCTATCGAGCTGGGCGGCGTAGATACCCGCACGCTGCCCTTAGCGGAGTGTACGAAGCGCATCGCCTATGTGTCGCAGGACAACTATCTCTTTGACCTTTCTGTCATGGACAATATCCGTATGGGCAAAAAGGGTGCAAGCGACGAGGAAGTGATCGCCGCGGCGAAGAAGTGCGGCTGCCATGAGTTCATTCTGGGGCTTGAAAACGGCTATCAGACCGTGTGCGGTGCTTCCGGCGGACACCTTTCCGGCGGTGAACGGCAGCGCATCTCCATCGCCCGCGCCATGCTGAAGGACGCGCCTATCGTCATTCTGGACGAGGCGACATCGTATACAGACCCGGAAAACGAGGCGGTCATTCAATCCGCACTTGCTCATTTGGTACAGGGCAAGACGCTGCTGGTCATCGCCCACCGGCTGTCCACCATTGCTGACGCCGATCAGATCATTGTTGTCAATCAAGGCAAGATCGAAGCCACCGGCACACAGGCGAAGCTTCTCAAGTCCTGCCCGCTTTATCAAACCATGTGGGAAGCCCACATCAGCGTCAAAGACGATGAGGAGGTGGCATAATGCTTCAGACACTAAAAAAGTTCTTCGCCTTCTGCGGCACTGACAACCGCAAGCTGTTTGTTGCGTCCATCTGGCTGGGCGTGGTCAGCGCCATCTGCTCCGCCATGCGGATTCCCGCCGCCGCCATCGTCATTCAGGCGCTGCTGCAAAAGAATGTCACCATGGCGACGCTCTGGACGAGCCTCGGCGTCATCGTTGCATCCCTGATTGTGACCATCGCCATCAACATGAAGGCTACCATGCTCCAGACCCGTGCGGGCTACCGCGCCTGCGCCAACAAGCGGATCGAGATCGCAGAGCATCTGCGCTACCTGCCTATGGGCTGGTTCAATGACAATAGCCTGGGCGAGGTCACGTCCGTCACCACCAACACCATGGAGAATATGGCGAATGTCGCCACACGGGTGGTCATGGTCACAACGAGAGGCTTCCTGACCTCCGGCATCATCGCAGCGATGATGTTCCTCTTTGACTGGCGTATGGGGCTGATTACGCTGGCGGGACTGGTGCTGTTCTTCGCCGTCAACGCCGCCATGCAGCGGGCGGAGCAGACCCTTTCCCAGCGGAAGTTCAATGCCGACGAGCGGCTTGTGTCCAAGGTGCTGGAATATGTGCAGGGCATCGCCGAGGTCAAGAATTTCGACCTGACCCACGATTCCGCCACGCAGGTACACGGTGCGGTGGAGGAAGCCCGCAGGGCGTCGTTTGCCATGGAGCTGCCGTCGGTGCTTTATATGCTGGCGCAGTTCATCGTCAACAAGCTCACCGGCGTTGCCGTCTGCACCGCTGCCATCGTATTCTATTTCGGCGGCACCATGGAGCTGACGAACTGCCTTTTGATGCTGCTCTGCTCGTTCATCCTCTTTGAGCAGCTGGATTCTGCCGGAAGCTTTTCGGCTTTGTTCCGCTCCATCGACATCGGCGTAGACAAGGCGAACGCCATCCTGCGTGTAGAACCCATGGATATTGACGGAGAAGATCTGTCACCGGAACGGGAGGACATCACCCTGTCCCATGTGGAATTCTCCTATGACAGCAAGCCCATCCTGCACGATGTGTCGCTGACGATTCCGGAGAAAACGACTGTCGCCATCGTCGGCCCGTCTGGAAGCGGCAAGACTACGCTGTGCAATCTGATGGCACGGTTCTGGGATGTGCAGGGCGGCAGCGTGTGCCTCGGCGGACGGGATGTGCGGGAATACAGCTACGACAGCCTCATCCGCAATTTCTCCTTCGTGTTCCAGCGGGTCTATCTGTTCTCTGACACCATTGCCAACAATATCCGCTTCGGAAAGCCGAGTGCCTCTATGGACGAAGTAAAAGCCGCGGCGAAAAAAGCACGGTGCTATGACTTTATCATGGCACTTCCGGACGGCTTTGATACCGTTATTGGCGAGGGCGGCGCAACCCTCTCCGGCGGCGAGCGCCAGCGCATTTCCATCGCCCGGGCGATTATGAAGGATGCACCCATCATCATTCTGGACGAAGCCACTGCCAATGTTGACCCCGAAAATGAAAAGGAGCTGATGGAGGCCGTTGCAGAATTGACCCACGATAAGACGGTCATCATGATTGCTCACCGGCTGAAAACCGTGCGCCATGCCGACCAAATTTTTGTGGTCGATCACGGCGAGATCGTCCAGCAGGGCACGCATGAGGAGCTTGTGTCCGTGGACGGCCTTTACCGCCGCTTTGTGGTGGAGCGCAAGCAGGCTGCCGGATGGAAGGTCTAATACTATTTCCAAATTCACCTGCGCCATCTGCTTGCGCCTTTTCCCCGTTGGCGTCCGCTCATTCCACTTAGCGTAGCGCTGCTACGCTGCGTTTCATTCGCGTTAGCCAACGTGAAAAATTCGCGGCGCATTCTTATCTGGAAATAGTATAAAAAATATGAAAAGAAGCTCGTATCAGCTATTGACCGATACGAGCTTCTCCGTTTATTCTCTGTTTCCGGTAATAAAGTAGTCGCAATACGCTCCGCCATTCGCCAGCGTCTGTTTTCTGTGCAGCACGCCGTGCTGGAGCGTAATCATCACCTCATCCAGCTCGCAAAACAGCGGCATCAGCTCGGAAACGCCCAGCCTTTCCGCATAGGCGCAGATGGGGCAGCGGATAATGCGGTAATAACACGCCCCCTCATACGGCTGTCCCTCAAAGTCCACTTTGAACGATGTCGGATATTGTTTTTCTTTTTCCGGCGTGTACCACTTGACATACTTCACGATGCTCTTTTTGTTCTCTGCCTTGCCCTTGTCGGTATTCAAGTCAGTCTTTGCAAAATACCACTTGATATGATAGAGTGAGCGGCGCATCATTTCCTGCACGGTCGTCGGCGGAATTTTCTTTTCGCTTGCTACATACGGCGCAACGAAGGCAAGAGCAAACAACTCGTTGTATGCCATTGGGTTATCGTCGCCGATGTTGTCAGCTTTCTCGACAAGCTCACGATAGACCTTTTTGCTCTTTTTCATTATGTTGGCGGCATATTCCTTGCCGTATTTCTCTGCCAGAACCTTTTTCATCGGGCTTTTGAACATCCAGAAATAAAAACCGTTGTATTTCATATCACTTTCCCTCCCGTGATTTATTTACAGGCTTAAGAAACGCAGCCCAGCCGCCGAAGTGATAGACCATCGTCGCGTCCATATATAGCCCGGTAATCTTGCAATCGGTGCATTCCGCCATGATCCGGCGGTAACTATCAAACTGCGCAGAGATCAGCTTTCGCTGATGCCGTTGCCGCTCTACTTTCTTCCCACCAGCAATGTTGAACCGCGAAGCATCAGGCGTCCGGCTTCCTTCGGCGTCATAAAGCTGCCGTCGGTTGTGTCGATCAGTTTCACGCGTTCATAGCCCATGTCCCTGAGCTTTTGGACAAACGCCTGCATATCCCCGTATCTACGGGGCGACATCAGGTCATGGATAGCAAATGTTCCGCCTTTTTTCAGCACACGCAGCGTTTCCAGCAGAAGCTGCTGCTTGTCCTTTCCCGTGATATTATGATAGACATAGTTGCTGGTCACCGCGTCGAAGCTCTCGTCGGGGAAATCCAGCTTTACGGCGTTCCCGCGCCTGAACGAAGCGTTCTTCACGCCCTCCGCAGCGGCGTTTTTTTCGCACAGCGGCAGGCTGAAGGAGGCGTATTCCTTGCCCAAGCGATCGATACCGATCATTTTTCCCTGGGGATTACGCTTTGCGCAGGCAATGGTCAGTGCACCGCTGCCGCAGCCGATGTCCAGTCCCACACCGCCCTCCGGCAGCGTGATATGCTCCGCCGTGCCGTCAATGATCTGCTTTGAGAGCTTGCGTTCGCCGTCATAGGAAAATCTCCGATAGGCATACACACACCACTCGGTGTACTTTGCACAGACGACAAAGGCGATGCCGAATACCACGCCCAGCACGACGCGCAGCTTTCCGCTCACACCAATGCCGAATACGCCGAAAACAGCAGCAGCGCAAAGGACAGCACTGTTCCCGCGATGAACGAAACCAGCATTCCCTTGGGAATCCAGTTTTTGTAGTCAGGCTTCATATTCAAGACTCCTTTTTTATTGAGTGTGACTTCTCTCATAAACCGCAGCCGCAATGCACCAGATTGCAATAGCGCTGTTCGTGCTGCTCTGGCTCATCACGGACATCCATGTAGCCACCGGCATCTGCATGGCCTGTGCAATATCCGGAACTGCAACCAGCAGAATGTTCCATGTGACCGGATGGAAAGCGAGTATCCATCTGGGATACCGGGTTTTACCGGCAAGCAGCATTACAAAATGGATGCCGAAAACCAGTATCATCGGAAGATACAGTGGGAGGATCGCGGGGAGCATATCGTCCTGATAGGCCGTGACCGCCGCAAGCGCAGCCTCTGCTCCGATACGCGGCCCCAGATAGCTGGCAAACCATGCCATGGTGGCCACCCATGTATGGATGGTCAGGGCGATTGCAACGGTGAATATCCCGCACAGAAACTGGATGGTTTTTGTTTTTTGGTATTTTGCGTCAATGTCCGCATTCAGCGCTTTTACAACAAAATAATAGAGAAAGCCCCCGATTGCTCCCAGCCCAACGGTAAGCACGGGCCTCCACAGCCCGTAGGAGCCGGACAGATAACAGGCTCTGTTGAAAAGGCCGGTGTCCGTTTCCTGAAGCGGAATACAGCTCAGTAGCCAGTCTCCGGCAGCCATGAATCCGCATCCGATTGCGCCAAGAAGGCACCAGCGGATGAACTGCTTTGATTCTTCTTTTTTCATTTTCTTCGCTTCCTGTCCGTAATCATAATAGCCGAAAGCGTGGCCAATATCATGGATAGATTTTTCGGCTAATGTTGTACCTTTCATTGTATTTCACTTTCCTGATCCTTCAGCACATCTCTCTGTCCCGCCATCCGTCAGAAAGCGTTCCAGCTCCGATGCAAGCAGCGCCGGATGATTGATGATCTCACCATGACCAAAACCGGGGAAGCAGCGGACGATCAGACCCGGATATGCCTTCCGCAGTCGCTGGATGGCCTTTTTCATATGCCCTTCTTTTTCTCCGTACCAGCAGGCGACCTTTGCATCGGGCTGTACCGGAAAGTCCGTCCGATAGAGATAAAGCCCTGCCTCCCAGGTGGCCCGGACGGATTCCAAGCTGATATGATCCGGGATACGGCGGAGCATGGTCTGCATTCCCTGCTCCGTCTGTCCCATAAAGCGCAGCGCCCATGCAGGCATGTACTTTTCGTGCGCCGTTCGATACTGCTTTTGCGGCATGACCTTCAAAATCAGCTGATTCAGCACGCCAAAATCCAGATACTCTGGCCCGCTGAGGATCATCCGACCGATCTGAATGTTTGGGGAAGCCTTCAGAAAAATAGCCGGTCCGCAGCCCAGCGACTCTGCATAAAGCAGGTCCAGCCGTCCGTCCAGTTCTTTTTCAATATATCCCGCCAGCTTGTCCGCCTGAGCCCGAGCGGTCGTGTAGGTCGTTTCGCCTGTTCCGTCAAAGCCGTCGAAACTGACGGCATACACGCAGAATTTCTTTTCCAGCAGCGGGATCAGATTCTCAAACTGCCGCCAGCACATAAGATTTCCGTGCAGCAGCATAATGGTCTTTCCTTGTCTATTGCCGAATCGTTTGATGTCCATACCAATCTGCCTCCCGGCTATTTTTCGACCTTCATGCAAAAGTCGCAGCGGTCATCGCCGCGCCCCAGCGTTTTTGTTCGATGC
>OJRI01001687.1_pt1 | contig 10798 bp, 13 predicted proteins | sample 1599151 | NCBI WGS metagenome assembly OJRI01 (sample SAMN03922457, study PRJEB24848) | human gut metagenome | isolation source: stool sample | host: Homo sapiens | place: Germany | collected 2009-11
GACGTGAGAAAATGATAGCCGTGTTAGAGATAATCAGATGTGCCGCAGCGGTAGCACTCTTGGTGGTGCTTGCAATGTATGTAGCGTACAGGTGGTATGTAAGCGTAAAAGAAACTGCCTACGAGGAAGCAGAGGAGAGCATTAAGCGTGCGGTGAGAGAAGCAGGCAGACCAATTGTCAAGGTCGAAGTTGAAATGAAAGGAAAGTGGTAAAATGGCGTTGATACTGCTGATAACAATAGCCGTGCTTGCAGGCATAGATGTAGTGATGTACATATTACTTGGCGCCATTGAAAAGCACTGGGAGAAAAAGTTTAAGGAGGATAAAGATGACGAAAAATGAGATAATTACTACGGCTAAATGCTGTATAGTAGACAACTGTGTATCATGCCCGTTTGCAGGACATGGTAATTGCATCACTGATTTCATGAATCATATTCTCGAATACATGAAAACCGAGCCTGCACCTGCGGCAACAGGCACAAGCTCGGAGGTGGTATCAAAAGATACCGGTTCAATATTACACCTTGATGATAGCACAAAAGCAGCGATTTGTCAAGCATACAAAACTGCTGATGAAGCTTGCTCAAATATACTTACTGTTTATGAGGGAATGTCAGAATGTGAGCAGAGAGCCTTTGATATCGGAGAGGCATACGGAAAAATATTCGACACAAGATGTAAGCTTGAAGAACTGAGAGGCGGTGACGGCAATGAACATTAACGCAAAGAAAGCTCAGGACAAGCTGTCGCAGGAGCTGTCTGCCGCTAAGCTTGGCAAGTATGCGCAGGCTGTTGCAAAGCCTACTCTTGAGGCTCTCAAAATTTTCTGTGAGCAGAACGAGGAGTTCGCTCAGGCGGTCCTACAGACGGACAAAACTTTCGCTGAGTGTGCAGAAAACGCTGTTAAGGGTGCAGGGGGAAGTATCTCGGATATCGAGGTCTACCGCAGAGCTGTAAAATTTTACTTCAAGGGCGCGGACGTTCATTTCAATATGACGATCGACCTGGGCGACGGCTCAGACAGCAATGAAACGGCAAAACCGTCTGTCAGCCTATCCCTTGACGGCTTGCTTGACTTCTGAGGTAGCAGTATGAAAAAGACAAGGAAAGAGGCTCTTATCTACTGCTTTCCTGCGGTGGATAAAGAGCTTATGGATAAGATGAAAGGCAGAGGTGCTAAGAATTATGTGGTGTTCCTCACAAGGGGCGCTGAGCTTTTTGCACGTTGCTTTCACCGATACTCAACGGGTGACCTTGTGGAAAGACAGCGGTATGTGTTCGCCCGTGACGGATCGGTGAGATACGGCAGCGATAACGGCATTAACTGGTCTGTGCGTAATGACTTCCGTGAGCCTGTCTTTTGCAAGTGCTGTATGGGATATAACTACGATAATTCCTATTCGGTGCTGAACATCAAAGCCATAGACAAGTCGGATATGCGTTACAGCCAGTATCAGCATTATCACGGCAATATGCTGATGAGCTATCTTCACGCATACTGCAAACACCCTAACCTCGAGTATCTTATGAAACAAGACTATGACGTAACAAGCGTGAGATACACAGGTTGGTGGGGATATCAGGAAAAGTTCCTGCTCTCTCAGCGTGTGAACTGGAAAAGCAATGACCTGCTGAAAATGCTCGGACTGAACAAGACGGAGTTCAAGACACTCAAAGGCAGTGAACATCTGTGGGAGCAGTATCTTGACTATCGTGAGGAATATCCAAAACTCAGACCAGAAGATTTACTGAATATAGCAAAGGTCTTTAAGAACGAACACGGCACTCTTGAACGTCTTGTGAGGATAACAGGTCTTACACCGCAAAGGGTGGCACGATACATACACGAGCAGGAAATGACACCTCTTGATTACAGCGACTATCTGGAGCAGTGTGAAACACTGAAGTATAACATTCACGATACAATGATAGCATTGCCACACGATTTCTGGGCAATGCACAACAGACTCACTCAGATCATCAACTATGAGCATGACGAGCTTGTTTTGCAGAACTTCACAAAAAGACTTGCAGAGCGTGTCTGCCTTGAATTTTCGGCAGACGGCTTGCTTGTCAGACAGCCCCACAGTTTGAAAGAGATAGAGGACGAGGGCAGGATACTTTCCCATTGTGTGGGAGGATATGCAGAACGCCATGCTATGGGGAAACTCAGCATAATGTTTCTGAGAAAAGTTTCTGAGCCTAACAAGCCTTACTATACTGTTGAAGTGAGCCAATACGGTGGTATCGTGCAGTGCAGAGGGTATAGGAACAACGTGGTACAAAACGGCGGTGAGGACAAACCGCAGGAGATAAAGGACTTTGAACAGAAGTATCAGCGGTATCTTGACAGGGTGTTCGCTGAGAAACGAAAGGAGCGTAAAACAGCATGAACGAACTATCGGCAAAATATATCAAGGCGGCTGAGCTTGACCGCAGGATAAAGACCTCAGCTCAGCTTGCACAGCAGAGCCTTTACGATATGTGTATGGGCTTTAAGGAAATGAGGGACAGCAGGCTTTACAAGGAGCTTGGGTATTCCGATTTTGGAGATTACTGTGAAAAGGAAACAGGTTTTTCAAAGATGAATGTATACAGGTACATTTCGATCGCTGAAAATCTGCCACAGGATTTCGTAACCTCGAGGTTACAGATCGGAGTTAAAAAGCTGACACTTCTTGCTAAGCTTTCCGATGAAGAGCGAACAGAGCTTGCCGAAAATATCGACCTTGAAAGCACTACTGTCAAGGAGCTCAAAGCAAAAATAGATATTTTGCAGAACGAGCGTGACAGAGCCATGGAGTCAAATGCAGAGGCAAGCCATCAGGTCTTTATGGCGGATAAAAAGGTGCTTGAAATGAAAAATAAGGTAACACAGCTTGAAGCCGAGATAAAGGAGCTTGAGAGCCGTCCTATAGAGGTGGCTGTGGAAACGGACAGCAAAGAGGTGGCAAACCTTAAAGACGCTATGCGGCGTGTTGACCTTGACTGGTCGGAAAAATATTCAAAGCTTGAAGAGGACAGCCTGAAAGACCGCAGAGAACTTTTGCAGAAAGCTGAGCAGGCTGAAAAGGACAAGCAGGACAAGCTTTCACAGCTTCGTGAGGAGCTTGACAGAACTAAGGCGGAGTATGAGAAAAAGCTTGCGGGGAAGGCGGAGATCACGCCAACGCAGGACGATAAAGCCATATTCAAGGCCTATCTTTCCACCGCTGTTGACAGCGTAACAAGGCTCGTGGACTTTGTGAACGAGCATAATGACAGCGACAATTACGGACTTTTCACACAGAAAGCAAGACAGCTTGCGGATATAATCAATTCAAAACTGGAGGTATAAAAATGAAACTTTATGAGCTTACAAACGATTTTCAGAGGCTTTTTGACAGCCTTGAGGATATGACGGAAAATGCCGAGCTTACGGCAGAGGAAAAGGCTGAGGCTGAAAAGGTGTGGTTTGATACACTTGAATGCGTCGAGGCTGAGTTTACGGACAAGGCGGAGAACGTTGCGGCTTATGTTAAGGTGCTGAGCAGCGAGGCGAAAATGCTTGAAGCAGAGGAGAAAGCCCTCAAAGCAAGACGTGAGCAGAAAGTCAAGCAGGCAGAGAGCCTTAAAGCTTATCTTATGAACAGTATGCAGAGGGTCAACCTTAACAAAATAGAGGGCGTTATGGCTAAGATAAGCATTACAAAGGGCAGGGAAAGCACCGAGATAACAGACCCGAAAGCCTTTGTGGAGTGGGCAAAGGTCAATGATGACAGCCTGCTGAAATACAAAGATCCTGACATAAGCAAGACGGCTGTCAAGGCGGCTATCGAGGCAGGCAGAGAGATCCCTTATGCGGCAGTTGTCCGCAGACCGGGACTGACCATAAGATAAGGAGGAAAAGAGAATGGGACTTGCGATACTTGTATTAGGCTTTTCGGGAAGCGGCAAATCTGCTTCCCTGAGAAATTTCAAAGAGGACGAGCTTGCTCTTGTGAACGTGAACGGAAAACAGCTTCCGTTCCGCACACAGTTTAAGTCAACGATACATACCGACAATTACGGTGAGATAGAACGCTTTATGAAAGCTCAGACGGCAAAGTCCATAGCCGTTGACGATAGCCAGTATCTTATGGTGAACGAGTTTATGCGCCGTGCAAAGGAAACGGGCTATCAGAAGTTCACCGACATTGCAAAGAATTTCTGGGAGCTTGTGAGAAGCGTTGAAATGCTTCCCGAAGATGTTATCGTGTATTTTCTCAATCACCTTGATACAGGCGAGGACGGCAGGCAGAAAGCTAAAACTATCGGCAAGCTGCTTGATGAGAAGATAACTGTCGAGGGTATGTTCACAACTGTGCTCAAAACTGTTGTGGTTGACGGCAAGTATCTTTTCGCCACTCAGACGGACGGCACTGACACCTGCAAAAGTCCTATCGGGCTGTTCGACAGTATGTACATAAGCAACGATCTGAAACTTGTTGATGAAGCACTGAGGACATACTATCATCTTGCGAACGAACATATCTGCTCAGAGTGCGGAAAGACGATAATGTCAGACGGCAAGCGTACAGTTCAGCAGATAATAGACGGCTCGATGAAGAATTACGGCAAACAGCTTTGCATGAAATGCGTTCTGAAAAGGGTAAAGGCGGCGAAGTCCAATGAAGCTGAGAGCGTATCAGAATGAGCTGGTGGAGCAGGTAAGGCAGGCTTGGCGTGCAGGGTATAAAGCACCCTGCATAGTCCTGCCCTGCGGTGGCGGAAAGTCCTGCATAGTGGCTGAAATGGCTAGGCGAACGACCTTTAACGGCAAGAGAGTGCTTTTTCTCGTCCACAGACGTGAGCTTGTGGAGCAGATAAAAAAGACGTTTATTCGCTGGGGCGTTGATATGAAACTCTGCGAGGTGGGTATGGTGCAGACTATTACAAGACGGCTTAAAAAGCTTGCCAGACCTGCACTTATCATAACTGACGAAAATCATCACAGCCTTGCTCAGTCCTACAAACGCATATACGAATACTTTTCGGACGTGCCAAGAGTGGGCGTAACAGCGACCCCTGTCCGCCTTAATGGTGACGGGCTTGGTGACGTGAACGACAAGCTTATCATTGGCGTATCCGCAAAATGGCTTATTGATAACAACTGTCTTGCACCTTATGACTACTATGCTCCTGACGTTGCCGACCTTACAGGGCTTCACGTTTCTCACGGTGAATATATGGCGGCGGAGATAGAGAAAGCTATGGTGAAAAACACTGTTTTCGGCGACGTCATAAAGTATTACAAACAGTTAGCAAATGGCAAAAAAGCTGTCTGCTACTGTGCGTCTGTAAGACATTCTCAGCGGACAGCAGATGTGTTTAATGAAAACGGCATAAAAGCGGCTCATATCGACGGCTCGACCCCAAAGACAGAGCGTGACAGCATTATCTCAGCTTTCCGCAGGGGAGATATAACTGTGCTGTGCAACGTTGACCTTATCTCCGAGGGCTTTGACGTTCCTGACTGCGAGTGTGCCATACTTCTTAGACCCACCAAGAGCCTTACTCTTTACATTCAGCAGGCTATGAGATGTATGCGGTACAGACCTAACAAAAGAGCCGTCATAATCGACCACGTTGGCAACTATGCAAGGTTTGGTATGCCTGACGATGACAGGCAGTGGAGCTTGGAGAAAAAGCCGAAAGCTCAGCATAAAAAGCAGGAGCAGAGCGACAAGGTGAAACAATGCCCCGAATGTTTCTATACTTTCTCTGCTCCTCCTGCGGGGGTGAAAGTATGCTGTCCTCACTGCGGATATGAGTTTCCCACAGCCGAGAGAAAGCTTGAAACAGACAGCAGCGTGGGGCTTGTAAAGGTGGAGGGATTCAAGCTTGACTTTTCAAGTCCTGCCGATTGTCATACCTATCCAGAACTTTTGCAGTATGCGAAAAGTCACGGCTACAAATCAGGCTGGGCGTATTATCAGGCAAGGCAAAGGGGGCTTATAGGTTGACGGAGGAACACAGGATACAAAACGAGATACGCTGTGCGGTATCGCCCTACTGCACTGTCTTTCGTGTGAACGTAGGCGAGGGCAGAACAGTTGACGGCAGATATTTCACCACAGGTGTGCCGAAAGGTTTTTCAGACCTGTTCGGTGTAAGGCATAAGGACGGCAGAGCTGTCTTTATCGAAGTCAAAACAACGTCGGGACGAGTTCGTCCCGAGCAGAAGAAGTTCATAACAAAAATGCGTGAGTGCGGAGCATTGGCAGGCATATGCCGCTCAGCAGAGGACGCAGTAAATTTACTAACGGAGGAATAAAAAAATGGGATTTAAGTCAAATCAATCAGAGGCATTTCAGAACGGATTAAAGCCTGAGGGCGTTTACGAGTGCATCATAACCGCTATCGAGGAACGCACAACAAAGAAAGGCTCAGTGGGTCTTAACTTCACTCTCGTCATCAGAAATGACGTGCAGGGGCAGAAATACGGCAACTCCTGCCTGTTTCACACCATATGGAAAAAGCATGAGCCTAACGAAAACGATATGCAGGTGGAGGGCTACAACTTTGCTCAGCTTATGGCAATGGGCAAGGCGGCTAAGCTTCCTGACGGCAAGGAGTATGACAGCCTTAAAGCATACTGCACCGACCTGCTGAACAAGTGCATAAGGGTAGATCTCACACACGAGGAATGGAACGGCAAGGAGCAGGAACGCATTAATTTTGTCAACCCTACAAAGTATCCTGATTGCAAGCATAAGTTCAAATCCTCTGCACCGAAGGCGGACAGCTTTGCGACTAAGCAGACGGGCTTTGCAATGCCTAAGACAAATACGCAGGCTGACAGCACCATAGGCTCCCTTGAAGATTTTGAGGACGTGCTTACAGATGACGGCGTGCCGTTCTGATTTCTGAGAAAAGCGAAAAGTCATAGTGCTTTTGCATAAAAACGCAGATGATATTTTGTGCAAACAAATGATTTATATTTTAATTTGGCAACATTTCTGCAATTGTTGCATTTTTAATGCAACTTTTTGGGTGTTTTTCGGGGATAAGTGAAAGGCTTTGACTTTTCAAAATTTATGTTAGGAGTTGGATATATGTACGAACAAATACCGCAGGAGCTTAAAACCCTGCCAAACTGGATATGCTGGGACGCTGTGCCTGATGAAAAGAGAGGGGAGATAAAGAAAGTGCCGATAAACGCACTTACTGGCGGAGGGGCTATGTCAAATAACCCCTCTACATGGTGCGATTTCGATACGGCTGTGAGAGCCTCAGAAAAACATTCGGGCATAGGATTTATGTTCGGTGGCTGTCCATATTTCGGTGTTGACATTGACGGCAAAGAGGAGGAGCTTGAGGCATACCAAAGGGGAGAGAACGGCAACATCATATCTGAATTTATCTCCACCCTGCAAAGCTATACTGAGATATCTCAATCTGGCAAGGGCATACATATCATATGCAGAGGAACGCTCCCGAAGCGTGGCAGACGTAAAGGCTCAGTTGAGATGTATGAGGACGGCAGATTTTTCGTTATGACAGGTAACTCCTGCTCAGAATATGATAGCATCGCAGAGTGTTCCGACAGCATAAAGCCATTGCACGAAAAGTACATAGGAGGCGGTCACGAGCCTGTGGCAAAGGCTGTTCCTGCTGTCAGACTTGACACCGCAGACCAGATAATCAAAGCTGCGGCAGGTGCAAAGAACGGAGGAAAGTTTGTTTCCCTCTACAGTGGAAGAACCGCAGGATATACCTCTCAGTCTGAGGCTGATATGGCGTTTTGCTCGATGCTTGCCTTCTGGACAGGCTGTGACGCAGACAAAATGGATATGATATTCCGCTCCTCAGGTCTTATGCGTGAAAAGTGGGACAGGGCGCAAAGCGGTTCGACCTATGGCGCACTCACGATCCAGAAAGCCATTGCAGATTGCGACAAGACCTATTCGCCAAAGTTCGCAGGGGGATTTTCTCTTAACTTCAAGTCGCCCTCTGAGCCGATTTCTGTGGGTGCTGTAGAGCAGGAAGAAGCCAAGCCAAGACTTTATTCATTTGACGATACAGGCAACGCAGAACGCTTTGTTGACCTTTTTGGCGAGCAGGTGAGATACTGTTATACAGACAAACGCTGGCTTTGGTATGACGGCAGAAAGTGGTGTATCGATATGACAGGCACAGTTAAACGTCTTGCAGACAAGGCTGTGGCTTGTATGGCGGCAGAGGCAAAAGTGTACGCTCAGCTTGACGCAGACGAGGGAACGGATATGGCGAAAGCCTTTGAAAAGCATATGAAGTCCTGCCGTTCTAACAAATCAAAGAACGCAATGCTAAGCGAGGTCATGCACCACGTTCCTGTTCTGCCTGCTCAAATGGACAGATTTAAAACTGTTCTCAATACCCCGGGTGGAGTTATCGACCTGCGAAGCGGCGGCATATCTCCTCACGACCCTATGACATATCTGACGAAAATGACAGCCGTTGAGTATTCAGAGAACGCCGATTGCCCTCGCTGGCTTGCATTTCTTGATGATATTTTTAGAAAGGATAAAGACCTTATCAGATACGTTCAGAAAGCTGTGGGATATTCCCTGACAGGCTCGACCACCGAGCAATGTGCGTTCTTTCTATACGGAACAGGACGAAACGGCAAGTCAACTTTCATTGATATCATAAGGGATATTTTCGGGGACTATGCGGCAAATATCCAGCCTGAAACTATTATGGTGCGTTCAAATCAGAGCACCGCCATAAACAGCGACATCGCAAGGCTCAAAGGAGCAAGACTCGTGACAAGCGTTGAGCCTAACGAGGGCGTTCGTATCAACGAGGGTCTGCTCAAACAGCTTACAGGCGACGATACTGTTACGGCAAGAAAGCTTTACGGCGACGAGTTCGAGTTCAAGCCTGAGTTCAAACTTTGGATGGCGACAAACCATAAGCCTGTCATCAGAGGAACGGATACGGGCATATGGCGAAGGATACATATGATACCTTTCACTGTGCAGATCCCCGAAGAAAAGATAGACCGCAGGCTGAAATACAAGCTGTCGGCGGAGCTTACGGGCATATTCCGCTGGGCGGTTGAGGGCTGTTTGCTGTGGCAGAAAGAGGGGCTTAAAATGCCTCGTGCCGTCCTTGAAGAAGTGAGGGAGTACCGCCGTGAAATGGACGTTATCTCTGCATTTGTTGAGGATAAGTGTACTGTGGGCAAGGGTCTGAGCGTTAAGTCAAGTCAGCTTTTTGCGGCATATCTTAACTGGGCTGAGCAGAACAATGAATATCGTATGAGTTCAACAAAGTTCGGTATGGAGCTTACAAAACGCTTTGAGAAAGTAAGAACAAGGGGCGGTATATACTTCAATGGACTGTCGCTTGATAATGTGTAAATAATTGTAAGTGTGTAGGGTTGTGTAGGGTTGAAGGGGTTTTCTAACCTTTCGTATTAGAAAATAAAAAATAATATATATAAAGAAAGAGTTCTTTAAAAAGGGTGCAAACCCTTCACAACCCTTCACAGAGGGGGTATCAACTATAAAGATAGATTTCAAAAGAATGTCACAAGAAGAGTTCGCACGGTATGAAGATATGGCGATAGACGGCAGACTTATTTATGACGAGTATCCTGCTGAGGAATATAAGTATTTCTCGCAGTTATCAAGACTTGGCTATAAGAACAGGCATGAGGGCTGGTCAAAAGAGATATGCGAGGACAAGCAGGCGGAATATAAGCGGGAGTATCTTCATAGCAAGGAGCGAAACGGCAGGTTTTTCAGGCAAGCCTGCATTATGCAGGAGAATATCCGCAGAGGGCAGACAACGGTCTGGAAGATAAACAAAACGCAGGAAAGGGAAGAAAAGCTCACATACGCATTGCAGGCACTGGAGCTGATACTCTGCGACGAGGGGCTTGCGAAACATAACGGAGTAAACATACCTGAATATACAGGCTGTGAATACTGCAATGGAGTGACAGAGTGGAGCGAAAAGCTTGGTGCAGACGGCAAGGAAGTCCGCTTTGAGTTCTGTCCTGTTTGCGGAAGAATGATCGAGGAGGGATAGAGGTTGACAATACAAGAAAAGATATCACGCTATCAGCTGATACCAAAGCTCATAGCCAATCTTGAAGAAAACAGGGCAAGGATACTGAATGGAAAAGCCGTATGCTATGACAAGAATGACAGTTCGGCAGGAACGCCCGGCAACACAGCCGAAAGCTCAATGCTGAGTTATGCCTGCAAGGGTGAGAAACAAAAGGAGCTGAGCGAAGAACGTGCAAGGCTCACGCAGGAGATACAGTCTGAGATAGACGAAATGTTCTGCAATGAGGAAGCTGAAACCATAGATACTGCAAGGATAATCAAGCTGTATTTCATCAACGGCATATCGGTGAAGAAGATAGCTCACAACTATATTTTCAGAGATTACAAAACTGTTCTGAGAATGTTTCACAATGGGTGCGAGAAATTAAATATACCACACAAGACCACTCAATACCACTTGCAGGAACGTACATAGTATGATATCATTACAATAGCCAATAAGGCAAGCAAACATTTGCGGACCTCCATAAAAAAGTCCGACGGGGCGAAAGCTCCGTATGCAGGTCGAGAGCGCACGAACTTAAAGCCTGCACCAGTGAAACTACTCCGCATAGTCATGAATATGTGTTGCTGTAAGTGTAATCGGAGTTAATGGCTTACAGGACAGCCTGACGTTAACGGGACCTAGCCGCAAGGGCTGAGCAGGCAGCGGCAAGAATGCAGGTCGAGAGCGTGCCAGCTCAACATCTGCTCCACCATTTACAAAACTCCTT
>OJRI01001692.1_pt1 | contig 10775 bp, 1 predicted proteins | sample 1599151 | NCBI WGS metagenome assembly OJRI01 (sample SAMN03922457, study PRJEB24848) | human gut metagenome | isolation source: stool sample | host: Homo sapiens | place: Germany | collected 2009-11
AACACATATATATGGAGACCAATAGTAATGCTGATAGTAGTCTTATTAAACCTACTATATTTCCTTTCAATATTAATCCAAAAGATTATAGTAATAATGCTTTTGATGAACTACAACAGATAGCTAATAAGTATGGAGTAGATATTGTTCTAATTAAAGACGAAAAGGTAAGATATACTGGTAGCTTTATGCAATTATACTTTGCTGGGATGTCTAATCTAAGATATTTAAAAATTCATGGTTTATCTATGTTGAACTATATTTATAGAAATATTAAGTTCGATTCTAATTGGATAGTATTAAATCAGACTAAAATTTCAAGAGAACTATCTGTTAGTCAACCTAGAATAAATGACGGCATTCAACAACTTATAAATGCTAATTTTATTGCTAAAGCTGTTAATGATAAAAATAATATTTATATTATTAATCATAATATGATGTTTATGGGAGATAGAAATAGATTCATATCTGAATATATCAAACTATATTCTAATAGATAGCTAAAAATTACAAACTTTTTTAAGTATATAAATTAGCCCGAATTACTCTCACGAGCAGTTCGGGCTTTCCTATGAGTTGTAATATTAAGTAGTTAGTTATTCTTCATCTTCATCAGTAATCATATTAGCAACAATTTGACCTAGACCACTAAAAGGACTACTACGTACTTTATAGTAACTATTATTAGCACCAAGTCTTTGATGTTTGTTAATCTGATTAAGTAACGGTATCTGTTTCATTATATTAACTTTAAGTTTATTCTCACCTGAATAAGTACCTGAATTATAATATAAATCATCGGGATTACCAGTAACTATATAACTACAACAAGCCTCTAGTAATTTAAGATTATCAGATGCGATACTTAACGCAGCAACAGGTTGACTATATAATTTCTGTCCTTCGTTAATCATACCCCACGGAGTATACTGAATAGTTTCAGACATTAGACGGTCAGCACTATATAAGATATAATCTGCTACTTGCGTAGAATCATCGTCATCGTCAAGCATTAACTTACCAACTACGAATAATGCTACTGCTTTAGTAATAGCTATCCATTCACCCAAACATCTACGAATATTAGCTTTATCATATTCAGGAAGAATATTATAATAAGTAGTAAGATTAGCTACAAAATCTGCATAACCTTTAGCAATACCTTGAAGAGTACGAACAGCTTGAAGTTCGTTACTATCATTAAGTTCGTAGTACTTCTTAAATGGCATTGCTATAAACTCTCCTAAACTAACATAAGTTCCTTTACTAATAGATTCTCGAGTTTCATTATATATACCGTCAAAGTGACCCAAACGATAACCAAAACGTTTTTGATAACCAGGAACTAAGTGTTTATGGAACTGCATTAGTAAAGCTCCCCACCATGATTGTTGTAGCTGATTAGCACCAATCTTATCATAGATACCATGTATCTGATGATTAACTGATATAACCTTATTACGGAAAGCTGCAATATCATCATTAGTAAGACCGCTATCTTTCTTTAGAGTAGCAACACCATTCTTCAATATAAGACTTTCTCTAAATGAAGGATGTTGTTCAAACTTAATTCGTTCTTCTTTAGTATCTTCCTTATAAGTAGTTTTAAACTCTTGTCTTAGTTCTTTAGGAATCGAACGTAAGAAATCAGTTATTATATCAGCTTTAAACTTAACATAACGTTCTTTCTCAACATAAGATTCAAGTACTTTATCTTTAAAAGTTTCATACTTAGAAACTAATTCAGGACTATTCTTACGAAGAACTTTAAGTAATGCTTTTTCTCTAAGATTCATAGCGTACTGTTCAAATGACATTATCTTATTCTTGCCATCGACATTAACTACTCTATGAGAATGAAGCATAGCTAATAATGTAGCGTTCTGCATATAATGTTCACCTGCTGTCTGTTGGATAAATAATAGATTCTCTAGTTTACCCATCGGATTATTACCTTTACCATAACGTTCCGTTACCATATCGGATTCAATAACATTGAATAATCTAATAACAGCATTGGTTTCGTTATTAGTAGTTTCATTATAAGCATCTGCTAGATAACTACCTATATTCTGCATCCATTCGTTTTCACCTTTACGGAAGTCTTTGTATTTAAAGAATTGTCCGGCAGCCATTTCCATTTGTATCTGTGTCTTACCGTATAGAACGTTAGCAATACCACCAGTAATATTTAACATCATAAACTTACTAGATACCATATTACGCATAACACGAGATACTTTAGAACGAGTACCTTCATCCATTTCAAATTCATTAAATACTAACTTACGAACTTGATTCTCGAAGTGTTTAACTATATTTGAATCGTCACTCTTAGTAGTACGTATTTCTTGTTTACCAGTAATTCTACTAAGTAATCTATTATCCATAAGTTTATTATTAGGATTTCTCTTAATAATATCCATATTACGTAATTGATTACTAGTAATCTTAGCTAATCTAGCTATATCATTACGAGTATTAAAGTTATACATACTATCTATAAATGAATTAAGTCTTTCAAGAACATTTGGATTATTACGTTCTGCATTCTCCTGTGCTCTTTGTTTACGTAACTCATTATTCTTAGCTTGAGTTTCACGAACATAAGTTAGATATTCTTCTTTAGTTTCTCCTTCTTGTTGTTCGCGAATAGGAAGTAACTTAACTTCCGATAAACTATGAAGCATAGGAGCATTACTAAATCTCTTATATAGATTAAGTTCTATATCAGACTTATTAGGAGTATTATACCAACCATGACTACGTTTAAAATCTTGCCAATAGTCAGCAAAACCTTGACTAGGTTGTTCAATAGCTTGATTAGGTAAATAACCACGATTAATATAAGCACGACTACGTTTATCTTTAACAAGTTCATTAAGAAGAGAATCTACTTCGTTATATAACTGTTGCTGATAATTATTCATTCCATAATACTTATCATTACGATATTTATTAGTAGAAGGTTGTAATTTAACTTCATCGTAGTTAGGATTCTTATACTTCTCTTTAACTTTAGTTTCTAACCATTTGTATTTAGCACTATATTCCATGTTGTTAGCTTCATCCTTAACTACCATTTGTCTCCAAATAGGCAACGGTTCATATTCTTTAGTAATAGGATTAACAACATGGTTATCAATATACCATTTATCAAATACTTCTTTACCCATCTTATTCATAGCTACATACATAGCTTCATAATAAACAGTATTGATATAACTAACATGGTTATCTAACCATTCTTGAGCTTTCTGTTCATTTGGCTTAACACGACCAACGGCAGCAGCAAACATTTGTTCCTGATGTTTCTTTAGATTAGCTATTTGAACATCTGTAAATTTAGTACCATCAATAACACCTTCTGAATCATACTTACCATAAGCCATAGTACGAACGAAACTATCAAAAGGATTACCTAGACGAGTATCCATATAGGCTTTCTTTAGTTCATCTAAGAACTCTCCTTTTAACTTATAATCAGTATTAGCCTTTAACCATTCTACTGATTCTCTATAAGTTTCAGAAGTTTCAGGATATTGTAAACCTTCAATAGCTTGTTTATAACGAATAGTAAAAGCATCTTTAGGTTTACTTTCTTTATACTTATTATTTAACTGACGTCTACGTGATAAGTAATTATTAACAGCATTAGCTTCTTGATAATTCTCTTTATAATTACCGTCCATATCAATAGTAGCTCGCATTTCTGCTAACTCATCTCTAAGCGTTTCAAGTCTTCTTGCGTTCTGAACAGTAAGAGTACTATAATCATTATCAATCATTGTACTTAATATATCTCCTTCCTCATGTAATATCTTCATTAACTTAACATAAGTTTGAGGATATTTATTAAGTATTTGGTTCATATTATAGTAATCTTGATAGAACTTTTTATTGTACTCACGTTCTACATTATCTATTAAGAACTTCTCTAATTCGTCTTTAGCTTTCTTATATATAAGACCGTCCCGACCATTCGGGTCGTCGATTTGAGCCAGCTTTACAGCCTCTTTTAGCGACCTTAATTTGTCGGTGAACGATTCATTATACGGCAGCAAAAGGTTGCCATTTTCGTCCAAAATATCGTTCAGAGACACGTTTATACCGTTGTTTTTTGCGTCTTCGATAATCGTTGAAATAGCGGTAGTAAAGGCTATCTTTTTATCACGAGCACTAATCTCACTAGCTCTTAACTGATTCATCATTTGTTTTAGAACTATCTGAACTATTGGAATATGTGTCTCTTGACTATCGGCTAGCCAAAACTGGAAGAAGTTCTCATCTTCAAATGCTTCTGTAATACTAAGCATATTAGATTGAACACGAGGGTCACTAGAAAGACTAGTAATATAACTATCAAAGTACATCTTAGTACTACGTTTAACTACATTATCTAAGTCTTTGATACGTTTAAACTTATCTTTAATTTGTTTAAGCATATCGTTAGTTCTACGTAGACCTTCTATCTCTTCTTCTGTCTCACTTACACTATGAGCTTCGTCAATATCATAAGGTTGAATAGCTTCAATAATAGAATAATCTTCTACAAATCTATTAATGTTATCTAGGAACATTTCATAACGAGTACGTAATGTTTCATCTTCTAACATACGGTCGAATAACTTCTTATTAGTTATACCCCATTTCTCCATTACTATCTTATTACCATTTTCGTCTAGTTTATAAGTACCATCAGGATTAGTAACATAAGTAGTAAAGAAGTTATGTATATCAAATAAGAAATCATCAATACGTCTATTAGTATAACCATTGATAATTCTCAACGCTTGTTCACGTAAGTTATCATTTAACTTAGTAGCTGTATTAGAACGTAAATCAATAGCTGTAAATGAACGGAAAGCATCGTTTAATGCAGCTTCTTCTACATTAGCATTACTACGTTCAACACTTTCAATAACACGAGATATATAATCATTTATCTCTTTATCATTATCTATCAATGCAGATTCAAGTATATCTTCATTAATAAAGTTATCTTCTGTCTGAACACGAATAATGTTATTATTAGCAAACTTATCTAATCTAGCGTTTTCTTTAACTACTTGAGTAATGGCATTACGTCTAGGGAATTGTAATTGACTAACACTATTAATAGTTACTTTCTTACTATACATATAGTCAGGAGTAAGACTAACAGATTTAGTAGTTACACGACCTAAGTTAGTAACAATATAAACATTACCTTCCTTTTCGTATCTAAAATATCCACCAGCTCTAAAACCTGTATTATCTACAACAGTTTGTAAAACAGGAACAAAACCAATACCATTAACATTAACATCTTCAATAGTTTGATTAATGCTAGCTTTAAGTTGAGCATAATAAGGAGATTCAGAATTATCTGACTTCTTCTTTCTAAGTTGAACTTCATTAGCATCTAACTTAGTCATAGCTGCTTGTAATCTCTTAGCTGCAATATCTGCATTATTACGTTCATTAATAATCCTACGAATATTATTATAGTTCATATTAGGAGCAGCAACAACATAATCATGAACACCAGCAGCATCAAGAGATTCAATAGTTTCTAATAGAGTATTATTATCGGTAATAGTCACAATGTACTTACGAGAAGTATCAATTTGATGTTCCTTTATGGGGGAAGTCAAGACAGTACTATTAGGAAATACTTCTTCGATTAATGTATCAGCTCCTCTTTCAAATACATTAGGAAGAACCATAAACTTACGAGTATCAGAAGTAATTCCAATATTTACAGAACTAATAAAAGCAGCATCATACTGATTAATAGAAACATCTTCTAGTATATCTAATGGAAGAAACATTCTATTATTATCAGGATTAACGCTTACTTCTCCAATTTCGTTCTGTTCTAATGGATTAGTAGGTAACATATAAACAGTATCGTTATAATATACTAGTTTATATAATCGTAGAGTTTTGTTATTATCATTAGTCTTAGCATAATGACGATACCTACGATTATTCTCACTACCAGTAATCATTCCGCGTTCTTGAGCTTCTTTAAAACTAAGTCTTCCAACACCTAATCTATTAAATGTTATCTTATTGGATTCTTTATACTTCTTATTCTCAAATACTAATACATCAGGATTATTAGGATTAGTTCTAAAGAATAAGTCACGTAACTTCTCGATAGTAGCTGCATCATTGCTAGCTCTTTCATAAGTTCCTGTCTCACTACCATATTGAATCATGCTATTAATAGCTCTATCTGAATCATTAATAATATTAGTAGCTGAAGAAACTCCATTATCAGAATCAATACCAGTATCTTGTCCATATAATAATTCAACAGGAATAATTTTACTAACTGTACCACCTTTAAATTTATAACCTTCTACTACCATAGAATATCTTATCAAATCCATAGTAGCAAGTTTAATAAATGGATTATTATTATGCCAAGCATTACGGAACATTTGATATTGAGATTCAGTAGATATAGTACTATCAACAATAGTTATTCTATCATAACTATTACGACGACCTTTATATTCGACGTTTAAGTTCTTAAATAGATTATTGTCAGAAGTATATCTTTGAATCAATGCTACTTTATTAGCAGGAGATAGTTTCATAAATGCTTCTACATTCTTTTCAGACATATCAGACATATCAAAACTACCTACTATACCAGTATATCCATATAATCTAGCACGAGTATCTTGTTGACTACTAATAAGATTTAGATTATAGCTAGGTATAAACTCGTTATCACTTTTAGTTATGAATCTATTAGTATTAACAAAGTTAGACTGTGCTTGGCTCATATTAATAATGAAGCTCTCTAACTGTTGAATAGTTTGAAGATTACGAATACCAAACTTATTTACTAGTTCACGGAATTGCGGTGTTTGAGTTTTGAATATCTCACTATCACGAATAATCTTTTCAGTAGCTATACAACTATACTTTAGCTGATAATATAAAGAAGGATATGCAGATTCTAATTCATCCTGATTAATATCATTAATAGTATTGAAACTAGTCTTAGGATAAATAGCATCTATTAGATATTTATTACCTTCTTCTGTAACTGCTTTAAGAACAGGCTGACCTTTCTTTATACGACTAACATTATTTTCTTTAATATCATTAATACGATTAATAACATTATCAATTTCATTTACAGATTTACCAGCACCAAACTTATCACTAGTGATAACCATCATATTGGAATTGATTTGGTCGCTTATCTCTTTGAAATATTCAAATGCTCTTAACGCTTTAATTTGATATATAAGATTATCAGTATTATTATAACTAGTACTTTCTACATCATCTTTAAGATGTTCTCTTAGTTCAGTTACCTTTATTCCTTCTTCAAGAAGTTCATCTTCGTTAATCTCTATTCCTCTACTCTCAAGCATTTTCTTAACATCTTTAAGACGAGTCTTTTTAGTAATACTATTAGTAGGAATACCAACAGTTTTAGCTAATCTTATATACATGTCTCGTCTTAATCCAATAAGAGGATTAAATCCAGTTTCTCCAAATACATTATCGTTAGCATTTTGTCTAGCAATAAGTTCGGTTATTACCGGTTGATTAATAAATAGAATAGATGTTTCATAATTAGCACCACAATCTACAATAGATTTATATACATCAAAAGTATACAGGTCTACATTAGGAACACCGCCTTCTTTTACACCATCAAGAATAAGAGCAGTAGTTTCAGAAGAATAAGGAGTAATCAAACGATTATCTATATTAAGATTATCGTAACTCCAACCTAATTGATTATGGTCTACTGTTACTTCTTTACCTTTTCTAGTTACATCTCTAAAACGTTTTCTTAGTTTACTTTGTACGTCTTTTGCTTCTTTCTCTGTGCTATATGTATAAGTAAACCTAAAACCACCGTGTGCACCGTCAATAATAGTTTTAGCTTTGTTACTAATAGAGGCGAAGTTGTCACGATTAACAGAAATAGCTTTAAGACGCGCACCGGACATATTAGCATCACGATACCAATTTTGAGCAATTACTGAATTAATATTACGATAAGTCTCTGATAAACCTTCAAAGATATTAGCTTTTGCAGCTTTAATATCTTCAAAGTTACTAGAAGATAAGTTTTCACCAATAGATACTGGTAGATTCATTATCTTAATAAATGTATCTACTATCTTATTGTTACGAGCATCACGAGTATTCTGTTGAGCTACTGTTAGCTTACTAAATTCTTCTTTAGAATAAAGTCCTCCTTGTTCAGCATATTTAGTAATAGCTGATTCATAGGCTTCCGCATAGCTTAGTCCTTCTTGACTTAAATCTATTGCAATATCTCTAGCATCTTGAATATTCTCTTTACTTAGATTATTAAATAGATAATTATTATATCTTCTATTTACTGCTGCATCATCTTCTCCTTCTATATATTCAACTTTCTGTGGTTTACCATTCTTATCGAATGTAGCAGTATGATAAATACCATAGATACTATCAATATCGAAGTCAGCACCAGTCTGTAATACCCATTCATCAGGAACAACAATAGTAGAACCTTGAGATTCATCTAATAAACCTACAACTTTCATTACTGCTACTGATTGTTTACCTTCTGTTGGAATACGATAACCAATCATAGTATCAAGTCCAGCAGATTGTAAATCTTCAAGAGTAACTTCATTAACTAGATTACCTTCTGAATCATAAGTATTATAAGCCTTTACCATCCATTTAGGTAACAGTATTTCTACTATCTGACTACCATCTTTATGATAAGTTAGTTTACGACCAAGAGAATAACCGTGTTTCTCTTCTACTCTAGATTGCATCAAATCTCTTAAATCACTACGACCTGATAGTTCGGTCATACCAATATCTGAAACTTGACTAGCATGAAATCCTGGAAGTACTTGTCGAGTAACACGATTAGTAAATATACTATTTACAATATTTTCTATCTTGCTACGAACTAGATTAGTCCAAGCAGGCATATAAGGCAATCCAGTTTCAGGATTTATTTCAGCATACTTACGATAATTACTATCTAATCCTCTACGAGTTAACTCGTCTTTAATAAGAGATATGAACTTATTATTATCAATCTTAGCTTGATTACCTTCATATACTACATTACCTTTAGCATCAATCTCTACACCAATACGAGAAGCAGCATCTTTGAAACTATCTTGAATATTAGCAGTAAAATTATCAAAGAAATCTTTAATAAGAGACTGACCTTCGGAAGTATTACCAATATTATCTATTAGCTTCTTAACAATCTGCAATCCTGCTTTATTTTCACCATCCATGTGTTGAGGAATATCTTGCTGGGTATAAAGATTAGAATACCAACCAGTTTTATACTTAGTTTGAACATCCAAGTTAAACTGTTTCAACTTCTCTTTAGAGGGGAATTTCCCATGAGAATCCCAAAACTCTAATACTCTATTAGTAGTAGCTTTTTCAGTAGTAGTAAAGTTAACCTGACCAATATTATTATCAGTCATATATTTAGCTAAAGCACCAAGTTCACTATTACCTAAGAATCTAGGTATAAGTACGAACTCTGCATTTTTAATCTGAATAGGATTAGCTAACTTAGCATCATTATCTATTTCTAAGTCATAATAGAAGTTTTTCTGAACTTGTATCTTCTTAGATAACTCTCCTAGTTTAACATTATCAATAGGCTTGGTTTCGTCATAAAGAGCTTCGATTAAATCTTTATAACTATCATATTCTCCACGTAGATACATTCTACGAACAAATTCATCAAGAGTAATAAATGATTGAGCATCTGTTACTTCTGACTTATCTTTAGAGAACTGTTTAAGTATAAAAGCTCTAGTTTCTTTAGATACTTTAGCTATATCTAATTGTTTCTTTAAATCATCGAGAACTTTACCGCTACTTTGAACATCTTCAAGAGTAATATATTTGAAACTACTATCTACACTAATAGTCTTATTAGGAGCTACTGTTATATCTCCCAAATGCTTCTGTACATTGTATAAATCATATCCTGCATAAGCTAATCCTCCGGCTTGGTATTCTTTATTACGTTTAATAGTATCACGAGAATCTTTATAATATGCTTCATCTCCGAAGAACATATCATTTAGATTATTATATTGAATCTCATAGTTAAGAACCATTTCAGCAATGAAAGCATTGAATGATTCTTGACTAGCGTTCTTATACTTATCTACAAATTCTTTATCAGAACTGTATTTAGTAATAGCTTCTTGTATTCTATAATTAATATAACTATCTATATAATTATATACAGAATTATATTGATGGAAAGATAAGCAGAGCAGCTTTTTGGGAACTGGCGAAGTTTAATCATCCGACTCATCAAATAAGTTTTCATACGGTAAGTGCGCTTAGTACTTTGAGATATGTTGGAAATGAGGTTGTTTATGGCGATTAAAAATAATAATAATCTATTCTATACATGCAGTCTGATTGAATATATTGGCAGGCAGATTAAAAGGAAACGTTATGAGGTGGTTGATTTACTGACAAAAGAACGGATTAAACGTATATATAAATATGCAGATATTCTCCATTGCGAACCAATTGAAAAAGTTGCAGATGAGTTTATTACGGAATGCAGTATGAATAATGGAAATTATGATAATATACATGATTGTAAATATAGGATTCCGGATTACTGGGATATTGGCGAAGTATATGAGAGATTGATAGAGGATTGTTTTAGTGATGATGAGATACTTCATGGTATATGGAAAGTGTATCATTCGTGGATAAGTGACAAGATATCAAATTATAATACCGATTTT
>OJRI01001704.1_pt1 | contig 10684 bp, 7 predicted proteins | sample 1599151 | NCBI WGS metagenome assembly OJRI01 (sample SAMN03922457, study PRJEB24848) | human gut metagenome | isolation source: stool sample | host: Homo sapiens | place: Germany | collected 2009-11
TAGGCTTTCTTGTTCAGCTCGCTGATGGTGGCGGGCGAGACCTTGCTGCCCCACAGTGCCTCCGTGATGTCCTCCACCCGGCGCACGGAAACGCCTGCCAGGTACATCTCGATGAGGGCCTCCTCCACGCTGCTCTCCCGGCGGCGATACCGCTCGATGATGGCAGTCTCGAAGGACACGCCCTTGAGCCGGGGCATATGGAGCGTGACGTCGCCGGAGGTCGTGGTGAGGCTGCGGTCGTAGTGGCCGCTGCGGTAGCCCTGACGGGCCTCGCTGCGCTCGTAGCGGGCCGCCTGCGTCAGGGACTCCGCCTCCTTCTCCAGCAGCTCGTTCAGGGTTTCCTCCACGCTGCCGCGAACCAATTCTTTGATTTGGCCCTTGATTACTTCCTCGTTTAGCTGTACAATTTTCTCGGACATAGTTTGCTGTCTCCTTTCAGAATGGTGTGTGGTAACTTCATTCTACCAGAGCCTGCAAGCTATGTCTTCTTTTATGCGTTTTTCAATTTGCGCAAGTTATTCTACATTATCTGGAAATCCACCAGAACGGGACAGCTCTAAGATGATTCCGTCTGAGAAGATGGAAAAACTAATATGGAGGAGCGTTTCAGCTCCTCCACGTTGATGATTATTCGAGAAAAGTACTTTATGTATTTTGGAAAAGAGTAGCAAGCATATCAATAATTTTTTTAAGATTTGCGAAAATAGCTTTAAGGGGGTCTGAATCTAAAGAACAAATGTATTCACAAAAATCCATCTTCTGAAACTCAACGATAGTATTATCGTCTCCATAGTCACCTTCTTTGACTTTTGAAGAATAATAAGGAGTGACATCAACAGAATCTAATATCAGCGCATTTTCAATACCCTTTTTCATGCGCTTTGAATTAGTGTAAGTTGGGATAACCCGAGTATAAACATTGTTGCGAACAGTTTCGGTACGGCTTGTATCACAATCAAATAGGCAAACATTCTTGATAGGAAGGTTCCTGCCGATTAGGAATTGAGCCGCTTTATTAAGTGCATCTTTTCCTGTATTTTCTTCGTTTTTGGCGTCCTTCATGTACCCAACCCATTTGAATTGGAACGGAACATCATAGCCGAATACCTCGAGGGCTTTTTTGAAATATTTTTCGTCCGTTCTTCCCTCAAGGTATACTGTGGGTTTGTCTGCGGCAAATCCCTGAATTGAAAAGGCATCCTGAATTGCTTCGATAGAGGTGCACTTAAAGTATGCAGGCTTGTCTTGAACAACAATATTTCCAGTAGCATCTCGTGTAAGTACAATGACCTTGTCATCTCTACGTCTATCATTATGAATTACAAACGGAGAATGTGTCACAGCAAAAATTTGTGAAGTTTGGACTCCGGTATCGTCGGTAAATATGCTTTTGTAGTAATCCATGATTTTGCCTTGCCATGTTGGATGCAGGCTAATTTCTACGAAAACAAATGCGCCGTTGATTGCATTTGCATCTTTGAGCAGGAAACAACCTCGATATACAATTTGTTTCTCTCCGGAACTTAACATATCGATTGGAATATCAACTCCATTTTTTCGGAAAAGAATGGTTTTTCTTCCGTTTTGATTGACGATGCGGCTATAAGAGAGCGTATCAAACATTCGATTGAAAGCCGATGTAAATCGCGGCATGCGCTCTGAAACTTTAAGATTCTTAGCTACTGTTTCAGGGTTCTCTCTAACGGAAAGGGCAATCTCTGCATCGTCTAAGGCTTGGATATCAATTAAAAGCTGATTAATTTGCGTGGGGAGGTCATTAGATGATCGCCGACTATCATTTGTAGCATCTAATGTTAGACTTGTAACTGAAGATAGATGCTTGGAATGAAAATTGATATCGACATCAGAGTATATTCCGGCGGTTGGGTATCTATTGGCTAAGTCAGGGGAATTAAGAAAAGTGTTCATTCCAGCGCCATCGTTGGCAAATAAATAAGTGCTTCCATCTTGTAAGACTCTATACTCGTATGTGATTTGAAAAGGATTTCCATCCTTTTCAAATTCAACGTCAGCTTCGAAGTTAGCGGTTCGGGAGACCAGCATATAAATTGAATTAATAATAGTGCTCTTTCCTGTTCCATTCTCCCCGGCAAAAATTATTGTATCGATACATTTTCCCTCTGAATCACAGAAATTAAGCGAAAGATTTTTTAACACGGGATGTTCATGAAATACTATTTTTCTAATCTTGTACATTATTATACCCCTCTATTATCTTCAAATACGGTATATATAATTAAAAAAGCCGCATGGGATATACCCATACGGCTGCCTTAGTGGCGCAAAGGCCTACCGTTAGTTAATTATAATACAATTTGGTGAAAATTACAATAAGACATCGAGTTTATAAATGCACTCAAATCCTGCGTCGCAATAGACAAAGAATAAGAAAAATCCCTCTGAAATCAACGATTTCAGAGGGATTTTGGTCCGAGTGGGGCGACTCGAACGCCCGGTCTCTTGATCCCAAACCTATGTCTGAACTTTCAGCGAGGGGTCTTGCGCCCTCTTTGGCACTTTCCGGCACTCCTGCGGTTCCTCTTTGGAACTCTATTGGCCTGTTTATTTCAGGCACCGCTTTCGGCTTTTGGGATTTGTGTGGGATTGAATTCTGTATATTAAAAGTGCTTCCGACCGGGTTTACCTCCAACAGCGGGTGCTTTTTGCCGCAGAGAGCAGCTCAGAAACTGCGCCGCATAAACAAGGAAATAAACCCGACGACAAAGAAACAGCAGGCTGACTTGGATGATAGCCAGCCTGCTGAGCGAAGATGTTTATTCGATGTTTTGTCTTTCAGCAGCAATGCGTGTTCTTTTACCAGAGAATGCAATGCCGATTTTTATAATTGACGTAACATTCATCGCCTGCAAATCAACGCTGTATGCACGGTCGTTAATCTGTTGCAAGGCAACCTTAGCAAGGTCTTCAAGCTGTGTTTCAGAGCGGTCTTTCCCGGCCTTTAATTCAATCAGAATACCAGGCAGCCGCTTATTCAAAGGAAGCATCTGAATATCAAATCGTCCATCACCAGCTTCGCGATTGGAGGTAATGCGATAGCTATTGTCCATCACAGCGCACATACCCAATATCAGACCATGGTAAAATGTTTCGTCGGCAGCATCGTGGAAACTTATTGTTTGGAGCAGAAACTTCTCCAAGGTTTTTTGCAGTGAGTCGCTATCTACCTTGTAGATAGCTTCCTGAATAGCAATAGCAACGGAACGAGGAATAATATTCTCAAGCTGAGAGAGGATCTCCTTGCTGTAGACGAAAGAAATCTCTTTGTTGGGCAGAGCCACTTCGCACATATAATCCTCGCCGTAAGACTGGTCGCAGCTCACAGCCTTCAAATAACCTGCCACCAGCAGGAAGCTGTAAACAGAGGACGGATCATTCTGGATCTGCGGATAAATGACGCCAGTGTCGATGTGCGTAACGAAGGATTCGCCCTTCATCAACAGTTCCAGACGCTCCATAATATCCGGCGTTGCAGAAGCCAGCACCTCGCGGATGATGTCATTGCTTCCGGTAGACTGCCAGAACGCTTTGGGACGGCAGTTATTATTGAAGTATCCAATGACAGACCAGGGATTAAAAATCTCGGTATTGCCGAAAAGGTAACCATCATACCACTCGCAAAGCTCCTGATATTTATCAGAAGCATGATAGTAGTCCGCCATCTCATGTACTTCGCTTGAAGTGAAGCCGAAATATTCACTGTAGCGTTCGTCTAAAATCGAGTTGATCTTCAAGTTGTTCAGGCCGCTGAAGATACTTTCCTTGGCAACACGCAGAATGCCGGTCAGGAAACCGTAACTCAGATGCGGATTGTCCTTCAGACCACCGGAGAACAGGTTTCGCATGAACCCGATGATCGTGTCGTAGAAGCCGCTCACATGCCCCTGCTGAATGGGAGTATCATATTCGTCAATGATGACGATAGGCGCGACATTGTGGTGCTTATGGAGGAGCAGCGTCAGTGTCCGCAGGGACATTTGATATTCCACTTCATCAGCGGCTTCTGTTGCAAGAAGGGAATACTCCTCTTTTTCGTAATCACTAAGCGCAGAGCTGGCTGCCAACTCGTCGTGGCGGCGGAATTCCTGCGCGATCAGCTTTTGGAGCGTCTGATAGGTTTCTTCCCAAGAGGTGTATTTAACATCCTTGAAGGACAGGAAGATCACAGGGTACTTTCTGTGGTGGGCAAGATAGGATTCTCCGCAGGACCAGATTTTCTTATCTCTGAAGTAAACGGAAGTGTCCTCGGTCGTCTTTTCGAAGAAAGTGCGGAGCATATCCATGTTAAGCGTCTTGCCAAAGCGTCTGGGGCGGGTAAATAGGGATACTTTGGGGCGCTCGTCCAGAAACTCCTTGATCATCAAGGTCTTGTCCACGTAGTAGTAGTTTTTGCAGGCGTCCCGGTAATCAGATACGCCAATAGGCAACGGCTTGCGCGCAGATGATACTGCGGGCTTTACCACACTTCGGTGACCACGCTTATCCACCGGCTTTTGAGTGCTGTCCGGGATAAACCACCGCCTGCCCTCCTTATACGCGCCGGAAATGCGTCCGGCTTTGCAAAGCGCATTGACCCGCCGTTCGGTAATCCCCCAAGCAGCAGCCGCTTCTTTGATCGTCATATTGGAACACCTCCATTGCAGTTTGTCAAGAATATTATAACCGCTGCTCCGAATAAAATCAACTATATTATTCCGAATAATACCGGCGTTATTCGGAATAGTTATTTTCCTGAAGATATGCCGTTCTTTTCAGTAGCTATTTCCTGCTTTCTGTGATATTGTTCGTTTGCCAAAAGGAGGCGACGATATGCAGAAAGAAAATACCATGACAGTCGGGCAGTGGTGCGGCCAGTGGTTCATCGCCAACCGCCCCAAGTGGAACGGCAACACCGGGGACGGGTACCGCAATCTGATTTACAGCCACATCATCCCCAGCATCGGAAGTGTGGTGCTCTCTGACCTGACAGAGCAGACAATCACCGATTTCTATGACAGCCTGCAGAACCGGGGACTCAGTGCCAGAAGTGTGTGGTGCGTCCACCTGCTTCTGCGGCGGTGCATGGACGAAGCAGCACGGGAACAGTTTATTCCATACAACCCGGTGCGGCTCTGCCAGGAATCAAAGGCAGAGGAATACAAAGCAGCCCCTCTGCGCTTGGGGCAGCTCCAGCGTTACCTGAACGCAGCAGAGCAGCTCGGCGTGCTCCCTCTCATCTACACAGGACTATCAAGCGGCCTGCGGCAATGTGAACTGATCACCTTGTCGTGGGCCGATTTTTATGCCCGCTACAGGTACATCCTCAAGGGTCAGCGGTTGCTGACGCTTAACGCCAAAGCAGAACGCCTTCTGAAGCAGATACCGGAAACTGACTCGCCCTATGTGTTCCGCAATCCCAAAACCGGAGCGGAGTATAAACTCCACGAGTTCTACTATCTGCACAAGAAAATCCTGAAACAGGCCAGACTCCCGTGGGTGGCATTCCGGGATCTGCAGCGCCAGTGCATGGAGGTGGGAATATGACGCTCCGGGAATACATCCTCTTCTGGCAGGAAACCTATGATAAGCATCAGAGCAGACCGACTACCTATGCGGCACACAACTATGTATTCAAGAACCATATTCTCCCCAGCTTGGGAGATATACCGCTCTCTGAATTGACATCGGAGATGGTCGGAGAATTTCTGGAGGAACGGCGGCGCTTCGGCAATCATCGACCCGGCAACTCTGGCTTGGGGGAAGAAACCATGCGACACATCCACCGCCTGCTTCAGCAATGCCTGGACCAAGCCATGCGGGATGGCCTGATTGGCGATAATCCCGCCAGAGCGTTCCACTACTCCAAGCCAAAAAAGGTCAATGCCGATGTGCTGACGCCGCTGGAGATGGAGGATTATCTGGATGCGGCAGAACGGCTGGGGCATCTCCCCATGTTCATGCTGGCCTTAACGGCTGGCCTGCGGCAGGGTGAGCTCATCGCCCTGAAATGGAATGACCTCAATGTAAAAAACAGGGCGCTGACCATATCAGAGCAGCGCTCTGTAGAACGGCGGGAACTGATCGAATATGGCTCGGAAACGAGAACAATAACCTTGTCATCGGAGTTGGTCGACCTCCTGATCATGGAACACGCCAAGAATCCAAACAGTCCGCTGATGTTCATGCATCCAGCAACGCAGAGGCCCTACTCGCCGCAGATGGTGCGCCGGATGCATAATGAGATCATCAAGGAAGCGGGGCTTGACCACATCCGATTCACAGATCTCCGGCACACCTGCGCCGTCCTATCTCTGCAGAACGGTATGGAAACCAAGGAACTGGCGCGGATGCTGGGACATTACCGGCCGTCGATAACCCGACAGAACTATGAACCTTATCTGCCGCGCATGGCAAAAAAGGAGGCGGATATTCCAAAGGAAGCTACTCAGCGTGAACTTCAGCAGGCGGCAAATGTTCTGGATGCTCTTCTGAAATTCTGATAGCTATTCCGCAAAATGTGAGTTGTCCACAGAACTCAATCATTTTACATCCAAAGAGGAGGAAACAAAATGAAAAAGAGAATCATCATTGCCACTGCATGTAAACGATAGCGTTGGGGTCTTTCTTGTTCAGCGCATAGCTGCTCTTTCTGTTAAACATAATATGTCCTCCGTTTCGGTGTTGGGTGAGTGGTGAACCAGACCAACACCGGCGGAGAACGACAGCCGACAGGAAAACGTAAAAAGGCGCTCGAACAGGCATGATGACCTGAACGAGCGCCTTGCGTGCGAGTGAAAACATGAGTAACGAATACTGTACCGGGAGGGGCTAAATCACGGATGAACCAAACCGCATAAAAAGAGAGCTGCAACTCGCTTTCGTGAGTGCAGCTCGTCTGGGGGATAGCCGCGTGCTTTTTGAAGTGGACGGCTAATCGGTGCTTATGCTTTTTTACATGACCGCGAGCGGCCTTAGCAGTATCTCCTGTTCATCCGTGACATCATAAAAATACCTCCAATTCGCTGAATGTGATTTGCGGCTCATTCAATGTGAGCTTCATGTGTATTTAAGTGAATTGAGGCTCACTCTACAATGTAGTAGAGGTGATTTACAATGAACTTTCTTGACCTGTTCGCCCAAAAGCTTCGCGAAAAGCGGGAGCAGAAAAAGATCACGCAGCGCGAATTAGCGGAACGGCTTAATATGTGTACCCGAACTGTCATTGAGATTGAAAAGTGCAAGAGCAATCCGAAATTTGAAACGGTTGCGCTGATCTCAGAAGAAATGGACATCAGTCTGGATGGAATCGTGTTCCACGATAGAGCGTCGCAGACCGTTGCCAAGTGCGTTCTTGATTACTTTGCAGGAAAGGGTGAAGAAGAGTCGCAACGGTACATAGACCTGTGCATGAGCGCAGATAAGCTGAAGTGATGTACAGGGGAAAACAAAAGGGCCGATGATTGTCTTTCATGTAGAGCAGCCAGTGGGCTTATATTTTCCCCACTGGCTGCTCTTGTCCGCACAGTTGGAACGACGGGCATTAGTATCCTATTTTTCCTGTTTGTGTGCATCCCGGATCTTTTCAAAGGTGTCCTGACTGATGGCGTGTTCAATCCGGCAAGCATCTCGCTCTGCAATTTCAGGGTCAACGCCAGCTGCGATAAATTGCTCTGTAAAGAACTGATGCCGCTCATAAATTTTTTCGGCAACATTCCGGCCTGTTTCGGTCAAATGCAAAACGTAATCACTATCTACCGTTAAAAAGCCCCCTTCACGCAAAGCCGACACCGCATAGCTTACACTGGCTTTTGAAACTCCAACACGCCGTGCAACATCAATAGAGCGGACAGCACCGTGATTCTTTTGAAGAACCAGCACAGCCTCCAGATAATCCTCTCCGGACGCATGAAGTTTCATTAAGACCTCCCTTATGCAGATAATTTCTGTTCGGCGTTCCACATGGCCGCATACTTTCCGCCTTTAGCCAGCAATTCATCGTGAGTACCGGCTTCAGCAATCTTTCCGCCAGATACCACAAGGATTTGATCTGCATTTTTGACAATGGAAAGGGTATGAGCAATCATTACCACTGTCTTTTTTTCTTTCAGCAGATTGGCGATGGCCCGCTTTACGGCAAGCTCATTTTCAATATCAAGAGATGCTGTTGCTTCATCCAAAAGTAGGATGGGGCTATTTTTCAGGATAGCGCGGGCTATTGAAATTCGCTGACGCTCACCGCCAGAGAGAAGATTTCCATTCTCGCCAGTCGGCGTATCGTATCCCTTTTCCATCTTGCGGATGAAGCCGTCACAGTTGGCCTCCCGGCAGGCGGCTTCGATTTCCTCATCCGTGGCCTCGGGGCGGGCGTGCCGGATATTCTCACGAATGGTATCATCAAAGAGAAATACATCCTGATCTACCATAGAGATTTGTTCCAGTACACGCTCGGCAGCTACATGATTTATGGGTTTACCACCAATGGAAATCGTTCCGCCTGTTGCCTCGTAATATTCTGCAATCAGGTTCAGAATGGTAGATTTGCCGGAACCGGAGTCCCCGACAATGGCCGTGAGCTTCTGGTCTGGCACTGTAAAGGTGGCGTGTTTCAGCACCGGCTCTCCGGGCACATAGGAAAAGTCCACACTATCGAAGGTAATCTCATGGGTAGCTATCTGAAGCGGCTCCATACTGCCAGTTTCCTCCGGCTCATTCATTACACCCAAGATTTTGTTTTTCGAGATCATCAGGTTCTTATAACTGGTGAGGTCTACAAAAATCGAGTTAGCCAGCTTTGCACAGAACAGGGGCAGCATACAAATCAAAAGGTAGTCCACCGTGTTCAGTGTCCCTGCGACCCAGGGTGCATAGGCCAGCAAGATAACCAGCGGGCAGGACAGCCAACTCAAAATACCAAAGACCGCACCAATAGGAAGCACTTTTGATTCGTACACAAAGCTGATCCGACAGAACTCCCGCATAGCGTTGATAACGGTTTTATTCTTCAAACCACCTACGCCATAGGCCCGGAAAGTTTGAATACCAGACACATACTCCACAATGCTGCTGACATTCTCTGCACAAATATCATTCTTTTCTTTACCATACTTCCGAACCATACGGAAGGAAAGCCACAGTCCAGGGATCAAAAGCAAGTCGGCAATCAGCAGAATAATTCCGGCAGGCACATAAATGGTCATCACAAAAATAATCAGCATGAGCGAAAGTGCAAAACTCTTTGCCATATCACCGATTTTATGGGTCAGGATTTTTTCATAGTTGTTTACATCGCTTGTGATGGTATTGATATAATCGCCGGTCTGTCCCTGGGTAAACCGGGAAAGCGGGATACGCTTCAAATGGTCGCCCATAAAGAGGCGGGTATTCTTGCTGACCTCTGCACCGCCGATCTGTGCTTTGGTATAGCCATAGCTGTAAATCAAGATACGAAGAAGAAAAACCACCGCGATCACACAGGTCAGAACCAGGACACGGTTCATGTCAAATTGTCCCGACCACAAAAACTGCATGACAGAGTAAAGCAGCATAAACAGGCTGCCGGAGAGAAGCCCTTCCAGAACAGTCCCGCCAACGCCAATATAAAAATTGCGGTTCTTTTTCAATACATCATGCTCACTCATGCTGCTCGCCTCCCTCCAACTGATAAGTAATATTCCGGGCTGTTTCGTAGTCCTCCCACGCCTTCCGATAGTAAGCATTGTTCTTTCGGACTTCCTCATGGGTTCCGACACAGGTAATTGTGTGATTTTCAACCACTGCTACACGCTCGCACATCTTCAACGCGCTCAAACGATGGGCTACCACAATGACGGTCTTTCCCTTGCAGAGATTTTGAATGGCTTTGTCAATCTCCATCTGATTTTCCGGGTCAGAGGCGCTTGTGGCTTCGTCTAAAATCAAAATGGGGGCGTTCTTCAGGATAGCGCGGGCAATGGCAATCCGCTGTTTTTCACCGCCGGAGAAGCGAGAGCCAAAGCTGCCCACTTTCGTGTCATATCCATCTGGCAAGGACATGATAAAATCGTCAATCTGCGCCTCTTTTGCAGCAGCCCGCACTTCTTCCAGAGTGGCGTTGCTGCCCATTCGGATATTTTCTAAAACGCTGTCACGGGTCAGGAATGTCTTTTGAAATACGATGGCTACATTTTTCAGAATGGTATCGTAGTCAAGCTCCTTGACATTTTTTCCACCAATCAGCACTTCGCCCTCCTGCACATCATAGAAGCGGGAGATCAGTTCAATCACAGTGCTTTTGCCGGCACCAGACTGTCCCACAAGAGCCACGCGTTCCCCGTCATTGATTTTGAGGTTGACACCTTGCAGTACATCGGTCTTGCCGTCATAGGAAAATCGGACATTGCGAAGTTCAATATCGTGATTTTGGGGGAAGTCCGTTCCACCCTCATAAATCGGAATATCCAGGATTTCTTTGGTCTTGGTAACAGCGTTCAGTACATTAGCAAAATTAGTCCCCAGTTCTTGCAGGGGGCGGATTTCCGTCAGATACATGGAACCTACATAGACGAACAGCAAAAATGCGCTGGCCGCCAGTGAGCCTTTGAGGAAAAACATTCCGCCGATTGGAACCATCAGCAACATCCCACATTCGATGATAACAACAAAGGCCGCATAAGGTGGCCCCATGCGC
>OJRI01001710.1_pt1 | contig 10650 bp, 5 predicted proteins | sample 1599151 | NCBI WGS metagenome assembly OJRI01 (sample SAMN03922457, study PRJEB24848) | human gut metagenome | isolation source: stool sample | host: Homo sapiens | place: Germany | collected 2009-11
TCAAAATCTCGCGCAGCTACATTTCGCGGATAGAGAAAAAGGCTTTAGAGAAGCTGCGCAGGCGGTTTGAGCAGGGATGATAAAGACTTTTTTCAACATTTGAACTCAGCTTGTTGAAATGCATTATTTCATCGCAGAGGAGCTTGGGGATCAGACCAGACGGTGTGTATGTGCGACAGGGTTCATCAAGCGTGCCTGTCTCTGCTGAACGGCACAACGCCAAACCGCATGCACTCCTTGAACATGATGAGCCGCCCGACGCGGCCGTTTCCGTAACCCGAAAGCAGCTTGCGCATTCCCGCGTGTACTTCCACCGGGAGCTCCGTTATTTCGCCGCCGTCCTTGTTCAGCTGTTTCTTGTAGTTTCCGACTGCGAACCATGCTTTCCGACTGTCGTAGATCCCGGATTTCAGAACCCGGTGAAGCTCCTTGGTGAACGCTTCGGACAGCTTTTTACTGCGGTTCTCGATGATGAGGTCGATGCAGCGTAAGTGGTTGGACGTTTCAATTATGTCGTCCACGTTGACGGTTTCGTCTTTCAGCACGCCAATTGTGTTGGTTTCAAAGATGTACGTGTCTGGCCGACGGTCAGACGGATGCCCTCAATGTTGTATGGAGTTGTAGGTCAGCTCCACCTGTAACTTGTGATAGATATCTCCTTTGCAACCGCTATGCATTTTGTCCGCGAGTATTTCAGCGAGGGTGGATGGTGCTTTCTTTGTTGTCGCGGCGCACGTGGGCCTGGTCGCGTTCTAAGGGATATCCCATGTCTTTCCGGTCAGAAACGCGCCATCTATGCGCCCTTGTGCGCAGTAATTCCGGACGCTGCGTTCGGACAGGTTCCACAGCTCTGCGGCTTGCTATATTTCATGACATCAACTCATTTGGGGGCGCTGAATAAGGCGCAGCGTAACAAAATCAGACCCGTGAGTACGCCAGTTTGAACGGGCATAATTCGTTTTGTTCGGCTTTTCCTTTAGTATATTATATACCGATATCGGCAAAAATCAAAAGGATTTCCGGGGAATTATTTATCAGAATTGCCGATAGCGGCAGTCCGGAAAATGCTTGAAATGCTCCAGAACAGAATTTGTAAAATCCGGGTGCAAATTCTTATGAAGTGATTGACAAATCTGAAAAATTCCAGTATAATATAAGGAAATGGTTTGGATAAAAGGGCTCTGCCCGGCAGACCGGACGTTTGGAGGTACATATGACAAAAACAAGAAATCGGCTGATTTCAGTCGGAACAGGACTGCTGCTGTTTATCGCAGCGGTATTGTTTATCATTCCGCAGAAAACGGCAGGCGCGGAAACATGGATCGAATCGGCGGCGGAATTTGCAGCCGGCGACGGCACCCAGGGCGCGCCCTATCAGATATCGAGCGCCGGGGAGCTTGCAAATCTCGCGAAGATGGTGAGCGGTGGAGAAACCTATGAGAGTACATACTTTGAGCTTACCGCAGACATCGACCTCGGCGGCAAAGAGTGGACGCCGATAGGGACGAAAGACAGCCAGTTCGCCGGAAAGCTTTTCGGCAACGGGAATACTATAAGTAATCTGACGGTCGGCGGTGGTGACAACAGGGGTCTGTTTTCATACAGCAGCGGCGAGATCAAAAACCTTTACCTTGAGAAGATAGATATCACAACAACTATGAACGCAGGCGGAGTATGCGCGTTCAACAGCGGAACCATTGAGGGCTGCGGCGTGTTGAGCGGAACTATCATATGCTCCAACCCCAACGGCGGTCAGCTCGGCGGTATCTGCATGGAAAACAGCGGTACTATCAGCCGGTGCTTTAGTAACGCGTCAGTAAAAGGCGCAACCAGCGCAGGTATTGTTTACATCAATAGAGGAATTGGCGTCGTACAGGATTGCTATAATACCGGCACGCTCGAGGGTTCCTCCTCTGCAAGCGGAATAAACACCAACAATTATGGCAAAATTAAAACCTGCCTGAATCTCGGAGCGGTGATCGCTGAAGACAAGATCTCTGAAGAGGGCAGCGTAATAAGGGGTTACGGCATTTGCGTCATGAATGTACCTGGCGCTTCGCTGGAAAACTGCTATAGCGACAGCGATGTGTGCCCCAAAGAGCTTTTCGGCGGTTTTAGAAATAATACTACAGTTTACTACAAAACCACTGCCGAGCTTTGCGGCGGTTCGCTCCCTGATGGCTTCGACGGCAGCGTCTGGAACGTGGGCAGCATTGGAGGCATAGCCGATAAAGACGCAGCCGACAGATTCGCGGCAAAATCCTATACATATCCGAGCCTTAACGGCGTTGGTTCTGCTGCTGCAAGAGAAGTCGAAGTCTATAATTTCAGCACTGACTCCACCCCGGACTGGCAGGAGTTTAAGTATATTGAAACGGTTGAAGATTTCCGTAAAATTGATGATGATCTTTCCGGAAACTACGTTCTCGCCCAAAATATCGATTTTGGCGGCAACAATTATCGTCCCATAGCCTATAAGAGCGGCACTTCCTTTACGGGAAAGTTCAGCGGCAACGGGCATACCATCAGTAATATCAGTGTGAAATATGATGATGATTTAGTCGGCCTGTTCGGAACGAACAAGGGTCTGATAATGAACCTCGCTGTAAGCGGCGAAGTTACCGGCGAGGAGTATATCGGCGGTATCTGCGCAAAGAATGAAGGCACGATCTATAGCTGCTCCTTTGATGGTGAAGTAAAGCAATCGGCGACCACGCAGCGTAAAGGCAAGGTTGGCGGTATATGCGGCACAAACTATGCCACAATATCCAACTGCTTTAACTCGGCTGATGTAAGCGGTAAGGATTGTATAGGCGGCATTTGCGGAGAAATGTTTGGTAACGACCCTGTAGTCGTGTACTGCGTAAGCGTTGGCAAGGTCAGCGGTTTCACAGGCTCTGCAATTGTCGGCGGTATCTGCGGATATGGCATCGGAGTTTCCTATGGCGGCAGCTCAGAATTGAGCCATTGCCGGTTTGACATGGATGTCAGCGGGTCGATAAACCTTATCAATAGCGGGGGTGCCATAGCCAAAAGAGACGATAATTTCTCCTACAATACCGAGTTCCTTTGCGGCGATAATAGCGGCAGCTTCGACCTCGATATCTGGAATGCAGCAAAGGGAGTTGTTGTTACACCCGACGCAAAAGACGGCAAATTCGGCACAAAAACCTGCTATTATATGAGCCTTAAGTGCTTCGGCGAACCTAAGCCCATTACCGGAGATGTCTATAACTTCGCCTACGCAGGCGGCAGGGACGACTGGCAGTCCTACATCCTTATCAGTTCAGAAGATGTTTTTCGTACCTATTGGCAGTGGGACGTGAAGTGGTCTGAAAATTTCGTTCTCGGCGACGATATAACCCTTGCTTGTTCACTGGCGCCTAGTGATTTAATTCCGACGAGCCTGAGTACGGGTACGTTCAGCGGCATGTTCAGCGGCAACGGTCATACTGTAACCATGACAGACGACAGCACCTGTGGACTGTTTGGCACAAACAGGGGTACTATCATTAACCTTGCGGTCAAGGGCAACATTGAAAGTGATAGAGACATTGGCAGTATCTGTGAAGATAATCACGGCACTATATACGGCTGCTCCTTTGAGGGAAAAGTTCACACTACCGGGGCTCACGCCGGCGGCATATGCTACGATAATCAGGGAACAATAAGCAATTGCTTTGCTCTGGCAGATGTAAAAGCGAGTGATTACGCAAGCGGTATCAGCGTAACAAATTTAAGCGACAGCCTGGAATCCTGTTATTTTGTCGGAAATGTTGACAGTGATATCACTGGAATGATTAGCGTGGGCAATTCTTCTAAGAATTGTTACTACAATAAGGAATTAAGCATATCCCCTGAGGATAAAGCGGCGAAGGAGCTTACAACCCTTGAAATGACGTCTTACGGCGCGCTTGCAAAGATGAACTTTACCGACGACATCTGGGAGAAGCTGCCCAACGATACTGCGAACGGAGTTGCATATTATCCCTCGTTCAAGGGAAGCACCTATGTACCGTCCGTTAAGTACACCGCAAAGCTTGAGCTGAACCGTTCCGGCGATGAAGCTCCTGTTTATGGTGACGACATTGAGTTCACAACAAAGGCGCTGATACTTTTCAGGAATGACTATTATGGCGACGATGTTTCCGTTGAGGATACCACGGGAACGTTCAATGCAGAGGTTGGCGGCAAAACAATTATCGTTGTAGCCAACAGGTTTGAGGATACGGCGGAAGCTGCGGGCGATGTAACATACAAGCTCATTTATAAGGGGTCTGATTATTTCCCCGATGATTACTCTGAGGAGTTTATTGTAACAGTCGGCAAGAAGGCGCTGACGGTGGCTGACTTTAACGTTGCACTCCCTGCGGATATGGTGTTCAGCAACACCGAAAAGGCAGTCACGGTTACGGCTAAGCCCGGCATTACGGGCGCGGGCGAAATCACCGTAAAGTATTACGGTGAGAGCGGCAAGGAAGCAGAGCCTTTCAGTGCAGGAACGTATACATTTAAGATAGACGCTGCCGAAGGCAGCAACTATAAGGCGGTTTCCGGTCTTACCGCCGACAGCTGGAAGTTCACGATAGAAAAGGCTGGGGCTGAAACGCTTCCCGATACCGGAGTTTCGTACAGGTGGTCAACTGACAAGGATATAACGGTGAGCGTTGCAGGACTTCCTGAGAATATGGGGCAGGTAACCGTAGTCAGAACTAAAAAGGACGGGACGATAAGCGCGGGAATTATTCCGGGTTCCTGCTATTCTGACGGAAAGTTCACTTTCCATCTTGGTCCGAACACTGTTGACGATATAGGCAAGACAGGCTCGTTCACAATCACGCTTGCTGCGGATAATTATGAGAGCGTTACATTCACAGTTAAGATCACCCTGACTGCCAAGGATAACCAGGATGCGCCCGATCCCGCTGCGTTTTACGTAGTATTCACCAACGACGGCAGCGAACTTACGGCAACGATAAAGACCGGGCTTAAGGGTGTTGAATACAGCTTTGACGGCACGACATGGAGCGGCGTGAACACCACGACCGTGGCTCACCTCAAGGACGTTACCGCATATCTCCGCTTCAAGGAAACTGACGAACTGAACGCCAGCGAGGCTGTTTTCAAGACGGTAAATTCGGGACACGGCAAGCTCGTTCATCATGTAGCCGTGCAGGCTACCTGCCAGAATACCGGCAATATCGAGTACTGGGAGTGTGAAACCTGCGCAAAGTATTACAGCGACGAGGCTGCAGCGGCGGAGGTCTCTCTTGCGGACGTGATCATTGCAAAGACCGACCACAAGTGGTCGGTAAAGTACACATACGACAAGAACGGTCACTGGCACAAGTGCGAATACTGCGACGCCGCGACCGGAGCTGAGAGCCATGTTTCAAGCGGCGAAGCTACCGCCACAGAGGCGGAGTACTGCACGGTGTGCGGGTACATTATAACTCCCAGAAAGGGTGGAAGCTCAGGCAGTCATGTAAGCGGCGGTGGCAGAGATACCACTCCGACCGACACAAGACCCATAATAAACGGTGAACGAAAAACTTGGACGGAAATTGCCGCAGACCTTGGCAGACAGAACGGCGGCAGCACAACTATTGCCCTGAACGGAGAAACCACAGTTCCCGCGGAAGTAATCAGGGCGATCGCGGACAGGAAGATAAAGGTCGAGTTCGTATACGACAGCACAAAGAGCTGGCTTGTTGATGGCGCGAAGATAACAACCGTATCCGCAGCCGATTTCTCGCTGTTTCCCGGTTCTGTTGACACTAGCTCGCTGCGCGGGGTATCGGGCGGCAAATACAGGATAAGCGCTGATATTCCTGCCGAGATCAGGTTTACGTTCCTGAAGCGGTATGCAGGCGAGTTCGCGAATGTCTACAAGCTGGTAGACGGCAAGCTCGTATTCCAGACCTGCATAAAGCTTGCAGAGGACGGAACAGCCGTTGTTCCGGGTATGAGCGCTCCGGGTGAATACGCGGTAATGGTATGCAGATACAGCGACAGGCAGGGCGACTTTGACAACAACGGCATTCTTGACATTTACGACGCGGTTGCGCTGCTGCGTTATTCAGTAGGGCTTGAGTCGGGCGAAAACCTCCAGCTAATTGACCTCAACGGCGATGGTATGGTCAACTGTGCCGACGCCAGTATGGTACTCAGATGGGTGGTCGGGCTGAGCGCATGATCCGCTGACGAAAACTGAACAAAATGATGGGCGCACGGTGACGTGCGCCCATCTGGCTGTAAGGCATATCGCACGAGCAACCCAAATAGGATGGCTGCAAGTCGCTGTCAGAAGAGCTTTGCAGGACGTCATAAGGACGATCGTATCAACGTTTTGTTTGGGTGGATTTGCGGCGTGTTCGTCGCGTTGACTGCTCCGGCAAGCTGCTTATTGTCACAACCAACCTAAACCCGGGCGAGGCGCGGAAGTCCGGTATCGGCATGCGCAGATTTTTCGACAGGCTCCGGGATCACTGCCGCTATATGGTGGCGGACGGTGAATCCCGCAGGAAAGCGTGCTGATGATTACGACAGTTCATCTCATTGTTGACCAGAAACATTATCCGGAATTAATCATGAAGGTCGAGAATGATATTGTCAATATAGCTTTACATATTTTACTCAAGGCAACCTCTAAAAACCTCCTTCACGGCAGATTTCTATGACTTATATCATCTGTTGCGTTACCAAACCTTGAAATACATACAGTATTACTGCGGTTTGGTGCCTTACATCTGATATAAGTCATATACGAAATCTGCTCGTGTCCCGGTTTTTAGAGGTTCCCTCAAAATTTTTTTGAATTTTAGCTTCCTTAAAACCATACCCTCACCCGTAAACCTCAGAATCTTTTTTTTTATTATAATGCTTCGCTGAAGAAAAGTCAAATAACCTGCCGCGGAAATAAGTTCTGCTGATTTTTTGTTTATCGCTCTTGACAAACAATGAGTTAGTGTGGTATAATACAAATGACCCATGTATAAAAACAGTCATTTAAAGCAGGAGGGAACGATAATGCCCGTAATTTTCAGCGAGAAAAAACGCCATGAGATAAGCCGGCAGATAAAGGAAGCGGCTCTCCGGCTGTTCAAGACGAAAGGGATACGCAAGACAACGGTCGCCGAACTTGCGGAGAGCGTCGGCATAGCCAAAGGCACCTTTTACAATTTTTACGCGACCAAGGGTCAGCTTGTGGCTGAAATAATGGACGACTTCGACGCCGCGTCAGAGCGGGAACTGAGAAACAAAATCGGCGGCTGGGACAAAATACCGATAGCGGAGTTCTACAAGTACTATGTGGAATTGTTTCGTCCGGACACAGCGTTCTCGTTCCATTTCACGCCGGACGACATAACGGTCATGCAGGAAATGGAGGAGACCCGGAAGTTTTTCTCCCAGGAACACGCTGTAAAGACCACAAAGCTTGTGCTGGAATATGTGGACGGCGTGCGCGAGGACGTGGACTACGCTTACATCGCAAACTTCGCGAAGCTTGTAAACCTTGCGATAGAGAACCGCGGCGCATTCTGTCAGGAAGCGTTCGAGAAGAATCTCAGGACGATATTCGATATGATGCTCGACTACCTCAGCGGAAACACGGATAACGGGAAAGGAACGTGCTGAAATGTATATTCAGATGAAAGATGTTGTAAAGAAATACGGCGAGGGGGAAAACACGATCTTCGCACTGGATCACGCTTCTCTGGAGCTTGAAAAGGGTGAAATGTGCGTTATTCTCGGTCCCTCCGGCTCGGGAAAGAGCACACTGCTGAACATGCTCGGCGGGCTTGACAGCGCGGACGATGGCACGATAATCGTTGACGGCTGCGATCTCAGCTCCATATCTAAAAAGGAACTCCGGGAATACCGACGCGATAAGGTCGGCATCGTGTTTCAGACATACAACCTGATAGGAGAACTCACCGTGCGGGAAAATATCAAGGTAGTCCGGGATATATCCGCAGCCCCGCTTTCCATTGAAGAACTGCTGAAAGACCTGGGACTTGAAAGGCACGCTGCACACTTCCCCGAGCAGCTTTCCGGAGGTCAGCAGCAGCGCTGCGCCATCGCCCGCGCGCTGATAAAGAATCCCGCGATACTGCTCTGCGACGAGCCTACGGGCGCGCTGGATTCAAAGACCTCGCGGGACGTTCTTCAGCTTCTCCAGAAAATAAACGTCAAGTATCGCACGACCATTCTGCTGATTACCCACAATGAAAACATAGCGCCCATGGCTGACCGTATCCTGCGCATTCACGATGGCAGGATAGTAGAAAACATCATCAACACAAGGAAACCGGTAAAGGAGCTGGACATCTGATGACTCTGCAAAAGAAGATACTTCGGGGTCTGAGAAAGAACCTGTCCTTTTACCTCACCGGTTCGCTCCTGACCGCGCTTTGCATAATGCTGTGGGTAGGCGCGTTTTCCGTCAGCAGGACTGCCAGCGGGGCTTACACCAGACTGTTTGAGGAAAGCGACCTTGAGGACGGTCAGTTCACCGTTTCATCGCCCATTTCCGACCAGGACATAACCGCGCTAGAAAGCGAATTTAACGTTATTCTTGAACGTCAGCGCTTTCGGAATATATCTTACGGCGAAACGACTGTCCGGCTGTTCGCAGACGCGCAGAAAACGAACAAGGCGGTCATTCTGGAGGGCAAGCCGCTCAGCGGGGACAACTGTGTTCTCCTGACGTACAACTACGCAAAGGCTCAGGGACTGTCGGTCGGCGACTACATAACGCTTGCCGGAATTGACTTCGAGATAAACGGACTGTGCTTAAAACCGGATTACGCGGCGATGTACGCCAATTTCGAGGACAGCTTCCCCAACAGCACCGATTTCGGCATTGCGCTAATAAGCGAAAACACAATGCGCTCCATAGGCGGGTATTCCAGCTACTACTCGGTGAAATATCCGGATACGGCGCAGGAAGTGGATTTCCGCGCCGCGGTCTACAGCAGGTACGGAACACTGGAATACATCGGGAAATCCGCTAACCCAAGAACAGGAGGACTGCTGAGCCAGGCAGCTGACATTGAGGCAGAATTCTCAGTCTACAGCCCTATAATCATGCTGGTCGTTGTCGTGGTTATAGCAATGGTGCTCGGACGGACAGTCAGGCGGGAAAGCCGGACCATCGGCACACTGATGGCTCTGGGATACCGTCGGGGCGAACTTATTCGGCACTATATGTGGTACGCGCTTATCCCCGCCGTTTTCGGAGACGTCCTTGGGCTTGCGCTGTGCTATCCCTTTGCGAAGCTGTTCAATCTGTATATGTTCAGCTTTGCGGAGCACATCGTGTATCAGGTGAAGGTGCCTGTCGGAATACTTATCTCCGCGCTGCTAATTCCTCCCACCGCCTATGGGGCAAGCGCGCTACTAGTGCTCGCAAGGGCGCTGGGACAGGATATCGTCCCGCTGCTGAAAGGCTCCGCAAAGGGAAAGACCGCGCATATGCTGAGCCGTAGCAGGCTGCCTTTTCCGCTGCTGTACGGCATTCGCAGTCTTTGCGGCAACATTTCACGCAGCCTTACCATGATAGTCGGTATCGCGGTCGCTTCGATGGCGGTAATTTTAGCCGGAGTGTATCAGGACGCTTACGATGATATGCTTGACAACAAAGTCCCGCTGGCTATGATGGGCGGTCAGTACGAGTACGGCTTTAGGGATTTCCAGTCCGAAAACAACTACGGGGGATATGGTATCATGGACGTATCTTTCGGGGTGGACGGCACTGACAGCATGTTCAATCTGATAGGATACGACGAGGGCTGCCCACTGCTTACAGCTGAAACAATCTCCGGCGCTTCCATGGAATACGGCGGGTTCTATATGACATCTTCCGCCGCAAGGATATTCGGCGTGGAATCCGGCGATGAATTTACATTCTACGATCTGATATCAATGGAGCACACCACCATCACGATAAGCGACATCGTAGAAAACGACGTGCTCTCGCTGATGATAACCAGCAAAGCGAACGTCGCGCAGATCATAGGCAGGAACGCGGAAGGATTCAACGTGATAATCAGCGAAGGACCTCTCAATATCCCGCCGGAGCTTCTCAGAAAAAGCGCCTCGCTGGAGGATTACCGCCGCAGCACCGAAAGCGCTCTTAACACCGCGCGGGTAGTCCTTTCCATCGTGAAAGTCATCGGCTCGCTCATATGCATACTGGTAGTGATACTGCTTTCAGGAATGATAATCGAGGAGAACCGCCGCAGCATTTCCACGCTGGAAGTGCTCGGCTACCGCGACCAGGAGTTACGCCGGCTGGTACTGTCTCCAAATCACCTGCTGGTGCCGGTGGGATTTGCGCTGGGGATCCCACTCGGACTTGCGCTTGCAGACATGATAGCCCGCGCAAACGCAGCTTCTGGCGGTGTAATGATGTCAATTTTGCTGACCGGAAAAACGCTTCTGATCAGCGCCGTTTTCATAGCGGCAGCCTACGTCCTGTCCCTTGCGCTTTCCGCGCGGAAGCTGAAAAAGATAGACATGGTGGAATGTCTCAAGGAAGAGCGGGAATAGCTTTTTAATTACCCTGGTTCAATATGCAAAACCGCCAGACTCTGAGCCTGTCTCTTATACACATCTCCGAGCCCACGAGACCTCTCTACATCTCGT
>OJRI01001723.1_pt1 | contig 10590 bp, 10 predicted proteins | sample 1599151 | NCBI WGS metagenome assembly OJRI01 (sample SAMN03922457, study PRJEB24848) | human gut metagenome | isolation source: stool sample | host: Homo sapiens | place: Germany | collected 2009-11
ATGACGCATTTCTACTGTTACTGTATCATTTGCATTTGTCTTTGTCAATCCATTTTGACCGTTTTTACGAATAAAACAGACGTTATCGCATACAAAAATTCCGTCTCTTTTTTAAGTTATGCAGCATGAAAGTAATATGATTATGAGTTGCAAACTCACTTTCTCTAATATTTTATCATTTGTCTTTTATACGGTCTTAGGTTATTCCATTGCTTCTTGAGCCATTCGACAATAGGCTGTCTGTTGATATACAAGAATAATTGGTTCGGCTTGGTGAAATCAGAGAACACTTTGATTTCCGCATTCTCCACATTGAACTTTCTTTTGTGTTCCTCAGAATAGAGCGAACCGCTAAAGTTCAAAGCCTTTCCTGTAAGAAGCACACCTATTTGCTCGACAGTGAAGCCTATCCTCCTGCACTGGTCTTCCATTTGCAAGCGTGCCTCCAACATCGGGAACCAACGCTTGGCATTGCGGATGATGTCGTTGAGCATCGTTACCTCAGAAGAGTGCTTACTTGTCAACTTCTCAACCTCTGCTTGATGTTGCTGTTGCATCTCGCCAAGTTGTTGACAGTGGCTGTACTCCATTTGCTGTATTTTCTCATGGAGTTCGTCAATGTATTGCTCTCGGTCTGTCACAAGCTCGCACAACTTTCGGTTGTGTTGCTCCACCTCTTTCAATTTTCCACTGCCCAAAAGAGAACCAATCTTCGACACAAGGGCTGTCTTGGCTTCTGTCTTGGCTGCCTGTAGTTTCTCCGTGTTGATTTCGCTCTTGGTCTGTTTGAGCAGTCGCTCCGCTTCCTCCACATCAGATTGCAACAGTTTCATGCAGTTTTGAAGTCTCTCCGTCTCTCGCTTGATGTTGCGGTAATACTGTGCCGTGGTGGTATGCCTCGCATGCGATCCACGGACACCTCGCTTCAAGCCATACTTGCCCATGGCTTCCGCATAACTGTCGTGATAGCCAACCATCTTGTCACGGTTGAGCACATCATCGGCACACAACCTCACGGCATTGGCTTTCTTGCGGTATGTCCGCTTGCCTTCTTCCGCTGTCTTGTTCTTCGCCTTTCTCCGCTCGCCTGTCACTATCGGAACGATGGAGGCGTGGAGGTGCGGCGTGTGCTCGTCCATGTGGAGAACCACCGAAACGACATTCTCCTTGCCGAATGTGTCCTGCAACCACTTCAAGCTGTCGTTGCACCAATCGTCAAGCTGACCATTGGCTGCGATGTTCATCATGTCCTCGTGCGTTCCAGACAGCACGGTTCTAATCACCCTCACCTGGTCATTGGTTATCTTGCGCTTGATGCCTGCCGTCTTGATGCGGTGGGCGATGGCTTCGTCACGACCATACACACCGCTCGGCATCTTGACAAGCTCACGGTTAAGGTGAGTTCTCGTAGGGTCAGCGTTGTCGGGTATCACCTTGCGCTCTATGTGGTCTGACTCCCTTGCGTCAGAGCTGCCCTTTGCCTTCTTGAAATCCAAACTGAAATGTCCCATAATAAACTTGTTTTTGAGTTGTACAAATCCGCTTGCCGCATTGCGCCCTGCGCATGGCTCACGGGGTTTCAAAAGGGAATACCCCTTTGCTCAATGGGCGTTTTTAGTGGTGGCGTGCCACTGCGTCAAGAAAACGCCCTATTGAGCTATGGCTTTTCCGTTCAGAATAGCCATTGGAGCAGGAACCGCCTATATGCCCAAGGCTGCGCCTCTCTTTCGAGGTGGAACGGTTTGCTTAACAGGCTGTACTTGGTGTACAGACTGTTTGGATTTAACTCCGCACAGATAGTCGTTCAAGTCTTTGTACTCACAGTACAAGTGAGATGCATCCCTCACACGGTAGCCGAGGGCGTTCTCGATGTCAAGCGTTGCCTTCCGCCCTGCATCATCGTTGTCGAGCAGACAACTGATGCGCTCGTAGCCGTAGAGTGCGTCAACAGCCTTGTCCACATTGCTTGTGGAGTTGAGTATCACATAGTCCTGCGCTTCCAATGATGGACAAGACGGAAACTTCCACAAGCGCAGCGAGAGAAAGGAGAGGTAGTCCATCATACCCTCGAACACGTAGCAGGTGTATCTTGGCTCGCCTTGCTGTCGGATATGGGAGATGTCCTTGGGTGACATGCAGCCCTTGAAGAATAGGTTGCGCACCTCGTAACCGCCCGACTTGTTCTTGAAACCGATGGCGAAGTAGCTTTTGCCACCATGCGAGAAGTGGAGTTCCACACATTCCTTTCTGGCAATATGCAGGTTAATCTTACGCTCGCTCAGATAGCGCAGGAGTGCAGGATGGTTAAGTTCCCTAACCTCTAATCTCTCAAAACTCGGCTCAGAGGCTTGCTGAATGAAAGAAAAGTCGGTCGGGCGGACATGGAGTGCTTGCTTCTCCAGCTTGTCCAAGAGATATGGCAAGCTATCTGATGCGTAGAGGTATGACGCAAGGGTGATGATGTTGCCGCCCTTGCCCACTCTGAAATCGAACCAACTGTTCATCGTAGTGTTCACTTTGAAAGATGCCTCACTCTCGTTTCTCAATGGTGACTTGTACCAAAGGTTTGCGCCCTGCTGCTTGACAGGACGGTGTCCCAAACTTTGCAGATAGTCTGCAATCTTGATTTGCTTTGCTTCTTGAATGTTCATGTCTTACTGTGGATTAAGTGGTGAATGTATTTTTGATGAGCTGTTGAAAATAATGAATAATATTATGAGAACCAACGAATTAGCATTACAACAAACTCTCAACAAATTCCTCGTCACAACAATTTACGGAGCAAAAGAGAAAGATAGGTATGAACCATCATGTTTTCTCTTTTCATCAGTCCCATTCTTTTGTTGAGTATTATGTTGAGAATATGTAGAACCATAAATATCTGATATTCAATACTTATTTCATCATGTTCAACAATTCATCAAATTATTTGCCGTTTAATTTGTCTCTCGTTATGGTGTAGAACCTACCCACACGTTTGATGGGTGAATATTGGCAACCATTGTTGTAGTTATACTCGTATGTAGTGTATGTGAGACCATTTGGTGCAGGTTGCAGTTTCCAACTGTCTTGCACTGTCTTTCGCACAAGGTGCTTCTCCGCTTTCACGTGGTTGCACTGCAATAAGGAAAGGGCATCATTGAGGCAGAACTGTAAGCTATCTGTCTGGGTGTTTTCCATAATTTCAAGAAACAACTCCGATAGTTCCACCTCAAGTCTGTTGCGGTTGCAGCGGATGATTCTCCGCAAGGCATCAGTCGCAATCTGTTCGGGTGCGAACCACATTCGGCTCTTCTGCTGTGTTGACAGCGTTCTGCCTTGCAGATGGAACAGGAAAGCAGGTATCTCAGCAATCAGTTTACGCAAGAAGTCGGTATCGTCCGATTGCAACGATGAAATCTTTCTCACCCAATATCGGGTCTCTCCCTCGTCAATGATGACAGGCAGGGATTCGTTGTTGGAGCACAGCACAAACTTGGCAAAGAAAGAAATCTCGTTTCTGTCCTTGCCCTTGGCTTCCACCTTGTAGGAGAGTGTGGTGCTGAGATTCTTTAAACGCTCAGAATCCTCCCTGCGACTGAGTAGCACCTCATCCACGACTATGAGCAGCTTGCCAGCCCAATCTGCATTGAACTGACTGCGGAAGTCCTCGTTGGTATTGAACGTAACGTTGTCTTGGAACAACGCTTTCAGAAAGTTCAAGAACGTGGTCTTGCCTGTGTTCCTCTCCTCAGACACAAGCAAAAGAATTGGAAGTTTCTGCACAGGTCTGAGATAGAGCAGTTGCAGATAGTCCATGCCAAGCTCGTATTGCTCACCGAAGATGTGAAAAAGCAATTTCTTGATGTTCGGAAAATCCCCTTTCATTGGCTTGTGGCTTATCGGCTCGTAGAGATTTAGAAAACCGTCTATTACAGTTCGGTGGTTCACATGTTCGGGAACGGTACAGAATCCGTCATACTTGTGGACATACTTGATGAACTCCTTGCCGTAATCCTGACGCAAGGTTTCCATGTTCCAAGGGATGCGCTTTCTTACCTTCCCTCCATTGATAGTAGGTTGGTCAACCACCTTGTATAAGGTTGTGCCAACGCGGATGAACACCTCGTTTGGTGGAGGTGGTGCCTGTGGCTGCATGGTAGCAACTTCAACTGGCAGTTTGTTGTCATTTGTCATGTTCATAAATTCTCCTTTGTAACTTATAAAAATTAAAGTTGCAAAGGTAATGGCGGAAAATCAAAATACAAAACTCAAACTTGCGCAGAATGGAGAAGTTTGCACCGACAATGTTAAAAGATTGGAAATCAAGGTGCTTGATATTGTCTTTCGGGATAAAATAAAACGAAAAAATCCCAAAGAAAGGCTTCCTTGTAAACCTTTCCTCGGGATGAACAAAAAGTAATTTTACATTACCCTTTTACTTGTCTGGTTCTAATTCTTCTACTGCATAAATGGCATGTAGCTCAACTTTCTTAATCTTAGGATATGCCGTTTTATAATAACCTGTCACATCTTTGACTATACTTTTTTGGTCATAGTAAAATGTAGCCAAAACGACTTCCGTATAATTACCAATAGGTAATAAATGCCAAACTTCGGAGTTATCAGCATTTGGTTGAATCTTAAGAATTCCATCCATGCGGACATTTCCTTTATCATCTGTAATGGTTAGTCTCTTGGTTGCATAAGGGCCGGAAGGAATATAAACACGAGTACGTATTGTATAATATTTATTGTATGAGTCTTTCTCTATGGCATCAGCTGCAATAGTTGCAGAATCCTCAGAAGAAACACCTTCAACAAAACATTTTCTATCTACCACATACATTGTTCTACTAAGTTCCCAAAGAGTCGTCCAATCTTTTACTTCAACCTTTAATACAGCAGTATTTCCATCGGAATCGGTTATGGTGATAGTGGTATTTCCTACAGAAACACCACTTACATAGATTTCTTTCTCTGCTTCATTTGTTGAGCACGAGACTTTGGCTATACTTTCATCGGAAGATGTTGCTGATATTTTGCCTTTAGCTCCATTTACATTAACTTTGCTGCTACTTTCCGTATAGGTGGTAAGAGAGGTAATCACAATCTTTTTACCAGTATTTATGTCACCAATGATTTCGTCTTGTGTGAGTTGAATACCAGAGTCATCATCACCGCAGCTTGCCAAAGATAGCAAAGCGGTTAATGCAATAAGAATCATTTTAAATTTCATACATTTCTTCAATATTAAAGGGTTACACTTATATCTAATAAACGCAGACCGTATCAAAAACTTGCATGAGATTTCATATTTTTCTTCATGTGCAATATAAATCACCCTATCAAGAATTTTGTGAATCAATAAATCTATACGACAGTAAATCAGTAAATCAATAAGTCAATACGACAGTGAATATCCAAGCGTCAAAGATGCGACCATTCTCAACTAAAAGCATTTGTCCCTCCGTAGAGTTGCAGGACAATGGCTGTTTTCTCTTTTGCTCCGTACAACCTCTTGAAGATGGCATCACGAAGTTGCGCTGCACCATTAGAGGTGAGACGGAAGCAAATGGCAACAACCATAGGGAATCCATACAATGTTTGCCAAATACCTTTGGAAAGTTCTTGCCTCTGTTGGACTTCCGACATCAACAACATACCTTCTTTATATATGGCTCGTATCACAGAGTTGAGTTTCGGGGCGGTAACATGAAGCATATCCACCAACTCGCCCTCACTCATCCACAAGTTCTCCAAGTTGGACGGAATGGATAACATTCCATTTCCACCCACGGTGATTACAGTCCTTTTCATGCCATTCCTCCCATTACAGGCAAATGCCCCTTGATTCGACTTTCAAAGACTGCTATGTCATGGTCAAGCTTGGTGCTTGTCACCTTAGCGTATATCTGCGTTGTGGTGATGTTCGTGTGACCAAGAATCTTACTCACACTTTCTATCGGCATACCATACTCCAAGGCTAAAACAGCCCAACTATGACGGGACACATGGAACGAAACCCGCTTCTTGATGCCACACATTACAGCTACTTTTTTGATGCGCTTGTTGATGCCGTCAAGATTACCAATGTTGAACAAGTGGTTGCCCTTTCTGAAAGATTTGTATCGCTCAACAATCTGCATAGGAATATCCATCAGCTTGATTTGAAACGGCACGCCTGTCTTCTGACGTTTGGACACAATCCAAGGAGCACTGTTTACCATGCTGATATTGTCCTCAGTCAAGTTCTTGATGTCAATGAATGATATACCTGTCCAACAACCAAAGATAAAGAGGTCTCTTGCAAATGCCATATTGGGGTCTTCCAACTTTATATCAGTCATGGCAGTAAGCTCATCCAATGTCAAGAACTCACGTTCCTTGTGGTCTGGGTCAACGTGGTACATGGCAAACGGATTTCTCGGTATCTTGCCGTTGTAGTGTGCCGCCGTAACGATATGTTTCAGAGGTATTGAGTAAATCCAAATGGAGGACTGCGCAAGCCCTACCACATTTTTCTTGAAAAAAGAAATATCCGGGAACTCCTCAATCGTACGTAATAAAGACTCGGCCTCTTCCTTGTACCGCAAAAGTCCCGAGCCTCTATGCGCACGGACCTGCATAGGGAAAGGGCATCCTAAATTAATATCCGCTTCCTTGTATCCATTCTCTTGGAATAAACGCACGATCGGCCGAAACTCGTCTGGTGTGGAAGCGATCAATTGCGGTACGACATGTACCTGCCTATTTCTATCGCAAGCGATATCCTTCAAGTCCTTATTCCGGAAACCACCTTTCTCTATCCTTACGAAAGGAGTATAATAGGTATCTACGCCCCCGAATACTCGGGTATGCGCCTCTCTATAAACCGAATCCGTATATCCTTGCAAAGGAGCGAAATGAATGACTGCCATATCAAGCGAAGATTTCCATGAAAATCGATCTCAATTGACTTTTTGCCAACTCAAAGTCTTGGGGTACCCCCAACTCCATAGCCAAGGAGGTAACGCCTTTATCCGTAAAACCACAAGGGTTGATCAATGAAAAGTAACTCAGATCCGTATTTATATTCAAAGCAAAGCCATGCATCGTAACGAACCGGCTGCTTTTCACGCCAATCGCACAGATCTTACGGGCACGCCCCGGTACTTCAGGGTCTAGCCATACACCCGTCGCCCCTTCCAAACGTTCCCCTTTCAAGTCGTAAAGCGATAGGAAACGGATGATCGTCTCTTCCAGCATATGGATGTATTGTTTCAATCCCAGATTCCAATATTCCAGATCAAATACCGGATAACCGGTAATCTGTCCCGGCCCGTGATACGTTATATCCCCCCCTCTGTTTATATGGTAAAACGAGACCCCTCGTTCCCGTAAAGTTTCCTCGGGAATAAGCAAATTAGAGTCCTTGCCACTTTTACCGATCGTCAAGACCGGTAAATGCTCACAAAAGAATAATTGATTATCCTCTTTCTTTCCCGTTGCCTTCGCATCCAATAAGACCTCGAAAGCAGCTGTCTGATATTCTAACGCATCGGCATAAGCGATTCGTCCCAAGTCATGATAACGGAAGCTCTCCATTTCTTTCTTTTTTTAACCTTTCCGGTACCGGGATCAACTTGCCCGGCACCATATCCCATTTCTACTTTTATCAGTTTTCCCATTAAGGAAATTATTTTCGCTTGTCGTTTCAGCATATAAGGTGACGGTTTAGCAGAATTAAACTTCCGGGGATTTGGAAGTGTGGCCGCTATCAAGGCTGCCTCGCTTTTGGTCAATTGGTAGGCATGCTTACCGAAATGAGCCTCCGCTACCGCCTCCGCACCATAGATACCCTCCCCCATCTCTATCGAGTTCAGATAGACTTCCATAATACGTTCCTTTCCCCATATCCATTCGATCAAGAAGGTAAAATAGACCTCGATACCTTTCCGTAAATAACTTTTCCCCGGCCAAAGAAATACATTCTTAGCGGTCTGCTGGGAAATCGTGCTGGCACCTCTTACCCTTTTACCTTTCTCGGCCTCGGCCCGTGCCTTCTGGATTTGTTCCACATCAAAGCCATTATGCTCCATGAACAGGTTATCCTCCGACGCTATGACCGCTTGAACCAAAGGCTGGGCGATCTTGGATATAGGAACCCACGTATGACCGAGTTTCATTTTCTTCCCATCCTGATGCTGCTCATACATACGAATAAACATCAATGGCGTATAATATACGGGTACAAATTTATATACCACTACCGCCAATATACTGGATACAAACAGGAAGATCAACAGATTCCTGCACCAGATCCATATCCGTTTTACCAGAGGTGCTACCATATTCTTCTATTTGGAGAGACAAAGGTAAAGAATATTTCAGTTTCCGGCAGACTGAAACTCATAATTTACAGAAAAGGCACTATCTTTGGCTTTTGACAACTTTCCACCCTGTCATATGGTTATTTGATAAATAAATTAGTATGGAGAATCGTTTTTTAGGACTCATAGAGAATAGCATCAAGGAGCATTGGGATCTCCCGGCGTTCTCCGATTATAATGGACATACCTTCCATTATAAAGATGTAGCTCGTCGAATCGAGAAATTTCATATTATCCTAGAGCATGCCGGCATTAAAAAGGGGGATAAGGTGGCTTTAGTTGGACGGAACTCCTCCAACTGGGCGATCTGTTTCTTCGGGATCTTGGCTTATGGAGCCGTAGCCGTGCCTATTCTACATGAATTCAAACCGGATAATATACATCATATCGTAAATCATTCCGAGGCAAAGGCAGTCCTTGCCGCTTCCAGCAACTGGGAGAATATGAATGAACGCATGATGCCCGACGTGAAACTGTTCATGATGCTGGATAACTTCTCGATCATTCACAGTAAAAGCAAAGAAGTCCGGGTAGTAAGAGATCGGATTAATGAATATTTCGGTAAAAAGTACCCTCGTTCATTCACGTCGAACGATGTTCGGTATCACGTGGAAAAGCCGGAAGAATTAGCGGTACTTAATTATACTTCCGGAACCACCAGTTTCTCGAAAGGGGTTATGATCCCCTATCGGAGCTTATGGAGTAATACGCAATTCGCTTACGACAATTTACCGTTCATCCATCCGGGTGATAATATCGTATGTATGCTTCCGATGGCCCATATGTACGGATTGGCATTCGAGGTATTGAATTCCGTGAATAAAGGCTGCCATGTACACTTCCTCACACGTACCCCCAGCCCGAAAATCATAGCGGAAGCTTTCACGACGATCAAGCCGGCGCTGATCCTAGCCGTACCTCTGATTATCGAGAAAATCATCAAAAACAAGGTATTCCCCGAACTGGAGAAGCCTTTGATTAAATTGCTCTTGAAAGTCCCCTATATAGACCAGAAAGTGCTGGATACCATTTCCGCCAAGTTAACGGCGTCTTTCGGAGGAAACTTCGGGGAGATCGTTATCGGAGGAGCCGCTATCAATAAAGAAGTGGAAACGTTCCTTCATTCCATCCATTTCCGCTATACCGTAGGCTACGGGATGACCGAATGTGGCCCGCTAGTCTCCTATGCGCAATGGGATGAGTTTAAGCCCGGTTCCGTAGGACGTATCGTCGACCGTATGGAAGTCCGCATCGATTCAGAGGACCCGGAAAACAAGGTGGGAGAAATATTGGTGAAGGGTATGAACGTGATGCTCGGTTATTACAAGAATCCGGAGGCTACGAAAGCCGTTATGATGCCTGACGGATGGATGCGTACCGGCGATCTGGGAACCCTCGATAAAGATGGATTTTTATATATCCGCGGCCGTAGTAAAACCATGATTCTAGGCCCCAGCGGACAAAATATCTATCCGGAAGAGATCGAGGATCGCTTGAATAATATGCTATATGTAGCGGAATCGCTCATCATCTCCCAAGGAGGTAAACTAGTCGCCCTCATCTATCCCGATTGGGAGCAAGTAGATAAGGCAGGTATACAACATTCCGAAATCGAGAAGTTGATGCAGACCAACATTGACCAAGTAAACGAGGAGATGCCGAATTACAGTAAAATCACCTGTTTCAAGCTGTATCAAGAAGAATTCGAGAAAACACCCAAAAGAAGCATCAAGAGATATTTATACCAACCGGCCGAATAAAAAGAAAGCCGTCTTTTGTTAAAGACGGCTTCTTTTATATAAAGTAAATTTTATCCTTGACGAAAATCTTTTAAAACTTTTTGTAATTCTTGTCGAGCGAAAAAAATACGGCTCTTAACCGTCCCCAGAGGAACATCCAGTTTATCAGCGATCTCATTGTACTTATAGCCGCTCAAAAACATAGAGAATGGAACCTTCAACTCATTGTTCAAACCGTTGATCGCTTTCGTGATCTCTTGAATTTGATAAGCGCCATCCGGAGAGTCAAAACCTGAATCGTTCACGACATCCAAGTTATATAAGTCGACACCTTGATCTACGACAGTTTGCGTGCGAACGATCTTGTGATAATTGTTAATGAAAATGTTACGCATCACAGTCAAGACCCAGCCCTTAAAATTGATATTGTCTACAAATTTTTCTTGATTGTCTAAAACCTTCAGCGTTGTGTCCTGCATCAGATCTTGGGCATCATCCCT
>OJRI01001736.1_pt1 | contig 10526 bp, 5 predicted proteins | sample 1599151 | NCBI WGS metagenome assembly OJRI01 (sample SAMN03922457, study PRJEB24848) | human gut metagenome | isolation source: stool sample | host: Homo sapiens | place: Germany | collected 2009-11
AAGAGACAGCAAGGCCGAAGAACAGCTGCGCCGCCGCGCACGGCATTATCTGGCCCTGCCGGTGGAGGGCGGGATGCGGCGGCTGGATTCGTCCCTCATCTATTATCTGGAAAGCGAGGGACACCGCGTCCATTTTTATACCGAAGAGGGCGATTTCGTGGCGGCAGGCACCCTGAAAGCCTTTGAGGAAAAGCTGGCCGAGCGGCCCTTTGCCCGCTGCAACAGCGGCTACCTTGTCAATCTGGCACAGGTGAAGAGCGTGCAGCAGGGGATGGTGCAGGTGGGACCCTACGAATTGCAGGTCAGCCGCCCCCGGCGGAAAGCCTTCCTCGCGGCGCTGGCCGACCATATCGGGGGTGAGGGCGCATGACGGCACTGCCCAGCATCCCGCGCCTGTATACGGCGCTGGCCGAGTGTCTGGCCGTGGGCATCTACGCCCTGCCGCTGGGCATCCGCTTCGGCAAAACGGCCACCATCGCTGCCAGTGCGGCATGGGCGCTGGCCCTGAGTGCTTTTTTGCAGGCCACGGGCAGCGTTCCGCTGGCGTGGTGGATCCCCTGCATGGCGGCAGCTGTGGGGATACAGTATTTATACCTCTGGGTCACCCGCACCATCTCCCTGCTGGAAGCGGGCTATGTCTGCGCCCGGGCCTTCGTTCTGGCAGAGCTGGCGGCCAGCGCCGAGTGGCAGCTGCACTGCTTCCTCTGGCCTCAGCGCAGCGGGGCCGACGGCCTGTCACTGCTGCTTCTGGTGGTGGTCTACGGCGGCGTTTTCGGCTGCATCTGGGTGCTGGAGCATAAGCACAAAAGCCCTAAGGGCCATATCGTCATCAGCGGAAAAGCGGCCCTCGTGGCCGTCGTCATGGCGGCGATGGTCTTCGCGGTGAGCAACCTGCTGTTCTTGGGCGACCGCGAGGTGGACATGAGCGTCTACTACATCCGCACGCTGGTGGACCTGGCCGGGGTACTGATTTTGACGGTGCAGCACGAGCAGCTGCGCGAAGCCGCCCTGCACAGCGAGCTGGCGGAGCTGGACGGCGTTTTGCACCGCCAGTACGAGCAGTACAAACAGAGCAAGGAGAACATCCGCCTGATCAACCGGCGCTACCACGAGCTGAAAATGCAGATTGCGGCCATCCGGGCGGAGCGGGACCACGCCAAGCAGGATGTGGCGCTGGCGGCCATGGAAAGCGGCATCCGCCAGTACGAGGCGGAGAACAAGACCGGCAACCCGGTGCTGGACACCCTGCTGACGGCCAAAAGCCTGTACTGCCAGCAGCACCACATCACGATGACCTGCGTGGCGGACGGGCATTTGCTGGACTTTTTGGAAACAGGGGAGATCTGCACGATTGTGGGTACGGCGCTGGACAATGCGACCGAGAGCGTAGAGACCGAGCCCGACCACGAAAAGCGGCTGATCCGGGTGGCGGTGTACGCCCAGAACGGCTTTGTGATGCTGCGGTTTGAAAACTACTGCGCGCAGGAAGTGGAGCTGGGCGCGGACGGCCTGCCGCGCCGCAACACCCATGGCGGCAGCGACCTGCGCAGTGTGCGCGCCGCCGCCGAAAAGCGCGGCGGAACTATGACGCTGCACTGGGAGAATGAGTGGTTTACGCTGCGGGTGCTGCTGCCGCAGAAATAATAATGATACCCGAAGTGGTAGCTTCGGGTATTTTTTGTGCCTATTCCTGCGATGAAAGAGAGTTTAGCAATTTACACAAATAAGCAATGACCTGAACTGTACAAAATCACAACGGATTTTTTGCGTTTTTTAGAGAATTTGCAAAGTGTGTGCCAAAACAGGCAGTTTATGCAAAAAGCGTTCGGAAAGTGTGCTTGCTTGCTACAATATAGTCAATGCAAAAGCATAGTATCAGCTTTTGAACTATAAAAGAGGAGAGAATGCAAATGGCAAAGCAAGCTAAAGTTCGTAAGCCGCATCCCGTCTTGCACGGAATCGGGCTGGTGCTGTCGGCGATCCTGTTGGTCGCTGCGATGGTCGGCACCTATTTCCTGTCAACGATGTCTACAATCATTGATAGTTTCATCGGTGCGCCCAGTGGACACTATACTGAAACCGAGATTGCGGACACGAAAGCGAAAGCGGAAGCTCTTTCCGCTGATGTTGAAGCAGAAGGCACGGTTCTGCTCCAAAACAACGATAACACCCTGCCGCTGAACGCAGATACCAAGAAAGTTAATGTGTTCGGCTGGGCTTCCACTGCATGGCTGGGCGGCGGCTCTGGTTCCGGCGGTGTGTCCACTGTTAATACGGACCTGCTGGCAGCACTGACCGCTTATGGTGTTGAGTACAATACAGAACTGACCGATATGTACAAGGATTTCCAGACAGGCCGTGAATACACCCGTACACTGAACAGTTGGCCTGAACAGTCTGGCCGCTTGTATGAGCCTGATATTAACAACCAGACCTATTACACGCAGGCGATGCTTGACAACGCCAAGAACTACTCTGATACAGCAATCGTTGTTATTGGCCGCCTGGCAGGCGAAAGCAACGATGCGACCAAACAGCAGTACAAGCGCACCGAAAAGGGCGGTGACATTGTTGTTGACGATACCCGCACAATGTTGGAACTGACCACCGAGGAAGAAGACCTGCTGAACTATGTTGGCGCTAATTATGCCCATGTGGTTGTTCTTGTCAACTCTACCAACGTTATGGAACTGGGCCAGATCGAAACGATTCCCGGCGTTGATGCCTGCCTGCTGGTTGGTCTGTCTGGTTCCGAAGGTGCAACTGCAGTGCCGGAAGTGCTGTGGGGCGACAAAGAGCCCAGCGGCCGCACGGCAGATACCTGGGCTTATGACCTGACCACTGCTGCCAGCTATGCCAATGCTGGTATGGAAGGTGTAGGTGCTTATACCGATGCTGATGGCCTCTACCCAGCAGACGGTACGACCACCGGCAACCTGGATACCCCGTATGCTTATGAGCAGGTTTCGTATGTAGACTATGCCGAGGGTATCTACATCGGCTATAAGTGGTATGAAACGGCTGATACTGAGGGCTATTGGGACAATGTAAGCAACGAATATGGCACTGGCTACAATGGCGTTGTGCAGTATCCGTTCGGTTACGGCCTGTCTTACACCAGCTTTGATTGGAAAGTTACCGATGCCCCTGCCAACGGCAGCGCACTGGACAAGGATGGCGATGTGACCGTTAAGGTGACCGTTACCAACACCGGCGACCGCGCAGGCAAGGATGTTGTTCAGCTGTACTACACTGCCCCGTACACCGCGGGTGAGATTGAAAAATCCAGCGTCGAACTGGGTGCGTTCGCCAAGACGAAGGAACTGGCCCCCGGCGAGAGCGAAGAAGTTACCCTGACGGTGCCCGTTTCTGATATGGCCAGCTATGACGCATATGATGCCAACCATAACGGCTTTACCGGTTATGAACTGGATGCAGGCGACTACATCTTTACCGTGCGCCATGATGCCCACAATGTGGACGATGATGCCAACGCAACGATTACTTGCAGCCTGCCCGCAGGTGTGCAGTATGCCGAGGATACGGTTACCGGCAAAGCTGTTTCCAACAAGTTCACCGGCAGCGATGCCATTGACGGTGTCAGCCTGGACGGCAGCGATTCCAACCAGAATATTACCTACACGACCCGTGCCGATTTTGAAGGCACTTTCCCCAAAACAAATACCCCCAGCCGTGCTATGACTGATAATGTTAAGGCACTGAACCTGTACACCGCGGACGATGCCAATAGCTACATCAACGAAGCTGACGAGGCCATTACCACTGGTGCTAAGAATGGTTTGAAGATTGAGGACAATGGCAAGACCACTGACTTTGGCTTCCAGCTTGGTGCAGACTTTGACGATCCCCAGTGGGAAACCCTGCTTGACCAGCTAACGGTTGATGAAATGGAGAACCTTTACATCAACGCTTATGGCGGCCTGGCTGAGCTCAAGAGTGTTGGTAAGACCAAGAGCAAGGATGCAGACGGCCCTGCACAGATCGGCGGCTTTACCGGTATGGGTGCAGGTACTGGCTTCCCCAGTTCCAGCACGCTGGCACAGACTTGGAACGCAGACCTCGCCCAGGAAGAAGGCCGTACCATTGGTACGCAGGCTTTGCAGAACGGTTATACCGGTTGGTACGCACCTGCTACCAACATGCACCGCAGCCCATTCAATGGCCGTAACTACGAGTATTATTCTGAAGACAGCCTGCTGTCTGGTGTTATCTGCGGCAACACGGTTCAGGGCGCTAACCAGGCAGGCGTTTATACTTACGTCAAGCACTTTATCTGCAACGATGGCGAAAGCGGCATTTACCGTGATTCTGTTTACACTTGGATGACCGAACAGGCCCTGCGTGAAATTTACCTGCGCCCGTTCCAGATGCTTATTGAGGATTACGATGCAACCGGCCTGATGAGCAGCTACAACCGTATTGGTGCAGTTTGGGCAGGCGGCAGCGAAGCTTTGCTGACCGGCGTTCTGCGTGATGAATGGGGCTTTAATGGCGCTGTTATCACCGACTATGCAGACCACCACAGCTACATGAACGGCGACCAGGCCCTGCGTGCAGGCGGCAGCCTGTGGATGGCTGGCTTCGGCAGCGGTGAGATGGCCTTTGAGACTTCCTCCAACAGCTACATGCAGGCACTGCGCCGTGCAACCAAAGAAGCACTTTACATGTACCTGCATGTCCGTGTGACCAACCGCGACTATGCCGAAAGCATCGGCGATACTACCGCTATGCGTCATGCTTTCACAATCTCTGTGTTTGGCTGGCGCCATCTCGTTGTACTGATTGATATTGTAGTAATCGTTTTGTTTGTCCTGGCTGTGCGTGGTGTTGTGATTGATGTCAAACTCCGCAAGGCAGCAAAAGCGGCAAAAGAGAACTCTTGAGCTTAAAAAGGAGCGTGTGACCTAATTGAAACACGCAGATGTGATTGCAAAACTGAATTTAGAGCAAAAATGTGCCCTCCTTTCCGGTGATACCGTCTTTACCACCCGTGCGTATCAAAAGGCAGGCGTACCTGCCATCACTCTGTCGGATGGCCCCAACGGCGTGCGCAAGCAAGCCGGGGCGGCGGACCACCTGGGGCTGAACCCCAGTGTTCCGGCCACCTGCTTCCCCACGGCGGCCACTGTGGCGTGCAGCTGGGACCCTGCCCTGGGCGAACAAATCGGCCAGGCAATGGGCGAAGAAGCCGCCGCACAGGAAGTTGCCGTGCTGCTGGGGCCAGGCCTGAATACCAAGCGCAGCCCCCTCTGCGGCCGCAACTTTGAGTATTTCTCCGAGGATCCGTATCTTTCCGGCAAAATGGCAGCGGGCTATGTGCGGGGCATCCAGTCCAACGGCATCTCCGCCTGCCCCAAGCACTTTGCCGTCAACAGCCAGGAGCTGCGCCGCATGGCGTCGGACTCTGTGGTGGATGAACGCACTTTGCGGGAACTGTACCTGACCGGGTTTGAGATCGTGGTCAAGGAAGCAAAGCCCAAGACCATCATGAGCAGCTATAACCTCATCAACGGCACTTATGCCAACGAGAACCGCCACCTGTTAATGGACATCCTGCGCGGGGAGTGGGGCTTTGACGGCGCTGTGGTAACGGACTGGGGCGGCAGCAATGACCATGCCCTGGGCGTGCAGAACGGCTCCACGCTGGAAATGCCCGCCCCCGGCGGGGACGCGGTGCGCGAGCTGATGCAGGCTGTGCAGAGCGGCAAAATTACCGAAGCGGATGTGGACGCCCGGCTGGACGAGCTGCTGACGCTGGTGTTTGATACCCATGCCGCCGTGCAGTCCCACAGCCGCACCTTTGATGCGGACGCTCACCACGCGCTGGCCCGCCGCGCCGCAGCCGAAAGCATTGTGCTGCTGAAAAACGAGAACGACCTGCTGCCGCTGGAAGAGGGCACCGAGGTTGCCGTGATCGGCGACTTTGCCCAGACGCCGCGGTACCAGGGCGCTGGCTCCAGCGCGGTCAACTCCATCAAGGTGGATACCTTTTTGGACTGCCTGAAAGAGAGCGGCCTGGCCAGCGTGGGCTTTGCCCCCGGCTTTGACCGCCAGGGCAAAGCGGATGCCGCCAAACAGGCCGAGGCTGTAGCCCTGGCCCAAAAGGCCGAAGTGGTGCTGCTCTGCCTGGGGCTGGATGAAATCAAGGAAAGTGAGGGTCTGGACCGCGGCGATATGCGCCTTGCGGACAACCAGATCGAACTGTTAAAGGCCGTGCAGCAGGCCAACCCCAACACCGTTGTGGTGCTCAGCGCAGGGGCTTCGCTGGAAACCCCGTGGCTCAAACACTGCCGTACCCTGGTATATGGTGCGCTGGGCGGCCAGGCGGGGGCGGGCGCCATGCTGGATGTGCTGACCGGCAAAGTGAACCCCAGCGGCAAGCTGGCCGAAACCTGGGTCAACGCCTATGCGGATACCCCCGCCAAGGATAACTTTGCCGGGCCGGGCCGCATGGTGCAGTACCGCGAGGGGCTGTATGTCGGCTACCGCTATTACCAGACCGCCGGTGTGCCGGTGGCATTCCCCTTTGGCTATGGGTTAAGCTACACCAGCTTTGCCTACAGCAATTTGCAGGCCGCGTCCAATGGCGTGACCCTGACCGTAACCAACACCGGCAAGCGCGCCGGAGCAGAGATCGTGCAGCTGTATGTGGCAAAACCCGGGGCAGAAGTGTTCCGCACCGCACAGGAGCTGAAAGGCTTTGCCAAGGTGCAGCTGCAGCCCGGCGAAAGCAAGACCGTGACCATCCCGCTGGACGACAAGGCGTTCCGCTACTGGAACACCAAGACCGACAGCTGGGAAGTGGAAGGCGGCAGCTATGAGCTGCGGGTCGGCGCGTCCAGTGCGGACATCCGCCTGACCGCCGTGGTGGAAGTGGCCGGTACCGGCGCACCCAACCCCTATGCGGGCAAGCATCTGCCGCACTATACCAGCGGCAAGGTGCAGAGCGTGCCGGATGACGAATGGGCCACCCTGCTGGGCCGCCCGGTGCAGCAGGGAAAAGTTAAAATTGACCGCAACATGACCCTGGGCGAGCTGAACCACAGCCGCAGCCCGCTGGGCTGGCTGATCTGGCTGGTGCTTACCGCACTGCTGAACGCCAGCTACAAGCGCGGCAAGCCGGACCTGAATGTGCTGTTCCAGTACAACATGCCGCTGCGTGCCCTGGCCAAAATGACCAGCGGTGCCATCAGCATGGGCATGGTGGATGGCATTGTGATGGAATTACAGGGATTCTGGATCATCGGCCTTGTGCGGGTGATCATAGAAGCCGTGAAAAACCTGGTACTGAACGCACAGCTGGAACAGCGCCTGCGCAACAGCTGAGGAAAGAGAGGGGCTATTTATGCAGCTATGGAATAATTTTGCGGCAAAGCACCCCGCCGCAGCCAAGTGGGTGCGCGAGGGCGGTCTGTTCGTCATCGTGTCGAATCTGATTACCGTGTTCAAGTATCTGCTGCTGCAATTTTTGCCCGCTGCGTTCAGCAATCTGCCGGTGGTGGATTTCGGCTGGCCCGGCGTGGATGTGACCCTGTTTGGGGAAACCTTCAAGTGGAACATCCTTGGCTACGATGCCGCCCACGGCGGTCTGCCGTACTTTTGCGCTTACATGATTGCTATGGTGATTGGTGAATGCATCAACTTCCCGATCCAGCGTAATTTTGTGTTCCGCAGCAAGGGCAATTTAGGCAAGCAGATCGCGTGGTATGTGGTGGCGTTCTGCGTCATTACCTGCATCGTCAACTCCATCAACTGCGTGTGGGTGGCGGTTGCGGGCCTGCTGGTGCCGGATTTCATCTACAACATTGGCACCACCGTGCTCAATGGCGGCATTTCCATGGTGATCTTCTTCTTTGTGAACAAGATCATCTTCCCAGAGGGCGCACAGGCAAAATAAAGCCCGGCAGGATCATTGGTGATTTTCCCGGTACTCGAACAGGGAGGCGGCACGGTACAGGAAAAAGTCCTTTGGATGGTATAAAAATGTGATTGCCAGCAACGGCGAAGATCTGAACGGATAAAGAAGAATGCTGCCTTTCCCTGATGTGGAGAAAGACAGCATTTTTATTGCGTTTTTCGGAAAGAGGTGAGCAGCGGCCCCTACAAATGGGTAACGGCTGGCCATAAAATGGTGCTATTACATGGTGTGCTTTGTGAGAAAGCGCTGTAGTGTGATGATATAAAACGGATGGGTGCATGGTGTGCGCCCCTACGGAATTACAACAAAACACCCCCGCCCGTGCGGTAAATGAACTGCATAGGGCGGGGGCACCGTTATTTTACAAAGAAAACGCGCAGAGCGGAGATTTTAGGCAATACCGCACAATTCTAAGTGCCGCAGCCGCCGGAGCGGTGCTTAAGCCGTCAGGCGGGAATTGTGCGGTGTTGCCTTTACTGTTCCACGGCACCGGTGGGCAGCTGGGGAACAGCGGTCAGGATGCGCATGAACTCTTCGCCGGTGATGGTTTCTTTCTCGTACAGGTACTTGGCGATCTCGTCCAGCTTGCCGCGGTTTTCAATCAGCATCTGTTTGGCTTTTTCATGCTGCTGCTTGACGACTTCCACGACCTTATCGTCCACTGTGGCGGCTGTGCGCTCACTGCAGGCCAGGCTGGCATCGCCGCCCAGGTAGGCGTTGTTCACGGTTTCCAGGGCAACCATGTCAAAGTCGTCGGTCATGCCGTAGCGGGTAATCATGGCGCGGGCCATCTTGGTGGCCTGCTCGATATCGTTGGATGCGCCGGTGGTGATGGAGTTGAACACCACTTCTTCGGCGGCACGGCCACCGGTCATGGTGGCAATTTTGGCCAGGATCTCTTCCTTGGTCATCAGGGTGTGGTCGCCGTCCTCTACCTGCATGGTGAAACCCAGCGCGCCGGAAGTGCGCGGCACAATGGTGATCTTCTGCACGGGGGCGGAATGGCTCTGCAGGGCGGCAACCATGGCATGGCCGACTTCGTGGTAGGCCACGATGCACTTTTCTTTGTCGCTCAGGATCTTATTCTTTTTCTGGGCACCGGCCAGGATGGTATCCACGGCTTCCTGCAGGTCGTACTGGGTAACGGCCATGCGGTGGTGGCGCACAGCGCCCAGGGCGGCTTCGTTGATGATATTGGCCAGCTCGGCACCGGAAGCACCGGGAGTCATGCGGGCAACCACGGCAAAGTCACAGTCGGGGCCGATTTTGACCTTTTGAGCGTGCAGGCGCAGGATGCTTTCGCGGCCTTTCAGGTCGGGCAGCTCCACGGGCACACGACGGTCAAAACGGCCGGGGCGGGTCAAAGCGGGGTCAAGGGATTCAGGACGGTTGGTGGCGGCCAGAATGATAACACCCTTGGCGGCGTCAAACCCGTCCATTTCGGTCAGCAGCTGGTTCAGGGTCTGCTCGCGTTCATCGTTGCCGCCCATACCGGAAGCACCGTCACGCTTTTTGCCGATGGTATCGATCTCATCAATAAAGATAATGCAGGGGGCTTTTTCGTTGGCCTGTTTGAAGAGGTCACGCACCTTGGAAGCGCCCATGCCGACGAACATCTCGACAAATTCAGAACCCGCAATGGAGAAGAAGGGAACACCGGCTTCGCCGGCAACAGCGCGGGCCAGCAGGGTTTTACCGGTGCCCGGGGGGCCGACAAGCAGAACGCCCTTGGGCATTTTGGCACCGATATCCTCGTAACGCTTGGGGTTATGCAGGAAGTCAACGATTTCCTGCAGGCTCTCTTTGGCTTCGTCCTCACCGGCAACATCGGCAAATTTGATGGACTTGCCATCCTCAACGACATACTGTTTGGCACCGGATTTGCCGCCGCCAAAAATCATGCTGTTGGCGCCGCCGGTCATTTCACCGACCCGCTTGCGCATCATGCGGTTGAACCAGACGATCAGAATGATCATGGGCAGCAGCGAGATGACCCAGCCCAGCAGGGTGTCCACCCAGGTGGTCTGGTTGTACACCTTGCCAAAGGAAACGCCGGCACTTTCCAACCGGTTGACCAGCTGCAGGTCCTGCGCAATGGAGTTGGTGCAGTAGGTGGTATCGCTTTTGTCCACAAAATAGATCTGCTGATCCTGAATTTCAACGGTGCTCAGTTCGCCGCCTTCGAGCATATTCAGGAAGGTGCCGTAATCGACCTGTTTGACCTGACTTTTCATCATGGCTGGGAAGGCCCAGAAATTGAGCAGCAGCAACACCACAAGGATCACGGCATATACAATGCCGGTCGTCTTTTTGGGGTCGCGCGGCTGTTGGGTTTCGTGCATAACAATTCCTCCAGTTGGGGGCGGTAATAGGGGCCCCCGATAGATCCTATCATGAAGAATAAAAATGAACTGCGGATGAACAAGGCATGAAATAGCTGGAAATTCCGGTAAACTTTGCGTGAACAAGGGCAGTTTGTGGGCAAAAACAGGAATGCAGACCGCGTAACGACAGGGAAAAAGTGAAGGCAACACCGCACAATTCCCGCCTAACGGCTCAAGCACCGCTCCGGCGGCTGCGGCACGGC
>OJRI01001780.1_pt1 | contig 10289 bp, 9 predicted proteins | sample 1599151 | NCBI WGS metagenome assembly OJRI01 (sample SAMN03922457, study PRJEB24848) | human gut metagenome | isolation source: stool sample | host: Homo sapiens | place: Germany | collected 2009-11
ATATCGTCGGCAGCGTCAGATGTGTATAAGAGACAGCTATTAGTTGATGGAAAGATTTATGAAGCCAAGAAAGTTTGTGGTAACGACAAACAAGCTCTGATAGCCTATATTAAAGATTATTGGGGCATAAAAATAAAATAATGAAAATCTCAATTGTAACAGTAACATGGAATAGTGCTGCAACGCTTCGTGACACGATAGAAAGCGTACTTAAACAGGATTATCCGGATTTGGAATATATCATTGCTGATGGTGCTTCGAAGGATGAAACCGTAAATATAATCAAAGAATATGAGCTTAAATTCAATGGACGCATGAAATGGTTCTCGGAGAAGGATAAGGGTATGATGCTATGAATAAGGGGATTCAGATGGCTACTGGTGATATTGTGGGTATTATTAACTCTGATGATTTCTTCCATCGTATTGATGTGATCTCGAAGGTGGCAGAGGCTTTTGAGCAAGATAACTCTATTGAGGCTGTATATGGTGATGTCCGCTTTGTAAACGATGGTGATTTGAATAAAACGGTTCGTTATTATTCATCTAAAAACTTTGCTCCTTGGCGTTTCCGTTTTGGTTTTATGCCTGCACATCCTTCGTTCTATACCTATAAACACAATTTTGAAAAGTATGGGTACTACCAATATGATTACAAAATTGCTGCAGACTATGAGTTGTTGACTCGTTTCCTTTATTCCCATAAGTTGAAGGCTAAGTATATGCCTTTGGACTTTATGAAGATGCGTACAGGAGGGAGGAGCACTGCCAATTGGAAAAGTAACTGGATTCTTAATAAAGAAATTATTCGTGCATGCCGCGAGAATGGTATTTGGACTTGTATGCCATTGCTGGGCTTGAAGTATTTCGTGAAAGTTTTTGAATTATTTATTACTAAAGAATAATATGAAGATACTAATTACCGGTATCCATGGCTTTGTAGGGGGGAATTTGGTAAAAGCTTTGGGGCAAAGTAATGAAATTTACGGTCTTGATATCGTAGCGCCTGAAAAGGAGGGTGTGGTCAAGACCTTTTCCTGGGATGATCTTGACGAAAATAAGATTCCACAAGTAGATGCCGTTATCCATCTTGCCGGCAAGGCACATGATTTGAAGAAAACTTCTGGGCCGGAAGTGTATTTTAAGGTAAATACGGGGCTCACTCAAAAGATGTATGACTGGTTTCTTAAATCATCGGCCGGGAAGTTCATTTTCTTTTCATCGGTGAAAGCGGCTGCTGACTTTGTCCCTGGTGATATTCTGACTGAAGATATTGTCCCCAATCCAGTAGGACCTTATGGTGAATCGAAGATCAAAGCTGAAGAATATATTCTATCTCATCCGGCCTCAGATAAGCAAGTGTATATCCTGCGTCCCTGTATGATACATGGTCCCGGAAACAAGGGGAATCTCAATCTGCTCTATGGAGTGGTGAAAAAAGGAGTACCCTGGCCTTTGGGGGCTTTTGAGAATCACCGCTGCTTTACCTCTATTGACAACCTTTGTTTTGTCATAAAAGGGCTGCTTGTTAAGGAAGTGGAATCGGGCATTTATAATATGTGTGACGATGAGGCGTTATCGACCAACGGACTTATTACAGTTATCTGCAAGGTTTTGGGTAAGAAAGCACGTATTTGGTATCTGCCCAAAGGGCTGATGAATGGTATGGCGAAGGTGGGAGATGGGTTGCACCTGCCACTAAACTCGGAGCGTTTGACAAAGCTAACTGAAGACTATGTGGTTAGCAATGCTAAAATAAAAAAGGCACTGGGTATAGATAAAATGCCCATACGTGCCGAAGAAGGACTTACACAAACCATTAAATCATTTACAAATACAAAATAAGTATGGTTGTATATCTGTTAATAGCAGTATTATTGCTTGTTCTTGAATGGGTCTATTTTAAGATTGCCGACAAGTTTAACATTATAGACAAACCCAACTTGCGTTCATCGCACAGTACTATTGTGTTGCGTGGCGGAGGTATTATTTTCTTGTTTGGAGCCTGGCTTTATGCTGCCTTCTATGGTTTTACATGTCCTTGGTTCCTGTTAGGACTCACTATGTTGGGTGGTATCAGTTTTGCGGATGATATTCATTCGGTATCCAATAAATTTCGCTTGATTGTGCACTTTGTCGCCATGACACTCATGTTCTACCAGTGGGGTATTTTGCTGCCCGAGTATTGGTGGGTGGTTATCATTGCGCTCATAGTATGCACCGGTATTATCAATGCGTATAACTTTATGGATGGAATAAATGGTATTACCGGCGGTTACTCGTTGGCTGTGCTTGTTCCGTTGCTTATTCTCAATTCGCGGGAGGAGTTTGTCGACCGGAATTTCATTATTGTGGCTTTGCTTAGCATGCTGATATTCTGCTTCTTTAACTTCCGCACTAAGGCAAAATGTTTTGCAGGTGATGTGGGCAGTGTATCCATTGCGTTTATTTTGCTTTACTTTTTAGGTTCTTATATATTAAAAAGCGGAAACTATTGGGCTATTCTGCTGCTAATGGTATATGGCGTTGATAGTGTACTCACTATTCTCCATCGGATATTATTGCATGAAAATATAGGCAAACCTCATCGTAAACATGTTTATCAATTGATGGCCAATGAATTGCATATTAAGCATGTGGTAGTGTCGACCGTCTATATGGTTATGCAATTAATAATCTCTTTGGGGGCTATTTATTTGCCAATGAATAAGTATTTGTATTTAGTTGTAGTGCTGGTATTACTTTGTATCGTCTATGTCTTGTTCAAGAGAAAATATTATCACCTACACGAAGAATATCTACGTGCAAAAGTTAATGAAAAATATGGAAATAAATGATAAACTGCTTGATGAACTGTTAGCTCAGGCGGGAACAAATGAGCGGCGGCGCATTAATCTTGATTTGCGTAATGGTGAAGGTGACACTTCGCAGCGTATGCTCAATGCCTTGCTACCGGGAACGCATGTTCCTATTCATCGTCATACTAAAACAATTGAGACTGTCATTCTGCTTAGAGGTCATATAACGGAACTTTTTTATGATGAAAAAGGTGTTGAATGTGCTCGGCATGAATTGAATCCTGCAAGTGGTATTTATGGCGTACAAGTACCTGCCGGAATGTGGCATACTCTTATTGTGCATGAGCCCTCTGTCATTATAGAAATGAAAGATGGAGCCTATGTGCCAATTACTATGGATGACATTTGGCAATATGAATAAGTCGCAAAGCTCCCTATATAAATCGAATTTAATATCAGGTATGGGGGAAGAGTACGGATAACAGAACTATACGTCAAGGTTTGACGTTGACAAAAGGTCGGGAAGAGTACAGTGGTATGTTCCTGACTTATACCCTCATATTAGCATGAAGCTAATATGATTTGTATGTGAGATATATCAACTGTCTGTGAAGATAGTTGATATATTTGTTAGAACAGTGCTTTACGAAGGCTAAAGCATAGCTTTAGAGGTCGTAAAGCACTGCTTTAGGACTTATATAGCACTGTGTTTGTTTGACGATGGGTGTGGCGGGTATGATGAGTTTATCAGGTGCGGTGGTTATGGCGGGTACAGCAGGTACACTTTTTTCGGGGCTCTCTATACACACGCACACGTGCGCGCATTAGTTAGGTGCGTGCGTACGTGTGTGTGGAAAAAATGCGGGGTGTATTTACTGTACCTTTTGTACCTGTGGAGCTGTTCATATAAAGTAAAAGGAGCAGGCGGGAAAAAGTTTTCTGCCTGCTTTCTTTTTGAACGGATATTTTTTGTAGCTTTGTGAAAAATATGATTGATATGGAAGTTTTGCAAAGATTATATCCCATAGGGATACAGACTTTTTCTGAAATTCGTGAGAAGAATTACCTTTATATTGATAAGACGGAATACGTTTATCGCATGACTCATTTTGCGAAATATGTGTTTCTGAATCGTCCTCGCCGTTTTGGTAAATCTTTGCTTACTTCTACTTTGCATAGTTATTTCTCTGGTCGTAAGGACCTGTTTCAAGGGTTGGCTATGGAGAGGTTGGAGAAAGAGTGGATAGAATATCCGGTTCTTCATTTTGATATGAGTATGGCGAAGCATGTGGATAAGGAGCGTTTGGAGCGTTTGCTTGACTTTATGCTTTCAGACTATGAGCGGACCTTCGGTCTCGATACAACTGCCGGTGATGCTAATCTGCGATTAACCCGTCTTATCAAGTGTGCTTATGAAAAGACAGGGAAAAAGGTCGTAGTTCTTATAGACGAATACGATGCTCCTTTGCTTGATGTGGTGCATGAAAAGGAAAATTTAGGCGTATTGCGTAATATCATGCGTAATTTCTATAGTCCCTTGAAAGCTTGTGATCCTTATCTGAAGTATGTGTTTCTGACTGGTATCACCAAGTTCTCTCAGTTGAGTATCTTTAGTGAATTGAATAATATCAAGAATGTCAGCATGGATGAGCCATACGCTGCAATTTGCGGAATAACGGAGGATGAGATGCTAACGCAGATGAAAGAGGATATGGAGAGATTGGCTGCGAAATTGAATATTTCCCCTGAAGAGGTCTTGCTGAAGTTGAAGGGGAATTATGACGGTTATCATTTCACTTATCCGTCTCCCGACCTCTATAATCCGTTCAGTCTGTTGAATGCTTTTGCGGATGGTAAGTTCGGTTCTTACTGGTTCGGTAGCGGCACTCCTACATACTTGATAAAGATGTTGGAGAAGTTCGGTGTTGAACCTTCTGAAGTCGGAGGAAAAACAGCAGCTGTGGAGGATTTTGATGCACCGACGGAGACAATGTCCAGTATTACTCCGCTGTTATATCAGAGCGGTTATATCACCATCAAGGGTTACGATAGCGAGTTGGGACTGTACACATTGGATATTCCTAATAAAGAAGTTAGGGTCGGCTTGATGAGGAGTTTGTTGCCTTATTATGTGTCTACACCTACTGAAAAAACGAATACCATGGTAGCTTATCTTTCCCGTGATATCCGTAATGATGATATGGATTCTGCGTTGCGTCGCCTGCAGACTTTCTTGTCTACCATTCCTTATTGTGACAATACAAGGTATGAAGGTCACTATCAGCAGATGTTCTACATTATTTTCAGCTTATTGGGTTCTTTTGTGGATGTTGAAGTCCGTACCCCCCGTGGTCGAGTGGATGTGGTGCTTCGTACGAAAACAACGCTCTATGTGATGGAGTTGAAGCTTGACAAGACTGCCGGTGAAGCTATGGAACAGATCAATCTGAAGAATTATCCTGAACGCTTCGCTTTGTGTGGGCTTCCGGTAGTGAAAGTGGCGATCAACTTTGATAGTGAACGCTGTACGATAGGAGAATGGAAATTACAGACTATTGATAAATGGTGAGTTACTATACGACTCATTCATAATTGGTAACTCTGAATAGATAGAGTTAGGGTGAATGACAGGCGGGAATAAAAATCCCGCCTGTTTTTGTTTGGTCGGCTACCGGATTTTATCTACCTTTGTAACTTAATTAAGTGCATTTTTTATAAGCAAGAAAAAACATGATTCGAAAAATAATAAAAGCTCTTTGGATTTTATTGGCAATCGCAGTAGTGGCTGTCGTCATTATTTTTGTTTCTATTTCGAAAGGTTGGATCGGCTATATGCCTCCAGTGGAGGAACTGGAGAATCCAAGTTATAAATTTGCGACGGAGATCTTTTCTGAGGATGAGAAAGTGCTCGGTACTTGGTCTTATAGTAAGGAAAATCGTGTGTATACAGCCTACAAGGACTTGTCACCCAACATTATTAATGCGTTGATTGCGACAGAAGATGTTCGTTTTGCCGAACACTCGGGGATTGACGCTAAGGCGTTGTTCCGTGCATTTGTGAAACGTGGTTTGTTATTCCAGAAAAATGCGGGTGGGGGAAGTACTTTATCACAGCAGCTTGCCAAGCAGTTGTTTACGGAGAATGTGGCGAGAAATACTCTCCAGCGTCTTTTCCAGAAACCGATTGAGTGGGTGATTGCCGTAAAACTCGAGCGTTATTACACCAAAGAGGAAATTCTGAGTATGTACCTCAATAAGTTTGATTTCCTGAATAATGCTGTCGGTATTAAGACGGCTGCGCATACTTATTTTAACCGTGAACCGAAGGACTTGAAAATAGAGGAAGCGGCTACCTTGGTTGGTATGTGTAAAAATCCGTCACTCTATAATCCTGTTCGTTTTAATGAGCGTTCTCGCGGCCGTCGTAATGTGGTGCTTGGACAGATGCGTAAAGCGGGATATATTACTGAATCCGAATGTGATTCTCTGCAAGCGCTTCCTTTGAAATTGTCGTATAACCGTGTTGACCACAAGGAAGGTTTGGCTACTTATTTCCGTGAATACCTGCGTGGTGTGATGACAGCAACCAAGCCGGTGAAGAGTAATTATCGTGGTTGGCAAATGCAGAAATTCTATGAAGACTCCCTTTCTTGGGAAACGAATCCTCTGTATGGCTGGTGTGCGAAGAATAAAAAGAAGGATGGTTCGAATTATAATGTCTACACGGACGGACTGAAGATTTATACGACTCTCAACTCGCGGATGCAACAATATGCGGAGGAGGCGGTAGAAGAACATTTGAGTTATTTGCAACCTTTGTTTTTCAAAGAAAAAGTAGGAAGTAAGAATGCGCCATACGCAAGAGTGCTGCCTGCGAAACGGGTGGAAGAACTGTTGACGAAGGCCATGAAACAGACAGAGCGTTACCGGCTGATGAAAGAGGCGGGGAATTCTGAACAGGAGATTAGGAAAGCATTCGATACACCGCAGGAAATGACAGTCTTTTCGTGGATGGGAAGCAAGGACACGATTATGACTCCGATGGATTCGATCCGCTATTATAAGTCATTCCTTCGTACCGGCTTTATGTCGATGGATCCTATGAACGGGCATGTGAAAGCTTATGTTGGCGGACCTAATTATACATATTTCCAATATGACATGGCGATGGTAGGACGCCGTCAGGTAGGGTCTACTATCAAACCGTACTTGTATACGCTGGCTATGGAGAATAATTTTTCTCCTTGCGACCAGGTGCGCCACGTAGAGCAAACGTTGATTACAGAAACTGGGGAACCATGGTCGCCACGTAATTCCAATAAGAAGCGTTATGGTGAGATGGTTACTCTAAAATGGGGACTGGCTAATTCGGATAACTGGATTTCGGCTTATCTGATGGGCAAACTGAATCCGTATGAATTGGTGCGGCTGATCCATAGTTTCGGAGTGCGCAACAAGGCCATCGACCCGGTTGTTTCACTTTGTCTGGGACCTTGTGAGATTTCTGTCGGAGAGATGGTGAGTGCATATACTGCTTTTGCTAATAGGGGGATTCGGGTGGCTCCTTTGTTTGTGACTCGGATCGAGGACAGTGAAGGCAATGTGATTTCTACGTTTGCGCCACAAATGGATGAAGTGATCAGTACTTCAAGTGTATATAAAATGCTGGTCATGTTGCGTGCCGTTATAAATGAAGGAACGGGCGGACGTGTCCGACGTTATGGAATTACTGCGGATATGGGCGGAAAGACGGGGACGACAAATGAGAACTCGGATAGTTGGTTTATGGGCTTTACCCCTTCGTTGGTGTCCGGCTGTTGGGTTGGAGGTGACGAACGTGATATCCACTTCGGATCGATGACATACGGACAGGGAGCTGCCGCTGCTTTACCTATTTGGGCAAAATATATGAAGAAAGTATTTGATGACCCGACTTTGGGATACGATCAGCAGGAAACTTTTAAACTTCCGGAAGGATTCGATCCTTGTGCCGGTTCGGAGACTCCGGATGGCGAGGTGGAGGAAATGGGACTGGATGATCTTTTCAACTAAAAAGATGCACAAATACATTGTTTGCATAGGGAGCAACTACAATAGAACGGAGAATCTGACTTTTGCCAGGCAGAAACTGGCGGAACAGTTTTCTCCTATCTACCGGGCACCTGAGTTGGAGACGGAACCTTTGTTCTTCAAAAATCCGGCTTTGTTTTCCAATCAAGTGATCATGTTCTTTTCGGATAAGGATGAGGAACTCGTGAAGAGGATACTGAAAGACATAGAACTGGCTTCCGGTCGTCTGCCGGAGGATAAGAAGGAAGAGAAAGTCTGTTTGGATATTGATATACTTTTGTATGATGATAAAATAATAAAACCGGAAGATTGGGAGAGGGAATATGTGCAGCAGTCATTATCCGCTCTTTATTCTTCATTATCTATTAAATAAATGAAATTTCTGGGAATTATACCTGCCCGTTATGCCTCTACCCGTTTCCCTGCGAAACCGTTGGCTATCTTGGGCGGAAAAACAGTGATACAGCGTGTGTATGAACAAGTAGCCGGTATTTTGGATGATGCGTATGTGGCTACTGATGACGAACGAATTGAGAAGGCAGTGAAAGCTTTCGGCGGTAAGGTGGTGATGACTTCTGTTCATCATAAAAGCGGTACGGACCGTTGTTATGAGGCTTGCGTCAAGATTGGAGGGGACTTTGATGTGGTAGTCAATATACAAGGGGACGAGCCTTTTATACAGCCTTCGCAGTTGAATGCCGTGAAAGCTTGTTTTGAAGATCCTACTACACAGATTGCTACATTGGTGAAGCCTTTTACTGCTGATGAGCCGTTTGCCGTACTTGAGAATGTGAACTCTCCCAAAGTGGTAGTCAATGCAAATTGGAATGCCCTGTATTTCAGTCGTTCTATCATCCCTTATCAGCGTAATGCCGAGAAGAAGGATTGGCTGAAAGGACATACCTACTATAAACATATCGGTTTGTATGCTTACCGTACGGAAGTGCTGAGGGAGATAACCGCACTACCGCAATCATCACTTGAGATAACGGAATCGTTGGAGCAACTGCGCTGGCTGGAAAACGGGTATAAAATAAAAGTGGGGATCAGTGAAGTGGAAACGATTGGAATTGATACTCCACAGGACTTGGCGCGTGCAGAAGAATTTTTGAAAAATAGATTATAACGTTTATGGATCGCACGATACAGCCTGAGATACAACCTCTGAAAAATTTCCATATACAGACTCCTGTCAGGACAACGTTGCCGAATGGCATTCCGCTGACTGTTATTAATGCCGGTGAACAGGAAGTGGTGCGTATGGATGTGCTTTTCTCCGGAGGTCGCTGGCAGCAGTCGCAGAAGTTGCAAGCTTTGTTTACGAATCGTATGTTGCGCGAAGGTACGACGAAATATACGGCTGCCACCATTGCGGAGAAATTGGATTATTATGGTTCGTGGCTAGAACTCTCCAGTTCTTCGGAGTATGCTTATATCACTGTTTATTCATTGAATAAGTATTTAGCGAAAACGTTGGAAGTGGTAGAGTCGATGATTAAGGAACCACTGTTTCCACAAAAGGAGCTTCAAACTATTCTGGATACCAATATCCAGCAATATTTGGTCAATACCTCTAAGGTTGATTTTCTTGCACATCGTAGTTTGCTGAAGTCTCTTTACGGTGAACAACATCCGTGCGGGAAAATAGTGATGGAGGAGGATTATCATACCATAACTCCAGAAGTGCTTCGTGAGTTTTATGAGCGGTATTACCATTCCGGCAATTGCTCCATTTTCTTATCCGGCAAGGTGACGGATGATATCATTAGCCGTGTAACGGATATTTTCGGGATTCCGTTCGGGCAATATCAATTACAGATGCCGAAGTCGAGTTTCCCGTTTGCGGCTATACCTGAGAAGAGGATTTTTACGGAACGTGAAGACGCTATGCAGAGCGCAGTGAAAATGGGATGTACCACCATTACTCGCGAACATCCCGACTATCCGAAACTGCGTGTGCTGATGACATTGTTTGGAGGTTATTTCGGTAGCCGTCTGATGTCCAACATTCGCGAAGATAAAGGGTATACTTATGGCATATCGGCAGGAGTAGTATTTTATCCGGATAGCGGCTTGCTGATTGTTTCGACGGAGACGGATAATGAATATGTGGAGCCGTTAATACAGGAAGTATATCACGAAATAGACCGGTTGCACCTGGATCCTGTATCTGCAGAAGAGTTGAGGATAGTGCGCAACTATATGTTGGGAGAAATGTGCCGCAGTTATGAATCGCCTTTCTCTCTCTCGGATGCGTGGATATTTATAGCTACTTCCGGTTTGAAGGATGATTACTTCGCACGTTCTTTGCAAGCCGTAAACGAGATTACTCCTGCGGAAATACAGGATTTAGCGCAGCGTTATTTATGCAAAGAGACATTAAAAGAGGTCATTGCAGGTAAAAAGTTGTCATAATTTGCTT
>OJRI01001786.1_pt1 | contig 10245 bp, 7 predicted proteins | sample 1599151 | NCBI WGS metagenome assembly OJRI01 (sample SAMN03922457, study PRJEB24848) | human gut metagenome | isolation source: stool sample | host: Homo sapiens | place: Germany | collected 2009-11
TTATCAAGGATCTCTCCGGCCATCCGGTATAAAGTTACTTCGTCACACGGTATATTATGTTCCGTCAAGAAAGCGAAAATATCATCTTGATTTCCTTGGTTGGAGATAATCTTGTGAATCCCTGTTGTAGTCTGAAAATCAGCAGTCCGGCTTTTATCTATAAAATTGCAAGATACAAATTCCAACATGCCCTGTTTCCTTACCGCATCATCATGTTTCTTATAGACAAAGAGGAGCAAGTTATATCCCAATCCAAATATCTTTTGTTTGCTGTCCTTGAAAGGGCAACTCGATTGAGGTTGCTTGATTGAGGTAACTTTGATGTCCGTATTGACCGATGGCAGATCCAGACCGCTTGCCGAATTACCCACAATCAAATCATACTGTTCCTCAAGCTGCTGTTGAAAAAGATGTTCAACAAATGTGCCGACAGCCTTACCGTCGGTTATTGCGAACAACTCATCCTTGTAAACGCCTGAGTTCTTTATACAGAAAAGTTCCGCCTCCGTTATCAGAGCCTCTATCGTTAACTGTTTCTTCATACAACAAAGTTAACCATAATATTTGGAATGAGCAAACTTAAAGCCTATTCTTTGAAAACAGGGGGCACGGAGGGCAGAGCAATGCGCCAACGGGCTAAAGCTCGCCTACAGAACCAACCGGAGAGACCCTGACTGTCCTACTGCGGGAGTTTGTATTCTTTATCTCCCGCAACATTTGAAACATGACTACAGGTTTGGCACAAAAGTATCCGCTTCCAGTTTATATATGAAAAGACTGCAAGCACCGTCCACAAGATGTAAAGCGATATGAGACCGAAGGCTTTGTCGGGAAGCGAGATATATTCGGCGATATAGGCGACATCGTTAAGAAACCACACTATCCATGCTTCAAGTTTGTGCCGGAACATAAACCATGTGGCAACTATGCCGGTGACGCTTGTCACTGAATCGAGAAACGGCAGGGGATTATCAGTGTTTCTCAACACGGCATAGGCCACAATAACCGCAAGTATTGAAACTATAATCCAGACAATCCCGGTTTTCCAACCGTATTTAGACACTGAAAACATAGCTTCCCCTTTACCCCAAAGGATGAAACCCGCAATGCCTACAAAGAAATAAATACTGTCGATGGCCACATCGCCCCAAAGATGCATATTTGCCGAAAAAGCGACAAGGAACAGCATCTGCAAGGAGTAAAAAATCCAGTTGCACCTTTTGTCAGCCATCACGAGGATTCCCTGGATAAGACCGAGTATCGTAGCCGTGATTTCCAGCATATCATTCCCCTCCTAAAGATGAGACAAACCTGCATATCTTTTCTACCGCATCCCCGACATCGACGCATGGACGCAACTCGGCGTTGCGGTTGGTCATAAGGCAAAAATGCAACGGATACCAACAGGGGGTGTGCAGGTCGCTTTCGGTCTCGGCATCGTCATTATGCCTGATATAAAAAAGATGGAGCCGTTTTTGCAACGAGTTGGCATACATCACTTCCGCAATAGTCCCGGGACAAGCAGCCGTATCAAGCAGGAAAATAGCATCGGTACATGCCTCGATCATCTCCATCTCGCACTTCACTATCTCCACAGGCTGCATATCTTTGGTCTCGAAGTAGAACGGCCCCACGTAGGTCACATTTCCATTGATACGGACCACCGAGTTCTCGGGAATCTTAAGCATAGCTTCCACACCGCCAAGCAAAACAGCTCGGTAGTCACACGCTGCTTTTTCCTCAAAACCATCGTCACGGCAATCGAAACAGAATATCCCGCCACAATATATGCTGCGTTGAGAGTCTTTGCTCATATCTATAAAAGTTTTTACACACTAGGAAAAACGCCATCCGGTTTCAAGAGATGACCTTGCAGCCATCGGGCCTCAAGACAAGAAGAGGCGGTGTCCTTGATGATACTGTTAAGATACACCGAAGGCGTATCTTGGGAATGAAACTCGATTTGATTAATCATAATGAAAGCGTAATAGGGATATTAAGCAAGTTCCTGTTATGTTAACGCCAGATGTCGAGAAATAATTTTGCAGAAAAGATATTATTCATACCGGCACCTCTTCAATCTTCCCTCCGGTCTTCATTTCCCGATTTGTATTCCAGCAGCCGTATCAATTGATCCCGGAATTTACAAAAAATCATAATCAAACAAAGATTCCGGAAACTTTTGTTGGTTACTGTCTATGTTCAGCCCAGGAAGTTAAGCGGGGATAGAAAAAAGAGGATCCTCGCTGTGAAAATCCTCTTTTGCAGTACCCGGAGCCGGGGTCGAACCGGCACGGATTGCTCCATCGGTGTTTGAGACCGACGCGTCTACCGATTCCGCCATCCGGGCTTTGCGCTGCAAAGTTAGTCATACTTTTTTTCCTGACCAAATTTTTGCCGCGTTTTTTTGTTTTCTCACTTACGCCAAGTTCTTTTGCCCGGCGGGACGGTATCTATATGGAGAGGGGTATTGCTCCCGTCTCATTCCCGCTGCTTCTCTTCGTCGGAGAGGCGCAGCACTATGGCGCCTTCGTGCACGTCGGTCTTTACCGGGATGGGGGTGAGGTAGCTGTTGTTCAGGGCGCGCAGGCAGCTGTTGCGCGTCACCGGTTTGTCGCGCCCTTCGTTGAGCATTTTCAGGAAGCGCACCAGCGGCACCCGCTCTTCGTCGGCGCCGAGCAGGGTCTGGACCGCGAAGCGGCGTATCTGCTCGAACTGCTCCGTCTTGTTATGGCCGCGGCGCCCGATGACCTGGAAGTTGACGGTAGGATATATTTCCGGATTGAGCCACACGCGGGAACCGTCCGTGAGGAAGGGTTTGTCGGCGCCGCAGTACGAGACGAGTATGTGGCGTACCCTCTGGCGGATGTAGGGGGCTTTCCCTTCGCTGACGGCGCGCTTCTCCACCTTCTCCACTATTTCGGAGATGGTGGGGCGTTCTGACTCGAGGCAGATGTCGCGTATGCAGCAGATTATCCAGTTGGCGAGACCGTAGCGTCCGGGACGCCGCCAGTTGTACTGCGGGAACTCGGCGGTGTGGGACTTGTGGCAGAAGTGGTTGGGGTCGGCGTTGTCCACCAGGCAACAGGTGGTGATGTAGTTGCGCAAACGTGCCGACACGGGGTATCCGTCGGCGGCGAGGCGCGCAGTGAGTTCGCCGAGCGAGAAACAACGCCGCTCTTCGGCGTATTGGGCCACGAACTGCCCGATGGGCAGCAGTTTCTTGCCCCACGACCAGAGGTCGCCGTTGCTGTTGATGCCGTATTTGCGCAGGTTTGAGAGGTTGACGCTGTTGCTGGCCTTGCCCATTATCTGGCGGTAACGGCCGAAGATTTCGGCGCGCGACATCCAGCGCCGTTCATCGTAAATGATGCGTGCCATGCGTTGCTCGTCGCTCACAAGGTGCTCTATGCGGAGCTTGAGGTCGCCGTTTTCGAGGATTTCCACATAGCCGGGTTGCTCCACGACGGCACGGATGAAACGGACGTCGGTTTCCGTGATACCTCCGGCGAACTCGGGAGAGGCTCGCAGCAGGCGCTCGAACTTGGAGCGGGAGAGGGGCACTGCGCTTTCGCGGAGGGTACGCATTACGGTGCGGAGCTTTGCAGTGTAGCGGCATTTTTCGCGCGAGGGAATGAGCAGGCCGGTTCCCTCCCCTGTCTCGAGGATGGCGATGCCGAGCGTTCCGAGCAGCGAAGAGTCTTCCGGGTCGGAATATCTGCCGCCGGTGATGTGGCGGAACATTGAAGATTGCAACTCGTCGGCGATACGGCGGCACAGCTCCGGGGCGAGTGTGATGTTGCCGTTCACCGTCCCGCCGCCCGTGAGCGTGGAGACGAAGTCGGTGTGCGTCTTGGTGATATGCCAGGGTGTGCGTTTCAGTTCCTTGGCTATCACGTTGAAGGAGAAGCAGCCGTTGTATCGCAGCGAGAGGAGGCGGGAGATGAAATTCATCCCGGCGGCGTCGCGCGGCGAGTGTATGTACCGGGCGTTGTTGATGCGTCCGGCTATTATGAGGGCGCACTCGGAGAGGGCGCGGCGCAGTTCGGCCAGCGGGTCGGCGCCCGGATCGTAGTCCGAGGGCACGGTGACCGGTGTGTATACTTCGCGGCGGTCGGCAAGCATGCGTTCCCAGTTTTCGGCAAGCCATTTCTTGTAACGCAGGGCGCGGGCGAGGGCGGAACGGCCTATGTAGGGTATGAACTTGAGTTCGTTACAGTTGCATTCCATAAGGTCGGCGATGGTGGATATGGTGCCGCTGCAGAGGCGGTTGACGGCAATGGAGTCGCTTTTCTCGCGGAAGTAGAAAAGGAGGTCACGCACGGGGAGGTCGCGCAGTTCGGGCGCTACCGGGGGCGTCTCGGCGCCGTGGAGTGCCGATTCGTGGCGCAGAGCCAATTGGAGGATGCGTGCGTATAGCTGCGGCACGCGCCCTCCGTCGGATAATATTTTCTGCCAGTGTTCTATGTATTCACTGACTGTCCATTCCAGATATTGCCCCATTTGCTCCCGGTTTGTAAAATCCGGAGGCAGAAGGCTTGAAATTATCATAGACATAGGCTAAACTTAGGATTTTGACTCTGCGGAGCGCGACACCCGGGGCAAAGGCTCGCCGCAACGCCCGTGGTGGACGCTGCCGATATATCCGGGACTGCATTTTGTCTTCCCTTCGGTTTCATGGCGCTTTCGCTGATGACTGTTTTGGGAACCGCTGAGGGTTCCTTTTTATTTTCTGTAGTTCTTTAACTTCATTTATTAGAACTGACTGGTTGGGACTCTCTTCAACCCGCCGCAGCGGGAGGGAAGGACCGGACGCTGTCATTAGGATTGTCTCTTGGGGAGCGTCCGGCTGCCGTGCCGGAGAGGCTCCCTGCGGTGGTCATTGTGGTGTGGCAGAGTGGGGATATACGTGGCTCTGCGCGTAGGGTAAGTGTCAATTATCCTGAGGGTGACGCTCAGCGGCGGGGCGGAGTGTCCGGTTTCGCGTCTCCATCGGTACGCGGCGGATAGTAGTAGATGTATCTCTTCTCAAGGCGGTAAACCGTCTTTTTGGTAGTCTTCCTGTTGGTGCCGTCGGGCTCGCTCTCGGTATCTTCGACCACGGAGACGGCACGGCGTTGTGTCCAGTTGCCGTATTTGTCGAACGCCTGGTATGTATAGGTGTCGGTGGCCACGATGTCGCCACCCATGTCTTCGGTGCGGGCTATCACCTGGTCGGGTAATCCCTCCGGGTTGTAATGGTACTTGGTGCGGGTGTTGCCGCCGGGGGTCTCGAAATTGTCTGCCGCCAGGATACCGTTGGCCCACTCTATGAGGCGGTAATATGACTGGTCGGCGCTCAGCTCCTTGTCTGGACCCAGCACCTGGAGCACCTGCAGGTATCCGCCGCCGGTACGCGAGAGCTTGACTACGAGTCCCTTGCCGCCCTCGGCCGCCTCGCGCCCGGAGCGGAACTCACCCTCGGGGGTATATTCGAAGCGCAGGTCGGAGTAGACGAGTTTCTTCCCCTTCTCCACGATGCCGTTGACCATCGAGGTGACGAGCCCTTCGCGGTTGAAGGTAAGCGAGTCGAAGTCGCAGTCGTCGCCGGCGTGTACCAGCGCGGTGGTATCTTTTGTTTCGTAAGCATAATAGGAGGCGCCGCTGACGGGGCCGGTGAGTTGCCACAGTCCAAGGTCGGGCGAGTCGAACTCCTCCAGGACCTCCTTGGGGGCGGTGTCCTGCGCCTTCCTGGGCACGGGTTTGGCCTGCGGCTTCTGTTTTGAGCATGAAACCAGAGCCACGGCGAGGATTCCCAATATTATGTACGGTATCTTACGATTCATTTCCTTTTAAATAATCAATTCTTTTCAAGTAAGCGAGCGTGTTGTTGGCGCCCTTACGTGAGTTCGGTGTTGAGGTCGGAGAGCAAGTCGTAGAGCTCGCGGTTCTCCTCCACTATCCGGGCGAGCGCCTGACGGGGCGACTCTTTCGATACGCGCGGCGCTGCCTCTACGGCCTTCTGGCGCACCGTTATGTGGAGCGCCGGATTGCCGAGGCTGCGGCGCATATAGTCGGCGAGTCCGGCTATCCCCTGGCTGAACGTATGGACGATGCCGGCGTTCGAGGCCAGGACTTCAAACTCGGCGTCCCCGGTCTTGCGGACGGCCGACATCTGCATGGCGCTAACCATCAGGCGGCTCGTGGGGTTGTCGGCCATGAACCGGTTCCAGGCGTTCATGAAGTCCTGTTCGGTCACCGGAGCGGGCGGTCCCTGCGGCACCGGGGAAGGGTCCGAGGGTGCCGGAGGGTCGGGCTCGGTGCCGGGTTGCCTCTGGGGGGGGGCTTGCGGCTGCCCTTGCGGCGCCTGCGGACGGTTTATGCGTACTCGCGCCGGAGCGGAGTGGCCGCCGCTTTGCGGGGCGCCGACGTGCGGCGCGCTTATATGCGGGACCCCGCGGCGTTGCTGCGGCACGTCCTGCTGCTGCATGTGCTGCGGTTGCTGCGGGACACCGGGCGCCTGTTGAGGCTGTCGCGGGGCGGCCAGGGCCTGCTGCTGTTGCGCGGAAGCCTGCTGCTGTTGCGCGGACTGCTGTGGAACGGCGGAAGCCTGCTGCTGTTGTGGCAATGGCGCGGCCATGCCGAGGCGGCACAGGTTTATCAGGCAAAGCTCCACGTGGAGCCGTTTGTCGCCCGCTATGCGATAGTTCAGGTCGCAACCGTTCAGCAGTTTGAGCGCGTCCCAATACCATGTGGCCGGCAGCGAGGCAGCCTGCGCCTGATATTGACGCGCCGTGTCGTCGCCCACCTCGAGCAGCGCGGACGTGCGCGGCGTCATGGCCACCATCAGGTCACGGATGTGTCCCGCCAGACCGTTGACGAAAAAGAGCGAGTCGAACCCCTTGTCACGTATCTCCTTATATATAAGGAGCGCCTCCGGGACATCGTGGTTGCGGAACGCCTCCACCAGGCGGAAATAGAAGTCGTAGTCGAGCACGTTGAGGCTCTCGATAGCCGAGCGGTAGGTGATTTTCCCCATAGAAGAGGCGGCCACCTGGTCGAAAATCGAGAGGGCGTCGCGCATGGCGCCGTCGGCCTTGCGCGCAATGACGTCGAGGGCGGCCGGCTCGGCCTCGATCCCCTCGCTGGCGGCCACATGAGCCAGGTGCGACGAAATGTCGGCTATGGTAATGCGCTTGAAGTCGTAAATCTGGCAACGGCTCAGGATAGTGGGTATCACCTTGTGCTTCTCCGTCGTGGCCAGGATGAAGACCACATACGACGGCGGCTCCTCCAGCGTCTTCAGGAAGGCATTGAAAGCCTGCGACGAAAGCATGTGCACCTCGTCGATGATGAAGACGCGGTAACGCCCCACCTGCGGCGGGATGTTCACCTGGTCTGTGAGGTTGCGTATGTCGTCCACGCTGTTGTTGGAGGCGGCGTCGAGCTCGATGATGTTGAACGAGGCGCCTCGTTCTATGTCGCGGCATGCCTCGCACTCGCCGCATGCCTCGCCATCTGCCGTGGGGTGAAGGCAGTTGATGGTCTTGGCGAAGATGCGCGCGCACGAAGTCTTGCCCACCCCGCGCGGCCCGCAGAACAGGTACGCCTGCGCCAGGCGCCCCGTGCCGATGGCATTCTTCAACGTCGAAGTTAACGCACCCTGACCCACCACCGTCGAGAACGAGGCGGGACGATACTTGCGTGCTGAAACTATGTACGGTTGCGATGCTTCCATTGTGCTGATATAAACTTCACTGTAAAAATACGTCCATTGAGGATATTGAAGTGCAGGTCGCTACAACTTCACTGAATGCAAAAATAATTCAAAGATTTGATATTTCCAAATTATTTTTGAAAAATTCTTTGATAAATCTATAAACGCTTTAAAATCAGTAAGATAAATATTAATTAAAATTATCAGAAAAAAAAGTTTGCAGGGCATTGCAACATTTTCGGCGTTACATCGTTACAAAATAAAAAATATGGCACACATAGTGGGCCGTACCTAATCACACAGCTAAGTAAAGACATGGCAAAAAGCGCACTATATACCGGCGGCGGCGACGCCGGTAAAACATCTCTGGTAGGCGGCCAGCGCATCGCGAAAGATGCCGCACGCCTCGAAGCATACGGGACACTCGACGAATTCTCATCACAGCTCGGAGTGGTGCTCTCGCAGCCCGACTGCCCTGAAGAGCAGCGCAGCAACATGCTCAAAGTGCAGAACATGCTCTTCAACCTCGGCGGATACCTCGCCACACTACCCGAACCGGGCAAGACGCCCGCCGCCTGGGGGCTCCGGGTCACCGACATAGCCGAAGTGGAAGGATGGATTGACGAACTCGACTCGCAGACGCCCAAGGTACACGCCTTCGTTCTCCCCGGCGGCACACCCCTCTCGGCCTTCGCGCAGGTGGCACGCGCCGTCTGCCGCCGCGCAGAACGCCGCATCGTCACCCTCGCCCAACAAGAATACGTGGACCCCGCGCTCATGAAATACATAAACCGCCTGAGCGACTACCTCTTCATCCTGGCGCGCTACTTCAACCACCGCGCCGGAGTGCCCGACATCACCTGGCAGAAAAGGTAAGCACCGCGGAAAAGAGAAAAATTTAACAACAGAACAAAAACGAAAAAACATAAGAAAACATGTACTGGACACTTGAACTCGCATCCAAACTTGAAGACGCGCCCTGGCCCGCCACGCGCGAAGAACTCATAGACTACGCCATGCGCAGCGGCGCGCCGATGGAAGTAATAGAAAACCTCCAGGAGATAGAAGACGAAGGTGAGACCTACGACAGCATAGAAGACATCTGGCCCGACTACCCCTCCAACGAAGACTTCTTCTTCAACGAGGAGGAGTACTAAGCCTCGATTTATAAATAAATAATCTAATAATCAGTCTTATAAACAATGTGAATTTGTTTGTATGGCTGATATTTTTATACTCTATAATGGTGTTTTATCGCCTCAGATGGTAAAATTTGTTTGTATTCGGACAGCATAATCAGTTATTGTTTGTATATAATCCAAAATCTATTAGTGGAAATATAAAGTTGCTACAGCAATTATTATTAGAAAACCCTTGGCATTGTCACAAAAATACCGTAATTTTGTGACAGTTAATTGTGATATCAATGAATGTCGCTGACAATGTAGCACGTGAAAGAATTTTGGGTCTTGAACGAGGTACAATATTATTTCCTTCAGATTTTGATGATATTGCCACAGACACAGCAATTCGTCAACCGCTGAGCCGTATGGCGAAATAATCAGAGTGAGCCGGGGTATTTATTGTTATCCGCGTTCAAATCCTTGCGGCGTCGTCAGCCGGGGGTTACTTCGGTGAGGTCTACGAGGCGGTGGAGGATGGCGAAGACTATCAGGCCGGCGAGGGTGTGGATTTCCAGTTTGGCGGCTATGTTGCGGCGGTGCGTGGCCACAGTGTGCACCGAGATACACAGACGGTCGGCTATCTCCTTGTTTACCAATCCTTTGGCCACGCAGCGGATTATATCCTTCTCGCGTTCGCTGAGCAGGGCGAGCTGCGGGTCTGCGGGGGCACCGTCCGCTGTTTTCTCCTTCTTGAGGTCGCGTCCGTTGTCGCGCAATTGCTTTTCAAGGCGGCGCACCGCCGGGACCAGCAGCCGGCTTTCCACGTCGAAGTGGCTTAGCATGTCGCGCTCACACGTGATGATGTCGAAGAGCACGCCGCTGAGCCGCGCGTTGTCCTTCTGCTTGTAGTGATAGATGAAGAGGTCCTTCAGTTCCTTGAGTTTCTCGGCGGTGTCCACGTGGCTGTCCGAATAGCACGATATATTGTAATCGCTGTCGAGTTCACCTTCGAGAAGCCGTTCCACATACTTGAAAATCACCTCGTTTTCAAATTCCATGTGCTTTTTCACCTCCACCACATAATCGTCGTAAAATTTCATCAACAGGGTGGTGACTTCGTTGGAGTCGGAGTAATTAATTGCTTCGATGAGGTTGCGGCGAATCTTGATAAGTTCGATGTCCAGGAAATAGGAATGTGCGTTCTTAAGGTAACGCATCAAAGAGGAAAGGGAGATGTCGGAGTCGCTGAAGGGGTATCCGCTGAGCAGGTTGCACACACACAGGAAGGTGCCGGCATGCACATTGTTTTCGCGGCAGACGAGCTCCACGGAGCCGTCGCCGAAACCGAACGAAATTCCGAAGCGGCTGATGGCGGGCAGCAGCATCGCGTTGTCTGAAATCAATTCCCGCATTTTGTTGGAAGCG
>OJRI01001790.1_pt1 | contig 10227 bp, 8 predicted proteins | sample 1599151 | NCBI WGS metagenome assembly OJRI01 (sample SAMN03922457, study PRJEB24848) | human gut metagenome | isolation source: stool sample | host: Homo sapiens | place: Germany | collected 2009-11
TTATTTGCTCAGGTCTTAGAATTCCGTGCCTAAAGAATATTTGTTTTTTCGGGTAGCTGCTCATTACTCTTTTTTCCGTTCCTGTTTTCTCTTCTCCTTATATTGAGTTGGCGTTTCTCCTGTATATTGTTTGAAAGCCGTACTGAAATAGCGTGAAGTAGTGAAGCCGACCTTCTCGGCAATTTCCGTGAACGACATGTCCGTACTGGTGATTAATGTGATCGCTTTCTCCATCCGGAATTTATTAATGTAATCATTGGCTCCCATATCGGTCAGAGCTTTTAGCTTATTGTAAAGGGAAGCCCGGCTCATACCTATCTCCTTGCAGATAAAAGTGACGTCCAGATTGCTGCTATCCAGATGTTCCTGAATAATTTTATTCAGTTTCAGCAGAAATGTTTCATCTGCCTGGCTGAAAGTGCTCTCTTCCGGCGCAGGGACTAACCCTGTATTCAAATATCTTTTCTTGATAGATTCGCGGTTTTTCAATCGGTTGCGAATGATTTCCATTAGCATTTCTATCTCAAAGGGCTTAGTCAGATAAGCGTCCGCCCCATTCTTGTAGCCACTCAACTGACTTTGTTTATCATCTCTTGCTGTCAGCAGAATGATAGGAATGTGACTGATCGTAATATCTTCCTTTATATTTTTGCAAAGTTCATATCCATTCATTCTCGGCATCATCACGTCACTGACGATAATATCCGGAGCATGATTTCTGGTCAGTTGAAGGGCTTCCACACCATCGGAAGCAATCACTACCCGTTTGAAATATTCTCCCAGTGACTTTTTCAGAAAATCCGTCAAATCCGGATTGTCATCCACCACTAGAATACTGTAAGGACTCGTATCGAACGTATTTTTCTCCGGTAACTGTTCTTTGCTATCATCGTTCATCAATTCGTTCAGATATGCCTTCGGCTGACAGACGATCTCTTCCGATTGTTGTCTCAAGGGTAGTTCAAAGAAGAATGTTGCACCAGCTTCCTGATTATCCCGTGCACCGATGGAGCCTCCGTGTAGTTCTACCAGAATCCTGGAATAAGATAATCCGATACCTGTGCCGCTTTGCTCTCCTGTACCTTGATAGAAACGGGTGAAGAGTTTTTGTGTATTTACTTGTTTCAATCCGTTTCCCCGGTCAATGATGGAGATACGTACGCTATTTTTCTCGGAAAGCAACTCCGATGTAATTGTTATTTCTGCATCTTGTGGACTGTGTTTCAAGGCATTGATAAGCAGATTACTTAGAATAATCTCACACTTATCTTTATCAAAACTTACAGTATCGATATGTGGATCAAGCTGATAACGGATATGGACGTTCTTTGCTTCCCCTTCACTGATGAAATCTTGGGATACATGTTCAATCCATTGATTGAGAGCATACGGCTGTATCTGCAATTTACTTTCCCCAACCTCCATTTTGCGTACATCGAGTACCATATTAATAAGGTTTTTCATTCGCTGTGACTGGCGATAGATTGCTTTTATAGGTAAATATTGTGTATCTTCGGTAGAAAGCGATTTCAGTATCCGGCTAAGCGGTGCGTGTATGAGCGTTAAAGGTGTGCGCAGCTCATGACTGATATTAATAAGGAAACGTACTTTTTCTTCATATACCTGTTGTTCATGTTCCTTCATTGCCCATTTCAGTTTTTCTTCCTTACGCTTTAGAGTTCTTCGGAAAGTTTCAATAATAGCGGCAGCAGTAAGAACGGTACAGCTAAGAATAAACCACCATGTCCGATACCAGGGAGGGAGAATGGTTAGTTCCAGTACTTCCTGACTGGGAATCCAACTGCCATCTTTAGCTGTACATGAAGCCATAATCTTATAACTTCCCGGAGGAAGTGAACGTATAGCCAGTTCGGGATTGTACGATTCGATTTGCTGGTCATTCAGCCCTTCTATCTGGTATCTGTACACTTTCTGTCGGAAAATGTCCTTCTCTTTCGACATGATCCGGATAGTGATATTACTGTTCCAGGGAGCGGAGATCCCTGTTGGTCGATTGGTTAATTCGTTATTCACGGATTCTCCATTGATGATGACATCGGATAATTGGAGTTGGGGAAGTTCAGAAGTTGTTAATGGTATTTTGCAGTTAATGTGCAGTAAACCTTTTACTCCACCCATATAGACGTCTCCCTGCATACTTAACAGGCGGGGTTTGGAAAGATATTCGTTCTGGATTACGCCGTCTGATTCGCCGAATAGAACGAACTTTTTTTCTTTGATAAGCCAAGCGAAAAGCATGCTGTCAGCTCCTATCCATACTTTTCCTTGCTGGTCGCATACGATCAAAGTGATTTCACTAAATAGAGAGGTCGGGATCGGAGTCTGTATTTTGGTGGCGGGATTGTAGTGTACCAATCCGTAATTGTTCCCAATCCAGAAGTTTCCCTCTTCGTCTCTTGAAACGGAGTTGATGGTCGTGTCTTTCCAGCATCTGTATAGGGCTTTCAGCCGGTTTGTATGGTTGTCCAGTTCATATATGTGCTTCGTATCATTTAGATAAGTGGTGTTCCTATAATTGCCGATTGGCAGGAGAGCACCGATAATATCTTGTTCTTCCTGTTCTATAGCGGTACTGAAAGTACGTGTATTCAAATCATATATATAGATATGTTCTCCAAGGAACAGAATGCTGTGATGAGTGTTCCGGAGTAGATTTACAGCCTTGCCTCGATTGCATAAGAGTGCTGTTGTTTCAGCGTCGACAATGGTGAAAGGTTGTTTTTCTCCAGTTGCCGGATTGAAAATAAATACTCCTTGTGAGAAAATAGAAATTAATAATTTACCGGGAGTAAACTGACAGATAGAGGCAACTTTGTCTTCCCAGGTTGAGGGATAATGAGTAAATTTCTCTGTGAGCGGATTAAAGTTGTTGATACCTCCTCCGTCCGTGCCTACCCAGATTTGATCTTGAGATTCCTGGAAAAGACTTAGAACGGTATTGTTGCTAAGTCCCCGGTCGTTGCCGGGTGGTACGTCTGTATATGTTTTCATGGAAACTTCCCGGATGCTGATTAGTCCGTTGCGGATGCTGCCTGCCCATATATTGTTGTTGTAGTCGTTGTATAGGCATAAGATAGAGTTGGCGGGAAGTGAATAGTTGTCACTTCCGGGCACATGTTCCAGCAGAGAAAAATGTCCGGTTTCCGGGTCGAGAATATTAATGCCTCCTCCGTCTGTTCCAATCCAGATTTCTCCTTCCCGTTCGGCGAGACTTAGTACAACATTGTTACTTAGAGAAGAGTTGTGGGTAGTATATGTAGCCAGTAGTTTACCGTCGTGTGTCAGGCAGTTCAGCCCTCCGTTGTAAGGGGCTACCCAGATTCTTTTTTGTGAGTCTATGAGTACGTTCATTATTTCCTTTCCGCAATCGAAAGGAGGACGGCGGCATTTTCCGGTATTCAGGTCGAGCAGGAGTAGTCCTTGCCAGCGACTACAACAAAGTAATGTTCGTTTATCCCATAGACTTAGCAGAGTCACATTATAATTGGGCTCTAGGTCAAACGTTTGCAGGAGGCGGAAAGTGGCATCCTGATAATTATAGAAAAAGATTTTATTTTTCGAACCGAATAATACTCCATCATCAGTCAGGCAGACGGAATAGGCGATGATATTATTTCCTGTTTCATCAGTCGGTATAAGAAAGTCATCGCTTTGCCGCTGATAACGTGCCACTCCCTTATCTGTCAGAATCCATATATTGTTTTGTACATCTTCTATCAGCTGGTAGATTAAATTGTGAGGAATGGAATGAGGGTTGTTTGACTGATGGACATACTTTTTAAGTTCATGTCCGTCATATCGTCCCAGTCCGGAGCGGGTTCCAATCCATACAAAACCTTGTTCATCCGTTAAGATGCATCGTACGGTAGAAGGCAGTCCGTCTTTTAGTGAGATTTGCTTATAGTAATAATGACCGGCTTGAAGAGGGGAGATGCCGATAAACAGTGTGATAAATGCGATGCATAGTAGTAAAAAGGTCTTTCTTCTCATGAGATTAGGTCAGTTAAACTAAAACAAAGATAATACATTCGGATGAATGTTTGTTGAAAAGCAAACTTATTTTGTATTCCTTCAGGTAAAAGAGTTATATATAGTTGCTTTTTTCTATTTAATTTTGTATCTTTAAAGCTTTCCGTCCTTCTAAAGATAAGTTGTCCCCTTGTAATGGGATAATAGTCATCTTATAGGGTGCTATTTATCACTTTACAAAATGATTATTGTCACCTTATAAGGGGATGACTACTCGACTGCATAAACTATTATAAATTTCTGTACTGAAAATCTTTAATCTCTGCACTGAAAATCCTTGAATACAATGAGAATTGCTAATTCTTCATCTTATATTCATAGGGAGCCATTCCAACAACTTTTTTAAATAACCGGCTTATTGGAAGTAAAGGCCTGTACACAGCAGATTAGGTAAAGTAGCCGGTTTTTATCAGCGGGAAGATAGTATTATTTAGCTAGATTCTCTATCTTTGCTCGAAAATATACGACTATGATTACCGAAGAACTACAGAAACTTTATCAGTCATATACGGGCGTTCCCGCTGAAAACATAACAGAATTACCGTCTTCCGGTTCCAACCGCCGTTATTTTCGGCTGACGGGTATAGAAACATTGATTGGAGTTTACGGAGCTTCTATCGATGAGAATGAAGCATTTCTTTATATGGCAGGACACTTCCACAAATGTGGACTGCCTGTTCCCGAAGTGCGCATCGTTTCGGAAGATAAGACCTATTATTTGCAGGAGGATTTGGGCGATACTCTGTTGTTCCATGCCATAGAGAAAGGACGTGCTACCAGCGTCTTTTCAGAAGAGGAAAAAGAGTTGCTTCGCAAAACGATTCGTTTGCTTCCTGCCATTCAGTTTGCCGGGGCCGATGGATTTGATTTTTCCCGTTGTTATCCTCAACCGGAGTTCAATCAACGCTCCATTCTGTGGGATTTGAATTACTTTAAATATTGCTTCCTGAAAGCTACCGGTATGGAGTTTCAGGAAGATAAACTGGAAGATGATTTCCAGAAAATGAGCGATGTCTTGCTTCGCAGTTCTTCCGCTACTTTCATGTATCGTGATTTTCAGAGCCGTAATGTGATGATAAAAGACGGCGAACCGTGGTTTATCGACTTTCAGGGCGGACGCAAAGGCCCGTTCTATTATGACATAGCCTCTTTCCTGTGGCAAGCGAAAGCGAAATATCCCGATAGTCTTCGTAAAGAACTGCTGCAAGAGTATATGGAAGCTCTTCGCAAATACCAACCGATTGACGAATCCTATTTTTATAGCCAGCTTCGTCACTTTGTCCTTTTCCGTACGCTGCAAGTGCTGGGAGCTTATGGTTTCCGTGGTTACTTTGAAAAGAAACCGCATTTTATCCAAAGTGTTCCTTATGCCATCGAAAACCTGCGTGAATTGTTGAAAGAAGAATATCCGGAATATCCGTATCTCTGTAACGTTTTGCGAGAGCTTACCGGACTGAAACAATTTACGGACGATCTGAAAAAGCGGCAGTTAACCGTCAAAGTAATGAGTTTTGCCTATAAGAAAGGAATTCCTGATGACTCTACCGGCAATGGAGGAGGTTATGTATTCGACTGTCGCGCCGTGAATAATCCCGGTAAGTATGAGCGTTACAAACCTTTCACCGGACTGGATGAACCTGTAATCACTTTCTTGGAAGAAGATGGAGAAATACTCCGTTTCCTCGATCATGTCTATGCTTTGGTGGATGCCTCCGTGCAACGTTATATGGAACGCGGATTCAGCAATTTGTCCGTCTGCTTCGGTTGCACCGGCGGACAGCATCGTTCTGTTTATTCTGCCCAGCATCTGGCAGAGCACCTGAATCAGAAATTTGGTGTGAAAGTCGAACTGGTGCATCGGGAACAGAATATCGAACATACGTTTGAGGCAACAATCTAAGAAGAGTAAATATTAAAGAAGAAAGTAACCGAAAGAATGAAAGCAATGATATTTGCAGCCGGTTTGGGTAGCCGGCTGAAGCCGCTCACCGATACCATGCCGAAGGCTTTGGTTCCCATAGCCGGACATCCGATGTTGGAACATGTGATCTTAAAACTGAAAGCTGCCGGATTCACAGAAATAGTGATTAATATCCATCATTTTGGCGAACAAATACTTGATTTCTTAGAAGCCAATGAGAATTTTGGGCTTATCATACATATTTCCGATGAACGCGATCTGTTGCTCGACACCGGTGGGGGAATTAAGAAAGCCCGTTCTTTCTTTGAAAACTCCGATGAGCCTTTCCTGATACACAATGTCGATATTCTTTCAGACGTGAATCTGAAAGAATTATATGACTACCATTTACGAAGCGGTGCTGTTGCCACTTTACTGGCCAGCCAACGTAAAACCTCCCGCTATCTTCTTTTTGATACAGATAAGAGACTTTGCGGATGGATAAACAAGGATACGGAACAAGTGAAACCGGAAGGTTTTCAGTATGATTCTTCCCTTTATCAAGAATATGCATTCAGTGGCATCCATGTACTTTCGCCCGCCATTTTTCAATGGATGACCTCTCCCTCATGGGATGGAAAATTCTCTATCATGGATTTCTATCTTGCCACTTGCCGGCAAGTAAACTATGGTGGTTACTTGACAGAAAAGTTGCATCTGATTGATATAGGCAAACCGGAAACATTAGCGAAAGCAGAAGGCTTCTTATACCAAAATGCGAAATAAAGATACTGAAAGAGGCTAAAAGGCCTCTTTCTTTCTATGTAACAAAATATTAAAGTAACTTTGCTTGGATAAACAATCAATATTGTAATACTATACAAATTTTGCTGCATGGAACAGACTTTGGTAAATGGGATAGCTGATAACTTATTGCATAATATCTTTAATGACTTGTCTGTAGGCTTGGAATTGTATGATAAGGACGGTCTCATGATAGATGTCAATTATTCACGGTTGAGATCAATGGGGATAAAAGACAAAAAGGATATTTTGGGCTATAATCTATTCAACTACACCAGTTTCTCTGATGAAATCAAGGAACAGATCAGAAAAGGAGAAACAGTGCGTTTCATGGCAAAATATGATTTTGATGACTTGTGCCGTCTTTTTCCTACTAATCTGTCCGGTATAAAATTCTTCGAGATTACCGTTTCTTTTGTACATAATGATAAGTCTGAAATTACCAATTATATGGTGATAACTCAAGATATCACCGAACGTGTTTTGTGGCAAAACAAATATGACAATCTTTACGAAGAGGTTGTGCGTTCGAAAAAAGAACTTCTTGAGAGCGAACAAAGAATGATCCATTTGATTCGTCAGAATGAATTGGTATTGAACAATATTAATTCGGGATTGGCATATATTGCGAACGACTATATCGTACAATGGGAGAATATCTCGCTTTGTAGTAAAAGCCTTTCTTATGAGGCTTACAAAAAAGGAGAACCTTGCTATCTGACAGCCCATAATCGCACCACTCCTTGTGAGAATTGTGTGATGCAACGTGCCCGGAAATCCGGTCAGGTAGAGTCTATCTTGTTTAATCTGGATAACAAGCATGTCATAGAAGTCTTTGCTACTCCCATATTTAATGAACAGGGAGATGTTGACGGTGTCGTGATTCGTGTAGATGATGTTACCGAGCGGCAGCACATGATTGGTGAACTTGAAAAGGCAAGGAGCCGCGCTGAACAATCCGATAAGTTGAAATCCGCCTTTCTGGCAAATATGAGCCATGAAATTCGTACACCGTTAAATGCTATCGTTGGTTTTTCCGACTTATTGATGGTGACGGAAGATCAAGAAGAAAAAGAAGAATTTATTCAGATTATCAATGCCAACAATGAGTTGCTTTTGAAGCTGATTAACGACATACTGGATCTTTCGAAAATAGAAGCCGGCTCGGTAGAACTGAAATACGAAGATTTTGATTTGGCTGTTTATTTCAACGAATTAGCTGCTTCGATGCATCATCGTGTAGTAAATCCGCAGGTTCGGTTAGTTCCCGTGAATCCTTATGAAACCTGTACCGTTCGTTTGGATAAAAACCGGTTAGCGCAGATTCTCACTAACTTTGTAACTAATGCTATCAAATATACCTCCAAAGGAACTATTGAAATGGGGTATGAAAAGATAGACGGAGATATTCGTCTTTACGTTCGTGATACAGGTATTGGTATACCGGAAGATAAAAAAGACAAGGTGTTCCATCGTTTTGAGAAACTGGATGAATTTGCACAGGGAACCGGACTGGGACTGTCTATTTGTAAAGCCATCGTTGAGGCTTGCAGGGGAGAGATAGGCTTTGAGTCGGAATTTGATAAAGGGTCTTTGTTTTGGGCGGTTTTGCCATGCCAGTTTAAGTCAGTTGGCAGCGAATCGACTTCTTCACGTCGGAATAATGAGAAGGATGCAGATAAAGAAAATGTTCTTGACTCCGAAGAAACAAAAAAAGTACCTAAAAGAGTACTGGTCGTTGAAGATATACAAAGTAACTTCTTTTTGGTATCTTCTATCTTGAAAAACAAATGCCAGTTGTTACACGCACCGAATGGACTGGAGGCAGTTGAGATTGTCCGTACCCAACCGGTGGATTTGGTACTGATGGATATGAAGATGCCTGTTATGGACGGACGTACTGCAACCTCGGAGATCCGGAAGTTCAATGCTGAAATTCCAATTATCGCCCTGACTGCTCATGCCTTTGATGCTGACCGGGTAGCTGCGTTGAAAGCCGGTTGTGATGATTATCTGGTGAAGCCGATCAATGGCGCGAAGTTGATGCAGACTCTGAAAGAGTATGGTTGTTGAAAGGATGGGATTAGAAATGTGCTGATCTGAAAAAGGGTATATTCTATTCTTTCTGTTTTTAATATATCAGTCACTTATTTGTGGTGAAGGAAAAAACGCTCTGCATTTTGGATGAAAGAATGTAGGATTGTTTGTTATCCTGGATAATTCCTGTCTAAAAATAAATAATTCCTCTGTATTGCTATCTATATGCTTACTGTTTGCCCGTATGTAGTTTGTTTTATCATTCTTTTTTGGTGCGCATGTGATGATGAACTAGCCTATAAACGGGCTTTTCCAAGGGCTTTTATAACTTGGTCGGTGAGTATGGAAGGCTTTCTCGGTGAGGAAGGATGTGTTCCTCACCGAGGAATGGCTTATTGCTCACCGAGGAAAATCATTTATTTCTTTAAAGAAAACGCATATTATCTGAAAATATATGCTGTATTGTGGCAGTAATATGCATATATATGTGATAATATGGATGCTTTTAATTCCGGATTACCATCTTCAATAGTTTTGTTTTCTTTCTTAATCTGAAAAAAAGAACATTTCTCTTGTTTGTTTGGAGGAATTGAAAGGGAGACGGCTTACTTAAAAGGCTATAAATCCGTAAAGTTTGGGATTGTTTTTTATGTTTATGGATTTAAATAGTTATCTTTGTACAAGAAAGGAGGTATATAATGACTGCTACAAAGAAAATAAAAACTCGGGAAGAACTTAGAGTTGAGGTAGTGAAGAAAATTACAGCTAATAAAAGGAATGCCCAATCTTTTCTAAAAAAAGCTGGAATAGTCTCTAAATCAGGTGAACTTACCAAAATTTATAGATGAAAGAAACATTATACTCACGTCGTTCTAATCTTGTTGTTGGCTTTCATGGTTGTGATCAATCAATTAAAGAACAAGTGTTTGAACATCTGGCGAGATTGGTAGCAGTTGCCGATCTTTCGGAAGAAAATCGTATCGCTTATGATAAGGCATTAGATCGATATAGAGTCAATCAAATCGTAGAGGAGGATGAACGGCGTAAAAACGAAGAGATGCGGAGAAAAGCGGCTGAAGAAGGGATGAAAGAAGGGCTAAAGGAAGGGATAAGAGAAGGAATAAAGGAAGGAATGGAGAAAGGGATGGAGAAAGGAGAGCAAAAGAAGCAAATTGAAATTGCTCGAAAGATGAGGGAGGACGGAATATCCATTGATACAATTATCAAATACACGGGTCTTCAATCTTCTGATATAGAAAACCTATAATATATCTTCGTAGGAAAATTGTTGTAGTTATATTAGGATAAAATATAAAAGAGGCGGGAATATTCAGGAATGAATACTTCCGCTTTCTTTTTTTGATTCGTAAGATGTCCAACAATGTCTATAATACCGCAATTTGTCGATGAAATGGATGATTTTAATCAATTGAACC
>OJRI01001823.1_pt1 | contig 10068 bp, 8 predicted proteins | sample 1599151 | NCBI WGS metagenome assembly OJRI01 (sample SAMN03922457, study PRJEB24848) | human gut metagenome | isolation source: stool sample | host: Homo sapiens | place: Germany | collected 2009-11
TGATTTATCAGGCTGATGCGCAAGATCCTTGGGAATATACCTGGGTAGGCTTTACCGGCAGCGATGCTGCAACCATTTTAAGAGCCACTGATTTCACAAAAGCGCATCCATACATACACAGTGTATCAAACGGAAACGAAATCAAAAGACAGCTCATGCATATATACGACGCCAGAGGCACAGAATTTGAAAATGCACTCGAAATGACCGGGCGACTCTACACCACCCTCGCTCTTTTTGTCAGCGCCGCCACATCAAAGCCACCGCAAAACAGTGCAAACTCCTATGTACAAAAGGGCATCGAATACATCTCCGCCAACTATTCATACCCTATCACCGTTGAGGATATTGCATCATATATAGGCTTAAGCCGAAGTCACCTGTTCCGTTCCTTCCAGAGCATCCTCGGTGTATCGCCAAAGGAATATCTGACCGATTTCAGAATCAAACAGGCATGCTATCTGCTTAAACACTCCTCATTGTCCATCACAGCAATTGCAGGCTCTATAGGGTTTGATAACAGCCTTTATTTTTCAAAGACCTTTCATAAAATAAAAGGCCTTTCGCCTAAGGAGTATCGCAGTAAATACAAAAAAGCTCAAGAATAAAAAAAGCTGCCGGGCTTCACACGAAGCCCGGCAGCTTTTTTCATATATCTCTTTATGCTAAACTAAGCAAGCTTAGATTTAGCAACCTCTACTAATTTAGCAAATCCTGCTGCATCTGTAACAGCCATATCAGCTAATACCTTACGGTTAAGGTCAACGTTTGCTAACTTTAAGCCGTGCATGAACTGGCTGTATGAAAGTCCGTTGAGACGAGCTGCTGCGTTGATACGGGCAATCCATAACTGACGGAACTGTCTCTTTCTCTCTTTACGTCCAGCGTATGAGCTTGTAAGTGCTCTCATAACTGACTGCTTTGCTACTCTATACTGCTTAGATCTAGCGCCTCTATAACCCTTTGCTAACTTTAATGTTCTGTTATGTCTTTTCTTAGCGCCTAAACCGCCTTTAACTCTTGCCATTTGTTGATTCCTCCTTAACTAATACTACCGATTACATGTATGGTAAAATCTTCTTCATATTCTTAACATTTGTCTCATCTGTCATTGTTGCTTTTCTGAGATTTCTCTTTGTCTTTGTTGTTTTCTTAGTTAAGATATGTCTCTTGTAGGCTTTATTTCTTTTTAACTTTCCTGTTCCTGTAACTTTGAAACGTTTTGCAGCTGCTCTGCTTGTTTTCATTTTTGGCATTGTGTGTTCCTCCTTAAATTGTTATCTCTTTTCTGCCAGCACCATACCGATGCTTCTTCCTTCAACCTTCGGTGCTTTCTCCACTACCGCTACATCTGAAAGATTCTCAGCTATATCATCAAGGATATGTTTGCTTGCATTCATATGAGCCATCTCACGTCCCCTGAATCTGAGTGTGATCTTTACCTTATTTCCTTTTGCAAGAAATTTCTTTGCAGCATTCATCTTGGTATTCAAGTCGTTAGCCTCAATGTTAGGTGAGAGACGAATCTCTTTCAATTCAACGGTCTTCTGCTTTTTCTTTGCATCCTTTTCCTTACGGGCCTGCTCATAACGATACTTACCATAATCAATCACCTTACATACAGGTGGCTTTGCATTTGGTGCTATCTTTACTAAATCAAGTCCTGCCTCGTCTGCAATCTTTTGAGCTTCTCTTGAAGAAACAATTCCTAACTGCTCTCCATCCGCTCCAATCAGTCGAACTTCTCTGTCTCTGATCTGTTCATTAATCATTAATTCGCTAATGGTCTTGTACCTCCATAAAAAATAGTGGATAGGCAGACTATCCACTATACAATCTTCAACACAAATGTTTGAAAATATTAACGCTAAGTCGCTCCATTGCGCTTAGGTGAGAGTGGATACTCTACTTTGTTTTCATACAACTACTAGAATATAGCACAGACAATTTCTGTTGTCAACACTTTTATCTAAATTTCTATCTAATATGTACCAAGAATCTTAAGGGCAATTGCCTCTTCCCTTATGCCTCTTAACGCATTCTGCACCGCTGTATCCGTAAAACGCCCTTCAAAATCAACAAAGAACCTGTACTCCCATGCCTTATCAGATATCGGACGAGACTGGATATTTAACATATTGATTCCATTGTATATAAAGTGTGCCAGCATATGATACAGTGCACCACTCTTGTGAGGTGTCTCAAAGCATATGCTTATCCTGTCCGCATCTCTGCGGCATACCCTTTTAGCCGACACAATTATAAACCTTGTTGCATTGTTTTTATTGTTCTGTATGCGGCTCTCAAGCACCTGAAGCCCATATATATCAGCCGAGATATGGCTAGCTATGCCAGCCTGTGTGATATCTCCGTCATCCTTTACCTTCTTTGCAGAAAAAGCTGTATTCCTGACAGCCACCTGGTTGATATCCTTATGCTCATCAAAAAAATCTGAGCACTGCATAAGTGCCTGTGGATGTGAGTACACAGTCCTGATATCAGAAATCTTTGCACCCGGAAGTCCCATCAGACTGTGGTCGATGCGTATAATCTGCTCCCCAACTATATAATTGTCGTATTCAACAAGCAGATCATAGTTTTCCGATACAATACCGGCTGAAGAATTCTCTATCGGAAGCACTGCATAATCGGCCTTTCCGCATTTGATATCCTCCATGGCATCCTTCCAGGAATCCACGTTGTAGCCATTACAGTTCTCGCCAAAGTATGTCTTCATGGCAAGCTGTGAGTATGCACCCTCAACTCCCTGAAACACAATCCTTGCATTGGAAAAATCCAGGCTGTCTACCTCAGTAAAGTTTTCCTTCTCCACTATGCCATGCTCAGTCATAAGCTGATACTGCTTCTTTCTACTGGTCGACATAATCTGTTCAAAAAGCTCAACTATACCGTGCTTCAAAAACTCATCATCTGCAAGAGACGATAATTTCTCAAGCTTTTCATCCTCTCTCGTCTTGTCAAAGACCTTTTTGCCGGTGGTTATCTTATACTCGGCAACGTGCTTTGAGATATCCATTCTTTCCTTATATAATCTGACTATTTCACTGTCTATCTCATCGATAGACTCTCTCAATTTCATTAAATCTTCCATTATTGTCTCCTAAAAAAGATATAATAAAATATTATTACAAAATTTATAGAAAGGCAAGTAATCCTTGAAAGATTTATCATATATAGATATCATTTAGTTAATATCTAAGCATAAATCTCATATACCCTCGGGAGAATTACATGAAAAAAGAACACGCATGATTAATCAACTCATGCGTGTTTTTTATTAATTCATATAAAATTCAAATCTTGATCTGTATATATCACTGCACTTTCCGGTATTCTGGTCTATCGCAATAACAGAAAGCACATTATTTCCTTCAGGAACAGGTATTGGAGCTGTATACTCTGTTGATGCAGCACTCGGATCTGACGAATCCCAGGTATAGTATACCTTGCAATTTTCAGGTACTGTGATTGTAATGTCTGTCTGTGCACCAAATGTACCTCCGTCAGGGTCTATCTCCGGTGCATCCGGTGCCTCAAACTCGATTTCATACTTGGCAGATGCCACCTCGCTTTTGATTCCTCTGTCATCAACCGCAACAGCTGTTATCTCATATGTACCTTCCTTGTCCAGGGTGATCGGGCTATAATATCTTTCTCCTCTGGTCAAAGGATCATCCGAATCATATGAATAGTATATTTTGGTATCGCTGTCTGCATCTATAGAAAGCTCAATAGTCTCTCCATACTTACCACTGCTCTTGCTAAACTGCGGTTTAGATACAGTATAATCCGCAAAAAGCTTTAAAACAGATGCATCCTTAGCACTCTCACGCAGCGCAACAATTGCATCATAATCCTTTTTTGATTCATAAATCGAGATAAGCTGCTTATAAGCCTCTTTGCTCTTTGAATCAATATTGATAATTTCCTGATACAGCACAAGAGCGGCATCATAATCCTTCTTCGACATATATATATCAGCCAAAGCAAATCTGACATCTGTATTATCCGAATCAATCGACAAAGCCTTCTCATAATAAGAAACCGCGGAATTTATATTCCCCGCCGAACAAGCTGCCTTTGCCTGCTTCACCTGATAATCAAATGAATTGTCATGTGATCTGCTTACATTACGTGTAATAGCTGCAATAAGTATTACAATTGCTACAACGCACACTACAGCTGAGATAATAATTATCTTCTTCTGCTGCGCTCTCTTTGCCCTCTGTCCGTCAGACTGCGGCTTCTCACACGGTTGTTTCGTCTGAGACTGCTGCTCACCTGTCTGAGCCTGTCTCACCTGCTGCTTTACAGGCTGTGACATTCTGTCCGGTTTTTGTCCGTTCCGCTGACCGGCACTATGAAGCTGTTCCCTCACCGGCTCATCAAACCTGATTGTCCTATCAGACACAGGCTTTACAGTCTTTTGTCCATCAGTTCGCCTGTCATCATTTCCAACCAGATTATCAAGATAATCATCAAATTCGTTGTAATCAGGCACTATCTGAACCGGATGCCCACAGACATCACAGTACAGACTGCCCGCCTTCAATTCATTACCACAATTGGCACATCTCATACATCTAATCCTCTTACATATTGTCTAATTGTCTAATTATCTCTTCATAGCCTCTACACAATTGCTCATGAGCATCGCAATTGTCATAGGACCTACACCGCCCGGTACAGGTGTGATATGTGACGCTTTAGACACAACAGAATCAAAATCCACATCACCACACAGCTTATTTTCGGCATTTCTGTGGATTCCAACATCAATGACAACCGCACCATCCTTCACATATGAAGCATCTATAAACTTAGGCTTTCCTATTGCCACTATAAGTATATCAGCATTTTTACATACATCTTTTAAATCCTTTGTATGTGAATGACATACCGTAACAGTTGCATTCTCCCTAAGCATGAGAAGTGACATAGGCTTGCCGACTATATTGCTTCTGCCAACCACAACACAGCTTTTACCATCAATATCTATATTGCTTCTCTTTAAAAGCTGAATGATACCGGCCGGAGTACACGGCAAAAAACCAGGCTTTCCTATAACCATCGCTCCAACACTCTGTGGACTGAAGCCATCAACATCCTTCTTCGGGTCAATAGCATCAATAACCTTGTCCTCATCGATATGCTTTGGCAGTGGAAGCTGACAGAGAATACCATTTACGGAAACATCAGCATTGAGCTTTTCTATAAGTTTTAATATCTCATCCTCCGTAGTCTCCTCTGCAAGTTCATATGAAAGCGATTTAATTCCGACATACTCACACGCCTTTTTCTTGTTGCGCACATACACTGATGATGCAGGGTCATTTCCGACCTGAATCACCGCAAGGCAGCCCTCGATGCCTTTTTTCTTAAGCTCTGCCACTTCTTCCTTAAGCTCATCCTTAATCTGTGTTGAAATCAATTTTCCGTCTATTAGATTAGCCATATTTCCTCCTAGAATAATCCTGTGATCACACCATTATCATCCACATCAATGCCGTATGCAGCCGGCTTCTTCGAAAGTCCCGGCATAGTCATGATAGAACCGTTTACTGCTACAACAAAGCCTGCACCTGCTGACGCATAAACCTCACGTACGTTGATTTTAAAGCCGCTTGGTCTGCCAAGCTTCTTTGCATCATCAGAAAGCGAATACTGTGTCTTTGCCATACATACTGGAAAATCTCCCATTCCAAGGTCTGTAATCCTCTTAAGTTCTCTCTCTGCTGCCGGAGAATATGTAACACCATCTGCTCCATATATTTCTTTTGCAACAGTTTCAATCTTTTCCTTAAGTGACAGGCTATCATCATAGAGTACTTTGAAATTGCTTTCCTTGTGCTCGATTGTTTCAAGTACCTTGTTGGCAAGGTCAATTCCGCCTTCGCCACCCTTCTCCCATACCTCTGAGAGTGCAAATTCACAGCCTCTTTCCTTACAGAACTGCTCTACAAAATCAGTCTCAGCCTTGGTGTCTGTGACAAATGAATTTAATGTGACAACTACAGGCACACCAAACTTGTGAAGATTCTCAATATGCTTCTCAAGATTTACGATTCCAGCCTTAAGTGCATCAAGATTCTCTGATGAAAGCTCATCCTTCGGCACGCCGCCATTATATTTTAATGCTCTGATTGTTGCAACAAGTACAACTGCATCCGGCTTAAGCCCTGCCATACGGCACTTGATATCAAAGAACTTCTCTGCGCCAAGGTCTGCGCCAAAGCCTGCCTCAGTGATAACATAGTCTGCAAGCTTTAATGCTGTCTTTGTGGCACGGACACTGTTACAGCCATGTGCTATATTGGCAAAAGGTCCACCGTGAACTATTGCCGGTGTATGCTCAAGTGTCTGGATAAGGTTCGGCTTTAAGGCATCCTTTAAGAGAGCTGCCATAGAGCCTGTAGCCTGAAGATCATCGGCTGTGACAGGCTTTCCGTCAAATGTGTATGCCACGATAATTCTGCCAAGGCGCTTCTTTAAATCTGCCATATCATCGGCCAGACAGAGTATTGCCATAATTTCAGATGCTACAGTGATGACAAAATGATCTTCTCTGACCATTCCGTCCATCTTGCTTCCAAGACCAACAACGATATTTCTAAGGACACGGTCATTCATATCCATACATCTCTTCCATACAATCTGGCGTGGGTCGATGCCAAGCTCGTTGCCCTGCTGAATATGATTGTCAAGAAGTGCCGCAAGCAGATTGTTCGCAGATGTAATTGCATGAAAATCTCCTGTAAAATGAAGATTTAAATCCTCCATTGGGACAACCTGTGCATATCCGCCACCGGCTGCTCCTCCCTTGATACCAAAGCAAGGTCCTAGTGACGGCTCACGAAGTGCGATAAGTGCTTTCTTCCCAAGGCGTCCAAATGCCTCTCCAAGACCGACGCTTGTGGTTGTCTTTCCCTCCCCTGCAGGAGTCGGGTTAATAGCTGTAACGAGTATGAGCTTTCCGTCAGGATTTTTCTTTGTGCGATTGATGAGCTCATCAGAAATCTTTGCCTTATACTTTCCATAAAGCTCTAAGTCATCCTCTTTAATCCCTATAGATGCTGCTACATCCTTGATTGGAAGCATTGTAGCTTCCTGTGCGATCTGAATATCTGTTTTCATTTTTCTTTGCTCCTTTGTGTTAATTATTCTCTAATATAGTATCTAATTCCTCTTTAGTCACCAGAACCTTGCGGGGCTTTGTTCCCTCCTCAGGTCCAACTACACCGGCCTCTTCGAGCTGATCCATGATGCGGGCCGCCCTGTTGAAGCCAATTTTAAGGTATCTTTGAAGCATTCCGATTGAAGCCCGTTCCTTATCTGTGATAATTGACGCTGCCTCCGCAAAGTAAGAGTCCCTGCCATCATCCGTGTTTTCCACATCTGAAATGGTAACGGTTGTATTTGTCGTATCATTCGACAGGCTCTCCATCTTTTGTGCCACATCATTACTGTACTGTGCATTCTCATTATTTTCAATAATAAATTTCACAATATCGGAAACTTCTTTATCTGAAACGAATGCGCCCTGTACTCGAAGGGGCTTCGGAACACCCTGTGGGTCAAATAACATATCTCCCTTTCCAAGGAGCTTTTCCGCACCATTCATATCAAGTATGGTACGACTGTCAACACCGCTTGTAACCGCAAATGCGATACGGCTTGGCATATTCGCCTTGATGAGACCTGTAATAACATTAACAGAAGGCCTCTGTGTGGCTATGATCAGATGTATACCGGCTGCTCTCGCAAGCTGTGCCAGCCTGCATATTGCCTCCTCTACATCCTTTGATGCGACCATCATAAGATCTGCAAGCTCGTCCACTATAATGACAATCTGTGGCATCTTTGGCGGTTTTTCTGTATCCTTGCCATCCATTGCATCAATCATGGCATTGTAACCGTTTATTTCCCTGACACCGCTGTTTGCAAACTTCTCGTATCGGTCTGTCATCTCTGAAACCGCCCAGTTTAATGCTCCTGCAGCTTTTTTAGGATCTGTAACAACCGGAATCATCAGATGAGGTATGCCATTGTATACACTAAGCTCAACCACCTTCGGGTCAATCATAATCAGCTTTACCTCATCCGGCTTTGCCTTGTATAGTATACTCATGATAATTGTATTGATACAAACTGACTTACCTGAGCCGGTAGCACCTGCAATTAAAAGATGTGGCATTTTTGCGATATCCGTAACCTTAACCTTGCCTGCAATATCTTTTCCCACTGCAAAGGTAATCTTTGATTTGGCATTTTTAAATTCTTCAGACTCCACAAGTTCCCTGAAGGAAACAGCAACACTCTGGCTGTTTGGCACTTCGATGCCCACAGCGGCTTTTCCCGGAATAGGAGCCTCGATTCGTATATCCGCGGCTGCCAGATTAAGCTTTATATCATCTGCCAGATTCACAATCTTTGATACCTTCACTCCAAGCTCCGGTGTGATTTCAAACCTTGTAACAGCAGGACCGCAGCTTATATTATTCACCTTCGCATTCACTCCAAACACATTAAGAGTCTGTTCAAGCTTTGCCGCCGTCTCACGCAGATGAGCCTGCGAATCACCGGTTTTCCCCCTGTCAGGAGCCTTAAGCAGATCAACAGCCGGAAATACATACGGCTTCTGCTGGATTGCATTTTCTGCGTCATTTATCGCTATCTGTTCGCTGACTTTTTCAACCTCTTTGGAAAGCTCATCCTTGTCTGATTTGACATTTTTCTTACCTGGCTCTGCTGCAGGTGGTTTTGTCATTACCGCATCTGCAGCCGGAGCTGATAATTTTGATTGCAGCTCATTATCTTTTTGTATGCCAAAATCATCAGATATATCAGGCTCCACGCAGCCCGATATAGGTATCTGCGACACATGGCTTGCAGCTGTGCCACCCAAAACCGAAACAGGCTCCGATGCCACACCAAAGTCCGGTGTCTGCACTATTTCCCCTGCATCCCCTGATGTAAGGCTTGTCGTCTTTTTCTCCTTTATTGCAGGTGAACTCGGATAATTCTCTATAGTTATCTCACCAAGCGCATCTGTAGCTGCTGCACCTTGTCCAAATATCCCCACATGCGCTGTATCACCACCTGCCATGCCTGAATCCAGCGTGTTTTCACTGCCATCAATTTTTGTATCAAGTGACACGCCTGTTATCTTATTGTCCATCCTTCGGCCGGCACGCTTACTCCTTCTGCCACCTTTTGCGGCCTCCTTTATGTCACTGTCTGTATCATCTGAAGCTAAACCCTCTCTTGTCTGACGCTCTCTTGACTTATACTGCCGATACTCCTGATATCTCTCATTATTCTCACGCGCTGACTCGTATACCTTTCGGCCGCCGTTTCTCATGCCCTTCATGAATGATTTACCGGTAATGAGCACAAGACAGATAATCATCACAACTATTGTCACCACGTATGCACCTATAATTCCTACCGCCGGAACTAAAATGCAGCCTATAAGAGCACCTATAAAGCCACCACCTGAATGCCTTTCAACACTGTCAATATATGACTGCACCGGCGAAACCGCGAATTCACCATACACTGCCAGGTACATAAACACACATATAAACCATATGAAAACTATGGTCATAACAAGCTTCATGATAGCATATGAATTGCCCTTATTGGACACAGCAAAAAAGCTGCCCACCAGAAGCACAAGCGGAAAAATATATGCCACCATTCCAAATACACCAAAAAGGAAACCGCTTACTGCGTTTCCCAAATGACCGCCTATTCCAAAATTGCTTATAAATAAAAGGATTGAAACAGCTACTACTATCCAGAGAAATATTTCCTTTTTAAAGGCCTGCTGCCTCTCTATCTGAGCCATTCTCTCCTTTTTTGTCTGTCTTTTTGCTGAGGATTTCTTCCTCGTTGCCATGTAACTAACCTCCGTATTTTGATTTACAGAGTATATAATAACATATTTCTTCTGTTCTGTGTAAATTTTCTAAAGTAATTTTTCGATTTTGTGATTAAAGGGTCAAAAGGTATCATCGATGCATGCTTGCATGCAATTCGATGTAT
>OJRI01001828.1_pt1 | contig 10044 bp, 4 predicted proteins | sample 1599151 | NCBI WGS metagenome assembly OJRI01 (sample SAMN03922457, study PRJEB24848) | human gut metagenome | isolation source: stool sample | host: Homo sapiens | place: Germany | collected 2009-11
CATACCAACCATCATACTGTCATTTCTGGTTGTTAACTGTTGTTTTACAGTATGTTAAAGTATGACAGTTGCTGTTTTTCACTATCATTCTACCATCATGCATCTATCATGATTTTTACATGTCGGTTTATTTATATGGTTGATAATGGGATGTTTGCATTTATATAAGCCCAAATGGTCATCGATAAAACGAGATCGTTTTTGTGTTAAAACGACCTTGTTTGCCGGACAAGATGCAAAAACGAGACATAAAAACACCCACGGCATGGCGGATAAACATCCACGCATCCACGGAAAGGCCTTGCACAGACCCGGGTCTGCACCTCTCCCACACCCGGGTCTCCGTGGCTCTTACACCCGGGTCTCAAGCGGCTCTGCAAGCCGTTTTTGACAAAAGAAAAGCCGGTCTTGATGAAAAATGAAGCTGTTTTAACATGTTTTGTACCTGTTCCCGGACGGTCTCTGTTTTTGTCGTATAATTGATACACTGGATGTTATCGTTTTTTCGCCATGATGGTTATGACAGATGAATGATAGTAAAAAACGGCAACTGTCATGCTGTAACTTATTGGTTTAAAGTTGTATATAGACGGATATGATAGTATGATGGTTGGTTTTGCAAAACAGTTATGTGATTAGTCCGTATCGGTGTCGAAAACAGATGGATGCTTTATGATTTTGGTGCTCTGGTTTGTCTTTACAAAGTATAGAAGGTGTCGTAGATTTCCTAAATAGTATCATAATTGATCAATGTCAATTGTGGTATTCTTTTGGCATTTGAGTGTTACTCTTGTATAGAGGGGAATTTTTAATATTGTGATGAATTTGGTAAAGTAAAGAATTTTTCACTGATGTAAAAAATAATGGGGAGTTTGTGTTTTTAGTTTTAATCTCCGCTGGAGATGATTTAGTATTTCCAGCGGAGTATTTTCATTAAGTTGTCGAATAAGTAAAAACTGAAATATTTTTGAAAGCATGAAGAGTTATATATTAGTATCGATAAGTTTATTATTGTGTTCTTGTCAGGCAAAATTACCGGTGAATGTTCCTGAATTGTCAGATGGGAATCCGACAACCTGTTTCGTGGGAACGGAAGGGGTAAATAAAGTGATTTTTAATGAACAATATACTGTTCCCATCCAAAGTTATAAAATCTATTCGTCCGGCGAGACGCCTGTACATGATCCGTGTGCCTGGATATTGAAAGGTTCCTATGACGGGAAGAACTGGGTGGTTGTGGATGAACGGAAAGACCAGACGTTCTGTTCACGCTATCAGGAAATTCTTTGTTCGATAACCAAACCTTCCAATTATAAACAGTATATGCTGGAAGCTGCTACGGCAGTTGGTGATACATTGGTGTTGGGAGATGTGGTGTTGTTCGATGAGAATCTGAATGCCGGCTGGGAAGATTTCAAATATCCGGAAATCGATTACGAAGTGATTGATCCGGAAACTAAGGGGGCTGCCATTTATGCGGATCTTGTCCAGAATCCGGACGAATACATACGTTATCACGCTCGAAAGGTAGCCGAAATTCTTTTCTATTCGGCAAAAGATACGATGAATGATGTTCAAAAGGTTCATTATACGTTGAAAGATTATGACGGAGTTTCAGCCAAGAGTGGTAATCCGGCCAATACCTCGATTGTTTACAGCACTCAGCATATTGAGAAATCAGCGAACGAATCCCTCTATAAGCTCGACTTTGAAACACGTGGTGTCCTGTTTCATGAGTTGGTACACGCCTATCAGTTCGAACCGAAAGGAATCGGTTCCTATTCAACCAACAAAACATTCTGGGCTTGTATCGAAGGGCTGGCGGATGCAGTCCGTGCCCAAGCAGGATATTTCGATATGAGTACCCGTAAACCGGGCGGTAACTGGATGGACGGTTATCGTACGACCGGCTTTTTTATCCAATGGCTGACGACCAAAGACCCGGATGCCATCCGCAAGTTCCATGAGACGGTCCGCGACCTCGACGAATGGAGTTTCGACAAGGCGATGAAGCGTATGTTCGGCGATGATGCCAGCATTGAAGGGCTGTGGAATGAGTATCAAGCCTTTTTATCAAAATAAATATAGAAACAAGATATCATGAAGAAGACAATTCTTTTATTTTCAGCTTTGCTGATCTTTGGGAACTTGTCCGCCCAAGATAAGGCAGCATTGGTGAATCCGATTATTGGGACAAACGGGATGGGACATACGTTTCCGGGGGCTTGCGTGCCTTTCGGACTGGTCCAGTTGAGCCCGGACACGGACACGATCCCTCATAACGTGGATGGCAAGTATCAGCCGCGTGCCTATGAATATTGTGCCGGCTATCAACATAAGGACAGCAGTATCGTCGGGTTCAGCCATACGCATTTCAGCGGAACCGGACATTCCGACCTCGGCGATATCCTGATTATGCCGGCTACCGGCGAATTGAAACTGAATCCCGGAACGGCAACCGACCCGGATGGCGGCTACCGTTCGCGTTTCTCACACGATACGGAGGTATCCCGTCCCGGCTACTATGAAGTGATGCTGGCCGACTACGGCGTGAAAGCACAACTGACGGCAACCAAGCGGGTGGGTGTGCATAAATATACGTTCCCGAAAGAAGCGAAGAACCAGCGAATCATTTTGGATATGATTCATGGTATCTACAATTACGACGGAAAAGTCCTTTGGACGAATATCCGGGTCGAAAACGATACGCTGGTTACAGGCTATCGTATCACGAACGGATGGGCGCGTACCAACTATACCTACTTTGCCATGTCTTTCTCCAAACCGGTCGTTCATTACGGATGCGAGGAAAAAGCAAAAGTTAATTACCGGGGTGGATACGGCAAATTCAATATGAAAGAAAACTTTCCGGATATAGGCGGACGCAAGATCGTTGCTTATTTCGATTTCGATCCGGCGGTTTCCGAGGAATTGGAAGTGAAAGTGGCGCTTTCCGGCGTAAGCACGGATGGCGCTTTGAAAAATCTGCGGGCTGAAGCCTCCGGCTATAGTTTCGACCGGTTGGCGGCTCGTGCCGGTGAAACCTGGAATAAGGAATTGTCCGTTATCGAAGCCAATGGTACGGACGACCAGTTGGCGATGCTGTACACCTCTTTGTATCACACCATGATCAATCCTTGTGTCTATACGGATGTGGACGGACAGTATCGCGGGTTGGATCATAATATCCACAAGGCGGACGATTTCACGAACTACACGGTCTTTTCCGTTTGGGACACCTATCGTGCCCTGCATCCGCTGTTCAACATCATCAACCGCCGGGTAAATACGGATATCGCCCGCTCCATGCTGAAGCATTGCGAGCAAAGCGTGCATAAGGCTTTGCCTATCTGGAGCCATATGGCAAATGAAAACTGGTGCATGATCGGATATCATTCCGTTTCCGTTTTGGCCGATGCCGTGGCGAAAGGTCTTCCGTTAGACAAGGAAGAGGTTTTGAAAGCGATGGTGAGTAGTTCCACGATCCCTTATCTGGATGGGACTGGCAAATATATGGAAAAAGGGTATGTCGCACTCGATCATAACGGTAGCGCCGCTTCCCTGACGTTGGAATATGCTTATGATGACTGGACTATCTACCACACGGCGCTTTTGGCCGGCAACCGTTCTGTTGCCGATATCTATAAAAAACGGGCGGCCAATTATACGAATGTCTTCGATACGAATATCGGTTATGCCCGTCCCCGTTATGCCGACGGACGCTGGAAAGAGAATTTCAACCTGCTGAGTACGCATGGAGAAGGTTTTATCGAAGGAAATGCACTGAACTATTCTTTCTATGTGCCGCAGGATGTAAACAACATGATCCGCCTGATGGGAGGCGACAAGTCTTTTGTCTCCAAGCTCGATTCCCTGTTTACGATGCACCTGCCTGCCGAGTTTTTCGCCCAGACCGAGGATGTGACGGAGGAAGGCTTGCTGGGCGGCTATGTGCATGGCAACGAACCGAGCCATCATATCCCGTTCCTGTATGCCTGGACCTCGCAACCCTGGAAAACGCAATACTGGCAGCGTGAAATCATGAATAAGATGTACCGCAATAATATCGACGGCCTGTGCGGTAACGACGATTGCGGACAAATGTCGGCCTGGTATATCCTGTCTTCGATGGGGTTCTATCCGGTTTGTCCGGGTACGGACCAGTATGTGCTGGGAGCTCCTTACTTGCCTTATATAAAGGTTATGCTGGAAAACGGAAAGACTTTTGAGGTAAAGGCCGACAAGGTGAGCGACAAGAACCGCTATGTCAAGTCGGTCAAGTTGAACGGCAAGCCTTATACAAAAGGATATATCACCCAGCAGGATATCATGGATGGTGGTACGCTGACGTTCGAAATGACCTCTTCTCCTAATAAAAAACGTGTTTTTAACGGGACAGACAGACCCTATTCTTTGTCTTCAAATTAATTAAACATATTCTATCCATGAAGAAATTATTAATTTTAGCGATTACGCTTTGCTGCAGCCTCTTTACGGTGGATGCGGCCGACAAAAAGGACCTGGTGGATTACGTGAATCCGCTGGTCGGAAGCCAGTCGAAAATTTCTCTCTCGACAGGTAATACTTATCCGGCGATTGCCATGCCCTGGGGTATGAATTTCTGGATGCCACAGACCGGAAAGATGGGAGACGGCTGGGCGTACACATACGACGCGGACAAGATCCGTGGTTTCAAGCAGACTCATCAGCCCAGCCCGTGGATCAACGATTACGGACAGTTTGCCATTATGCCCGTTACCGGTAAAGTGGTGTTTAACCAAGATAAACGTGCCAGCTGGTTTTCCCATAAGGCGGAAGTGGCAAAACCGAATTATTACCGGGTGTATCTGGCTGACCATGACGTTGTGACGGAAATCACGCCGACGGAACGTGCCGCCATGTTTCGCTTCACTTTCCCCGAATCGGACAACTCGTATGTGATTGTCGATGCTTTCGACCGTGGTTCTTATGTCAAGATCATACCCGAAGAAAACAAGATCATTGGCTATACGACTCGTAACAGCGGAGGGGTGCCTCAGAACTTCCGCAACTATTTCGTCGTCGTGTTTGACAAGCCTTTTACTTATAAGGCGACTGTCGGTGATGATGAGATCCGCAAAGGCGAGACTGAAGCGAAAGAGAACCATACCGGTGCCATTGTCGGTTTTTCCACCCGCAAGGGCGAGATTGTCCATGCTCGCGTAGCTTCTTCTTTTATCAGCCCTGAACAGGCTGAACTGAACCTGAAAGAATTGGGCGATCGTTCGTTTGACGAAATAGCCGAGGCTGGTCGCCAAGTGTGGAATGAAACTTTAGGACGTATCGCCGTGGAAGACGACGATGTGGACAAACTACGCACATTCTATTCCTGCCTGTACCGTTCGCTGCTTTTCCCGCGCAGCTTCTACGAACTTGATGCAAACGGAAAAGTTGTACATTACAGTCCGTATAACGGAGAAGTGCTGCCGGGGTATATGTTTACCGATACCGGTTTTTGGGATACGTTCCGTTGCCTGTTCCCCTTCTTGAACCTGATGTATCCGGATATGAATACGAAGATGCAGGAGGGGCTTGCCAATACCTATAAGGAGAGCGGCTTCCTGCCGGAATGGGCAAGTCCGGGACATCGTGGTTGCATGGTCGGCAATAACTCGGCTTCTGTTGTGGCGGATGCTTACCTGAAAGGGCTTCGCGGATATGATATCGAGACGCTTTGGGAGGCTGTCGTGCATGGGGCTAACAGTGTACATCCAAGGGTAAAATCGACCGGACGTCTGGGATATGAATATTACAATAAATTGGGCTATGTGCCTTATAACGTGAAAATCAACGAAAGTGCCGCTCGTACGTTGGAATATGCTTATGACGACTGGGCCATCTATAAACTAGGTAAGGCTTTGGGCAAACCTGAATCCGAAATTGCCGTTTTCGCGAAACATGCTATGAATTATAAGAACCTATTCGATCCTGAAACCAAGTTGATGCGTGGCCGTAACGAGGACGGTTCGTTCCAGTCTCCTTTCAATCCGCTGAAATGGGGAGACGCTTTTACGGAAGGTAACAGTTGGCATTATACCTGGTCGGTCTTCCATGATCCGCAGGGACTGATCGACTTGATGGGAGGAAAGACAGGTTTCAACGCCATGATGGATTCCGTATTCAATGTCCCGCCTTTGTTCGATGACAGTTATTACGGTGGTGTGATCCATGAAATCCGCGAAATGCAGATTATGAATATGGGTAATTATGCGCATGGTAACCAGCCGATCCAGCACATGATCTACCTATACAACTATTCCGGCGAACCCTGGAAAGCGCAGTATTGGGTGCGTGAAGTGATGGACAAGCTCTATTTCGCGACTCCCGACGGCTATTGCGGTGATGAGGATAACGGACAGACTTCGGCATGGTATGTATTCTCGGCCCTCGGTTTCTATCCGGTTTGTCCGGGTACGGACCAATATATCTTAGGGTCTCCGTTGTTCAAAAACGTGACGCTGAACCTGGAAAACGGCAAGAAGGTCATGATCAAGGCTAATAATAATGGCGAGGCGAACCGTTACATCTCGTCCATGAAAGTGAATGGCAAGAACTATACGAAGAATTATCTGACACACGGCGACTTGATACGTGGCATGAACATTCTTTATAATATGTCGGCCACACCGAACAAGAGCCGAGGTACGCAGGATAGTGACGTTCCTTACTCTTTCTCCAATGAATTGGGAAAATAAATAAGATTGCATATAGATGGCTGGAAGTATTAATATTAACATAAGCACTTAATTATAATAAGACTTTCAGCATGACTATAATTAAAAGGGCTATTTGGACCTTGTTTCAGATAGTCCTTTTTATTTATAACGACAATAGTTTGAATATGAAATTACGAATTTGTACTTTGATCGCTGTGTCGTGTGCCGCCTTATCCGGCACGGCACAGAATGAAAAGTTGACGGAATACGTCAATCCGCTGGTAGGAACGGATGGTTATGGCAATGTGTATCCGGGAGCGCAGATCCCGTTCGGAGGGATCCAGATCAGCCCGGATACGGATGCTAAATATTATGATGCGGCTGCCGGTTATAAATATAACCACACTTCTATCCTGGGCTTTAGCCTGACGCATCTTAGCGGGACCGGTATTCCTGACTTGGGAGATTTTCTGTTTATCCCCGGAACCGGAGAGATGAAACTGGAACCCGGAAGCCGTGAGAATCCCGATGAGGGCTATCGTTCCCGATACACGCACGACGAGGAACAGGCTACTCCGAACTATTATGCCGTCCGCTTGCAAGACTACGGCGTGAAGGCGGAGATGACGGCAGGGGTACGGAGTGGCATGTTCCGTTTTACTTATCCCGAATCGGAAAAATCATTTATCATGATTGATATGAACCATACGCTTTGGCAGTCGTGCGAATGGGCCAACCTGCGCATGGAAAACGATTCGACCATCACTGGCTATAAGTTGGTGAAAGGGTGGGGACCTGAACGCCATGTCTATTTTGCGGCTGTCTTTTCCAGAAAATTGACGGGTCTGCGCTTCATGCAGGACAAGAAGCCGGTGATCTATAATACATCCCGGTTCAGGAGCGAACGTGAGGCTTGGGGGAAGAACCTGATGGCTTGCCTTTCTTTCGCAACTGGGGAAGGGGAGGAAGTGATCGTGAAAACGGCCATCTCTTCCGTCAGTACCTCCGGGGCGAAGATGAATATGCAGGAACTGGACGGACTGACATTTGACAGCCTCAAAGAGAAAGGGGAGGAACTTTGGGAGAAAGAATTGCAAAAATACCGGATAACTACCGACCGGAAAACAAAGGAAACGTTTTATACTTCTGCCTACCATGCCGCCCTCCATCCGTTTGTTTTCCAGGATGTGGATGGCCGTTTCAGGGGGTTGGACAAGAATATCGAGCAAGCGAAAGGCTTTACCAACTATACGACTTTTTCTTTGTGGGACACCTACCGGGCTTTGCATCCCTGGTTCAATTTAGTGCATCAGGACATAAATGCCGACATCGCCAATTCGATGCTGGCCCACTTTGACAAGAGCGTGGAGAAAATGCTCCCGATCTGGTCTTTTTACGGAAACGAGACTTGGTGCATGATCGGCTATCATGCGGTCTCCGTCCTGGCGGATATGATCGTCAAAGGTGTGAAAGGTTTCGACTACGAACGGGCGTATGAGGCGATGAAAACGACTGCCTTGAACGAACATTACGACTGTTTGCCCGACTATATGCGGAATGGCTACGTCCCGTTTGACAAAGAGGCGGAGTCGGTTTCCAAAACATTGGAATATGCCTATGACGACTATTGTATCGCACAGGCTGCCAAAGCTTTGGGCAAGATGGACGATTATCAGTATTTTCTGAATCGTTCTCTTTCTTATCAGACTCTGATCGACCCGGAAACGAAGTATATGCGTGGTCGTGACAGCCAGGGTAATTGGCGTACTCCGTTTACTCCGGTAGCTTATCAAGGACCGGGATCGGTGAACGGTTGGGGAGATATTACCGAAGGTTTTACAATGCAATATACATGGACAGTTCCGCATGATGTGCAGGGATATATCAATTTGGCAGGGAAGAAACTTTTCGAGAAGCGACTAGACGATCTCTTTACGGTCGAATTGCCGGACGATATTCCGGGAGCGCATGACATCCAGGGGCGTATCGGTGGCTACTGGCATGGCAACGAACCTTGCCACCACATCGCTTATCTGTACAACTATTTAGGCAAACCCTGGAAATGCCAGAAGTGGATCAGGGAGATCGTTGCTCGTTTTTATGGAAATGAACCGGGATCGTTGAGCGGGAATGACGACTGCGGGCAGATGTCGGCCTGGTATATGTTCAACTGCGCAGGCTTTTATCCGGTAGCCCCTTCCAGCAATATCTATAACATCGGCTCCCCTTGTGTAGAGGCGCTTTCGATCCGGATGAGCAACGGAAAGGAAATAAAGATGACCACGGAAAACTGGTCGGAAGAGAACGTTTATATCAAGGAGCTATATGTCAACGGAAAGAAATATGATAAATCATATCTGACCTATGAGGATGTGCAAGCAGGAATTACCCTGCACTTTGTGATGAGCGGCAAACCGAACTACAAGCGTGCCGTTTCGGTGGACGCCCGTCCCGCCTCGTTGTCGTCACCGGGCAAAACGATGTTTTACCAGATATCTGATAGCAAGTAAATGGACGATTTCTATTCGATTTTCCGATAAATCTCAATATCTTTGCATGAAACATTTATCTCTTTATTAATTTAAAGACTATTGCTCAATCGTAAATCAGGATAAATATATGGGAAATATGGATATAAAAGATGAAGCATCAATAATAAACAGTGATGAAAATGTGGTTAGCGATGTGGAACAAGCCGATCTGTCAATAAACGGAGATGATTCATATACCATATATCCGAATGCCGAAGTGAGGGTGGAAAAGGCTCAATATAGTATTATGCATTTGCATACACTTTGCCTGAAGCGGAAAGAATTAATAATTGATCCGGATTTCCAGAGGCATGATGTCTGGAAACAAAGGCAGAAGTCTGAGCTGATCGAATCGATCCTAATGGGAATTCCTATACCATTAATGTATTTATTTGAGGATAAGAATGGGAAGAAGCAAGTTGTTGACGGACGACAAAGGATAAGTGCTATTTTGGATTTTCTGGAAGGAAAGTTCAAATTGAATAATCTGAGAATATTGAAGCAGTTTAATGGATGTTGTTTTGCGGATTTGGATTTGAAGCAACAGGGAGTTATTGAAGACTTTCAATTACTTTTTTACATTATACAGCCTCCGACTCCTGAGCGGGTAAAGTATGATATCTTTGATCGGGTAAATCGCGGAGGAACTCCGTTGAATAAGCAGGAAATGAGGAATGCCTTATACCGTGGACGTTGCACACGGATGTTGGATAAACTTTGCTGTTCTCCCGAATTTTTGATTGCGACAGGGCGTTCTATTAATAAAGAAAGGATGAAAGACCAATATGTCGTTTTACGGGCAATGGCCTTCCTGATGT
>OJRI01001833.1_pt1 | contig 10033 bp, 5 predicted proteins | sample 1599151 | NCBI WGS metagenome assembly OJRI01 (sample SAMN03922457, study PRJEB24848) | human gut metagenome | isolation source: stool sample | host: Homo sapiens | place: Germany | collected 2009-11
TTTCATTTCCTAACTCTCCCTGAGCCTCAAAGGGTTTAACTTCTCCGAAATTCAAAAATTTCTCAAAAATCCCTTCCAATAGGTCAAAGGGTCACATAGACCGCTCAAAACAACCTATGTACAGTTACGCCTCAACAAGCAACGTTTCTGAGGTTCTTCAAAAGGGAGCCGAAGAAACCTCGGTGATGAGCCGGAGTTAGTTTCTTGTTCCAGTTCTTTCTTTTTAATGGTTAATAGAAAGAATCGGTAATTGAGCGAAAGCTCAGAAAACAAGACCGAGAGTTAAGCCGGTTGTACCGGCGCCGAGTTCAAAAGGTAAAACTTTTAATTAGGAACTCTTGGCCGTCTGTAAAGGGTCAATTAAAAGACTTAGTCAGACGGATCGGAAAATTGTCTGTGAATCCGCGGAGGACTTTCAGGCTCTCATCCGATCAGTTCCGAAGCATCTTTGAGGTTCCACAAAGATTCTTCGAAGTGCTTGAGAAGAGTTTGCTCCTCTCAACAGCTGCTTAACTGCTGACCTCACCGTATTGAACGTCCTGCTCCGGACGGAGGAAGGCTGGAGAACTTCTCCTCGCGGTAGAAGTTTTAACGAGCAGTTTTGATTTCGGATCTTGCTTCCCGAAGTCAACACTTCGAAGCGGCTGATGCCGTGCTGAGGAAAACTTCGACCTCGTGTCGAAATTGCGCAGACTGCTTCCTGGTAAGGAGACAAGAAGCGCAGAGGAAAATTTAGAGAGACCGAAGACGGACGCTTCCGGAATTTATTCCGGCGCGGCAGAAAGTCAGTAAAGGGGAACGTGGTTAAGAGGATGTGTATTGCCCATCTGAATCTCCTCCCTCCCCTTTAATGATCGACTGCACGGTTTGGCGACAGGCGTCTTTCTGAGGCGGTTCTTTTGGATTGGATTTGTTTAAGGCGAATTTCTAAACCTTTCCTGTATCAGGGTAACGTGTACCAAACGTCAGGAAAGACGACGAAAGAGATTCCATCTTGGCTCGAGGTCTTGCCCGTCGATGTATATCGATTGACCGAAGCCGTCAGGCCGAGCCTTCGCTTCAAATTCAAACATGGGAAAACGTTTCAGACGTCTGAGGGTTCTTGCTCTACGAGCATTCTCTCTTAATGTTCCGGGTCGGCCGGCTCCGCGAGAGCCGGCTAAAGGCCGAATCTTTTTCGCAACTGCTAACCATCCGGGTTAGAAATTTTTGTTAAGTGTCTTTTGAAATGGCTTGGTCAACGTTTGTGTAGTGATGGTAAAACGCTACTGTAACGATAGTAAAACTAATAGAAATAAAGTGGAAATTAGTTAAAAAGTAATGAACCTTTTTGCCCTATTAGTTAGATGATTTGCACTTGTAGTGTTAGTTTTATTACCAAATTGGTAATGTACGTTAAACCATATTAGCTCATGGCTAATTAGTTGTAACCCAGTCATTACTATTTTAGTAATGTTTGATTTAGTCTAAACAACAGAATGAAAGCATTACAGAGGGAGTTTTTTGCTTCTTAATGTGAATTAATGCTGTCCTTAGTCACTTAACAAAAGTTTCTACCTAAAGTTAGTCATAACTATCCCCTGGCTTCTTTTATAGGGTGATCATTAATGCGTCATTAGGACATTTCATTCACTCTATTCAGGAGATGAGCTATGAATAAATCCGTATGTCAAATCTTTAACAAAAACTGTCTGGAAACGGGGTTGAAACCCGATATCCCCACAATCAACGCAGCAGCATTGGAATATGTAAAACGCTTTCCTCTCTTTAATATTCCTGCCGTTGCTTTTTCCGACAGTGATTTTGATGAGACTATTGCTGCCTACCTTCCCTATCCCATCGTGAAAGTGGTGCCGCTAGGTAGAACACCGGTTGAATCAAAGAAGATTTTTCCTTCGATCGCAGATTGCATCCGTCTCCTTAACGCTTATGCCCAAGGCGATCATAAGTTCTACACCGAATCGGAAGACCGCTTCATGAAACCTTCCAAGATCGCTTCACGCCGGCAGTTCATGGAGACCGTTATCGCCTGGGCTTTCATCTTCTTCTATTTAAAGATCCGCAGAGACCATCGCTATTTCACGGCCCTTTCTTTCTTGCTCTCTTCCCATACGCTCATGAGTTATGTGAACCGCTTTGAATTTGTTTTGCAGGATAAGAATGTCTCTCCGGAAGAAGCTGAAGAAATGCAGTCTCGCCGTATCTGGAGAACTTTGTCTGTTTTGAAGGATCCGATCCTTCTTAATCCTCATTTAGATCAATTTCTCCAAGAACTGGCACCTCACGTTCAAAAGGAAGAGTTCCCAATGGTCGCGCTCGAGCGCATCCCTGAGCTTTACGACTCTGTCGGAGGAAACCATGAGAAGATTGACATCTACATGAGCGGAAAATTGGACGATTTTGCTAAGCAGTACGCCGCAGAGTCCGGAATCAGTCTCTCTAATCCTTCTACTGCGGTTTTGAATAAAAACCGAGGAATTAGCAAAGGAAGAGCGAGCGGTTATGGAATGGATATCCCTGTTGGAATATCCAACAAAGACTTTATTTACGCCTTTGTCGACGTAGTTAGTTTGATGTCTTTTGTGGTTAAACGTCGTTTCGGCTTAAAGAATAAACTGAGCGCCCTGTTTGTCCTTTACACACTGCAGCATCTGCCCTTCTTTAATCTTCAAACGGACTTCCGCAACATTAAAACTTCCAAACTTTGGCCGGCTTTGGTTCACAAGGACGGTCAAACATCTGTCATTGCTGCTGCAGGTCCGCTTGTCCATTTTTCTTCGACTTCCTTAGATCATCACGGACCTTTTGATTATCAGAAATGGACTGTCCATGGCTTTCCAAAGAATCTTGCTCCTTTTAATACTCCTAAAGGTTTTCAGAAAGATGCTCGTAAAAGTCTCAAACAGTTAAACCAGTGCTGCAATTCTTTCCTTAAATCGTTCCTCCATTACCACCATAACAATGGCTAAACCTTCCCTGCCCCTCGCCGATTGCCTGAGGCCTTTTAACCAATCTGACCGCCATAACGTTCAGCCATTGATCAATGAGCTGAGACAAGCGGTCGGAGACGACCATCTGCTTGCCATACAAACCGAGATTTTTGAGGTATTGGTAAAGATCGTCGGCAATCTTCCTTTGAGTTCCGGCTCAGGATACTTTTGGCCGGGAAGCTACGTCGACTTCTCCTTAAAGTTAAGCCGTATTGCGTTAAACCTTCTGCGCCAGCGCATCCAGTTCTTCACAATGCCGCTGGCTCAGAAAGAGTTTGAGACACAGCTTTTAAAACTCTTCGTTTTAATCATCTGTTTCTTCCTTAACTTACGCATTACGGCCATGACATTCTGTGTGATTGCCGAGAACGGCGATGAGTTTCGGTTTGAAGTTCCTTACGAAGATTGGTTCAAGGAACACGAGGGGCAGGAACTTACGCTCTACTACAATGTCGATCCTGATCCTGAAGCTGCAGCCGGCAACATCAATCGTCTCATCCTTAAATATCTTCCGGAATCTCTCCAAAAGCGTTTTGCAAAGAGCTTTAAGCGAGGATACCTTGCGCTGCTTTCCAAATTTATCCGCGGAGACTTAGGGAGTATTGTGAAGGATGAATTCATCCTCATCTTAATCTCTCAAGCAGAATCCATTCTCAGAGAGCAGATGACAGTTGAATTTGCCAGACAAGGAGAGGAGCCGCCTCACTATATTCCTTCGATTCTGAGCTGGGCGATTTGCGCCCTGCTCGCGAACGAACTCTCTCCGGAAGCAGCGCTTAGGAAGTCCGATGAGATAGGCAATAAAGAACCTCTCCAAATCGTTGCACGTGCGATCACGTGCAAGGACGGAGAAATATATGCCGTAATCGAATATTTCTTTCCTCTCTTAACGGCTAAGCTTCAAGAACTCTTTCCTCGCCAGACATGGCGAGAGAAAGAGGTTCTCAGAATGTGCTGTCAATGCGGGATCTTTGATTTGAAAGAAGGCTCCACCTTTGAAGAAGTCGCTAACCGCATTGAAATTCATAAGAAAGGCGGAAAAGAGGTTGTCTCTACGCCCGTACAAGGTCTTCGCTTTAATAATTTTCTTCTTTATGTAGCGAATGACAGCTATTTCGGAAGAACTGTTCAATCTCTCCAAGCTAAACACTCCGTCAATGCTAATGATAAGAAACTGAAGGAGCTCGGTCTCTACAAGCCTGTTGCTAAATGGCAATGGGAAGACAAGAAACTGATGATGGAACGTTTGAAGCCCTACTTTGAAGAGGTATTAGCACCAAAAACAGAAGAGGATAAGGAAAGAAGGGAATTTTTTGCCCGAATGCTGGAAGACGCTCGCAAGCGTTGGAAGGCCCAAGAACAGGCACTCAAAGAAGCCGAAGAAGCAAAAGTCCCACCGGCAATTCTTGCTCAGCGTAAAGCCGATTTAGAGCATGCTTTGCGAGCATTCGAAGAAGCGAAAGAAAAATTTGACTGCGAATTCAACGTAAAGAAGAAACAAGCCAAAAACAAAAAGGCGAAGTCCAAGGAAGCTGCTGTCAAAGCAGCTTCTGAAGAAGCGTCTCCCGAAACTACTAAAACTGAAGAACCTGTAAAAGAAATGTCTAACACAAACTTAATCGTCGTCCGAAAATCCGAAGAACCTTCTGTTCCGACGATCCAAACCTCGCACGCAATTAAAGCCTCGTGCAAACTCGTCTTTAATGCTCTTTGCCACGACACAAGCAGATTCTTCAACAGTGTTGGGGAATGCTTTTCTGTGCACAGTTGGCTGGCTAAACGCGGCTACCGACTGGTGAAAATCGATTCTGAAGAATCCTCTCCTTCTAATGCTCCAAAGAAACCTGAAGTTAAACAGATTACTTGTGAGTCTAAGAAGGCCGCTGTCAATGAAGACAACTCTTCTGTAATCGTCAATCCGACCACTGAAGCTCCCGTCACCGAAATGCAGACTATAACGGCCCATGAGACACCGGCCGAAACTGCAGCCGTTGAAACCGCTACAGACAAGTCTTCTGAGGGTAGCAAAACGGCAGCTTCTGGAAACACAGCTCCCGTTCCAGTCGAGAAAGTTGATCAAACAACGACAGAAGAATTTACGAAGATAAGCAGAGAAGTCGCTAATCCAGAGCTTCAGCAGCAGTTAGTCCAAAGACTCAATGAGTCAGTGGAAAAATCTTCTATTCATCCTGAAAAACTTGCCGACATGGAAATGGATGCTGAAATCAAGAGACTGGCTTCTTTGAAGAACAAGGATAAATCCGACAGCTTGTCGGATAAGAAGACTTCTCAAGATGGCAAGGCGAATTCCAAAGAAAATGCAACAGCTAATACCTGGGCTCAATTCGTAGCTCAGCAAACCAAGCCATCCTCCTCTAATGCTCAAAGCAAGTCTGACAAACCCTTCGATGCTAAGAATCCGTCAGTCGACGCCGCATCCGAAACGTCCCCTGCGACCAATGCAGAAAAGCCTAAAGCTAAACGCGGCCGCAAAAAGATAGCAGATGTCCAAACCGCTAATGCAACTGAGAATGCTGCCACCACTCCGAATGTCAAACAAGCTGGAAAGCAAAAGGTCTCAAGTGAAGCAAAACCTGCCCCTGCTGCAAAACCTAAAGCAAATACAGCAGCATCCACTCAGCCGAAATCAAACGCAGCTCCTTCTGACCAAAATCCTCCGAAGGCTAAACGTGGTCGTAAGCCAAAAGCTCTTCAGTCGGCTAATTCTCAGGTATCCAACGATGCCGCGAAGTCTAAGGAAGTTTCTGTTGTCCAGGCTGCCAAGGTTAACAAGGCTGCAAAGACAGCTAAGTCCGCTGCTCAGCCAAAAGATTCAGTCAAACCGGCAGAAAAAACAGCTAAAGCTGCGACTCAAGCCAAAGCAGAATCCAAGCCAGTACTTAAAGCTCCTGCAAAGACGCCTTCCTCAGGAAAGTCTTCGGCTAAAGCTATTCAAGCCGCTTTAACCGCCTAGCCGTCCTTCTCTTAATTCTCAAAACATTCCAAATCGACCGTTTTTACGACCGATCGGGGGAGTTTTGTACCTAACGAATACCTATTGAAGCTTTTTACTATGGCCACACTTCATTTACCTTCTCGAGACAAAGTCATCTTGAGCCGTACGGAAACCAGGAAGAAATTCGACGAATTGCTGGACTGGGACAAAATGATGCTGTCCCGTGCAGCCATGAGAGCCCTCTTCATGGACAATCCAGACGTCATTCTCACGATCGACAAATTAAAGGTCATCTCCCGCGACCATAAACATCCTCAAAATCGTAAAGATCCCTACGGCAGGAAAATCTGGTATCTCCCTAACCGTTATCTCAGACCGGAATACGAATACACAGTTAAACCAAAAGAAAAGCCTACTTGGGAAGAAATGGCCAAGGAGTACAAGTCAAAGAGGATTAAATCTTCACGATCAGTGACCGCTGCGCAGAAAGAAAACAGAAAGATCCAGCTCTGCCATCGTCATTTCTACGTGGACGAATACATGGAGCTTATGGCGACTAAAGCCAAAAGGGATCGCCTTAAACGTATGCAGACTCGTGAGCCTTACAAGTACACGAGAAAGATTGTCTTAAAGCTAAGTAAATCCGACCAGCGCTCCAGAGAGCGCGAAGTGCTGAAGAAAATGAGCCAGACCTACACGGCCCACGAAATCATTACTTATCAGAAATGGTATGAGTGGCGAGAAAAGGCCAGAAAGCTCCTTCCCTTAAAGGCCGAATACTTTAACCAGTGTCTGAGACGTTATCGGAACAAGGCATTAAGCCGCGGAGAAAAGTTTTCTAAAGTCCGTCCGCTTAAACCTTGTCTCGATCTCAACCACGAAGTCTATTACCGCTCCAAGCGAGACAAATACATCCCGCTCGAAGTCTTTAACCATACTTTTAATCCTTTCCCTAATGTTCACTATCCGAGAAGATACTGCTATCCGGAGGCGCCTAAGCCGTCCGTACAGACGATCCCATGAGTTGGCAGCGGTGCTCCCGTGGTTTGCGTCGTCCGCATATCTGGCGTTTCTGGGTTATCAAAACATCCTGCCCTTAAATCTCAGTATCGCTTTGCTCTCTATGACACTGGGAATGGGCGGCTATCGCTTGTCTAACGGTCTTCACGTTCTGAGAGCCAGAAGTCTGCTGTCAGGCAGACGGATGGAACTCATGAAGTTTTCCAGAGCGTTAGAAGACTTTGACGACAAATCCGTCTGTATCGGATACGGATTTACGTGGCTGCCGGAACACACGCAAAAGCTTCATGACTTATCTCGCCTCAATATCTCAACCTTAATGCTCCCGTCTTTTATGCATCGTCTCTTTAATCGTCACGACAAGACTCAGCTGCCTGAAGAAATCGGCATGCCGTATCTTCACGGGCTGGATGCGTCCGAGAAGACACTGCGCCGAGCCCTCAAAAACTTTGAAGGCGGCCTGCTCATTGTCGGAACGACTCAGGCCGGTAAAGGCGTGATGCTGAACTTCATTATGACGCAGGCCATTCTGAGAGGCGATGCAGTCATCTTCATTGACCCTAAAGGTTCCGACCGCATGTATAAGGCGTTCTGCCGAGCGTGCCAAAAGGCAGGCCGAGGCAAGCCCCTGCGCTTCCATCCCGGGAACCGCTCTAAGACCGATGGAATTCGTTTTGATGTAACGGCAGTGTTCAGCGCCGGCGCCCAGATCGCCACTCGCGTGATGTCTGTCGTTCCCGGAGAAGACAACGTCTTCAAGCAGTTTGCCTGGTCTTGTATCAAAACCTTTGCGGATGCCATGATCGAGCTCGGAGAAAAGCCTTCTTTGAAGACCTTGTCTCAGAACATAAACAAAGGCATTGAAGATCTTCTCCGAGCCTTAATTCTCCAAGCGGTCAAACAGCATGCTGACACAGATTGGAGAGAACAAGCCGAATCTTTCCTGCCTGCAAGAAGAGAAAACTGCACTGACGCCATCCACGAACTTAATGTTCTGGTGTCTTGGTACGAGAACGTACTGCCTGCGTATCTGCATACGATGGTCGTCGGCGAATGCTTAAAGATCTTCCATCACTCTAAAGAGCACTATTCCAAAATTACCGCAACACTTATGCCGATCTTTGCGATGTTGACTAGCGGCCCTCTGGAAGAATCTTTATCTCCTGATCCGTCTGACGCTTCCGATAAACGTCCCATTTGGGATATGGAATCTCTCGTTAAATGTAAAGGCGTCCTTTATGTCAATCTTGACTCATTATCCGACAACATGATTGCTTCTGCCGTCGGTTCCATGCTCTTATCCGACTTAACGGCTTATGCCGGTAAGCGATACAACCTCGGATTAAATGACGTTCGTATTTCGCTCTATGTCGACGAAGCTTCGAACGTGATCAACCAGCCTTTAATTGAACTGCTCAATAAAGGCGCCGAAGGCGGCGTTTACACGACGATTGCGATTCAGACGGTGCCTGACTTGGCGCATCGTTTAGGTTCCGTGCATGCGGCACGCATGGTGCTCGGCAACTGCAACAACTTAATCGCTCTGCGCTGTAAAGATCGAGAAACTCAGGACTTTGTCACCGAAACTTTCGGCAAGACGTATATCCACAATGTCGACACCACGTTGTCGACTCATGCAGATACGCATCTCGGCATGCCTTCCTTTAAAGGCGGTGCTTCACACAAACGCACGGCCGTGCGCGAAGAGATTATTCCGTCGGAATATCTCGGCAAGCTCCCGAACGCTCAGTTCTTTGCTTCTCTTGGCGGCGGTCATCTAATGAAAGGCCGCGTCCCTGTGATCATTGACGACGAGGACAACTAAGATGCTCTCCCGACTCTTAATCCTCTTAATGATCCTTGTCTTGAGTTCCGTCATCTGGTGGCCGGGTTTGAATGACGCCTCGTCTTTTGAAAACTTGTCGGAACTTCATCTCAAAGACACGAGCCAAAAGGTCGGTTCCATGTTCGAGTCCATGAAGCCTGTCGTGGACGGCGTTCACACCAAAGTGACCAGTTCCTTTAATGCTCTGCTCGGAGACACTTACCTTCCGTCTGCGGAAGTGGACGGACACAAGGACGCGCCGACAAAAGAATTCTTTACGCGTCTTTGGTCTTCACCCTACTTCGTCTCGATGCGGGCCATGCTGGAGATGTCGTGCGTTCGAGCCATATTGGCGATCGGCTGGTTTGCGTTTTTGTCTCCGATTCTTATTTCCGTAGTCATTGATGCATGGGTTGTCAGGCGCTTGAAGTATGAGAGTTTTGCGGTGCACCACCCGACACTCTATCAAGTGGCTTTGTCCTCTCCAACCGTTCTTTTGATTTGCGCTTTTGCCGTGATGTTGATGCCTTGGTTCATTCCGACTTGGACTGCTGCGCTCTTTTACGTGGCCTTTCTCATGTCCATCCACTTAATCGTCTCTACCTTCCACCGATTCGGATAACTTATGAAACGTCTTCTCCTTTTAATGCTCCTTTCGTTTGCAGGAACTTGTGTCTCTGCTGCGGAAGACTGCTTTGACCGAATTGCTCAAAAGAAAGGCTTGGATGCTGATCTTCTCCGCGCCATTGCTTTTGTGGAATCTTCCGGCAATCCGTCTGCTGTCGGTCGTAATGCTTCGAGCGAAGACTACGGACTCATGCAGATTAATTCCGGCTGGCTGAAGCGTTTTAAGACCTCTAAATCCGAACTGCTGAACGACGCCTGCTTTAATGTTCAGGTCGGTGCGGAGATTTTGGCGGACAACTTTACGCGCGCCGCGCATCCTTGGGATGCCGTCGGCGCCTATAACGCCGCTTGCACACGTCTTAAAGGTCAGGACTGCATCGATGCTCGGCAAAAGTATGCCTGGAAAGTGTATCGGGCCTACATAGGAATGTCTGACGCTAAACGCCAGAAGCTGAGAGACATAACCTCTTAATTCTCTTCTTTTAAACAGTTTTTGTAACGCCTTCCGCGTCGTCTTTTTGACAAAGGCCGCGGCCGCGGAGGGATTTTTTGTCCTTAATCGGCCTTTGTCTTCTTTTTTACTTAATTTTTAGGAGTTTTCAAATGACTTTATCC
>OJRI01001834.1_pt1 | contig 10026 bp, 9 predicted proteins | sample 1599151 | NCBI WGS metagenome assembly OJRI01 (sample SAMN03922457, study PRJEB24848) | human gut metagenome | isolation source: stool sample | host: Homo sapiens | place: Germany | collected 2009-11
TACGAGATGTAGAGAGGTCTCGTGGGCTCGGAGATGTGTATAAGAGACAGGGTCTACCCTTTTCATCCAGTCGCAGATCCCGGAGCTCTGCGAGCTCTCGTTCTACTATATGAACCTGGTGACCGTGCAGCGCCTGCAACGCAACCCGACCGTGAAGGCCGAGATTCAGCTGCGGGGCTTCGCCGAAGGCGCCGCCGAGGGCGACACGCAGCAGAAGCAGGGCATCCCCGTGGGCTTCTTCACCTACCCCATCAGCCAGGCGGCCGACATCACGGCATTCAAGGCCACGACCGTCCCTGCGGGCGAAGACCAGGAGCCGATGATCGAACAGACCCGCGAGATCGTCCACAAGTTCAACACGGTATACGGCCCGGCACTCGTCGAGCCCGAGATCCTGCTGCCGGAGAATGCGGTCTGCATGCGTCTGCCGGGCACCGACGGCAAGGCCAAGATGTCGAAATCGCTCTGCAACTGCATCTACCTCTCGGACAGCGCCGACGAGGTGAAGAAGAAAGTCATGGGAATGTATACCGATCCCGACCACCTGCGCGTCGAAGACCCGGGCAAGGTGGAGGGCAACACGGTGTTCACCTACCTCGATGCCTTCAGCCGCCCCGAGCATTTCCCGAAATATCTGCCCGACTACCCGTCGCTGGACGAGCTGAAGGCGCATTACCGCCGCGGCGGCCTGGGCGACGTGAAGGTCAAGAAATTCCTGATCGCCGTGCTCAACGAGACGCTGGAGCCGTTCCGCGAACGCCGCAAATACTACGAAGGCCGCATCGAAGAGGTCTACGAGATTCTCCGCACCGGTTCGGAGGCAGCCCGGCAAATGGCCTCGCAGACACTCGACGACGTGAAGCGCGCCATGAAAATCAACTATTTCGACGACAAACGGCTCATCGCCGAACAAGCCGAGCATTTCGCTCGCAAACAATAGGATGCAGTTACGCACCGAGCATATCTACCGCGAGTTCCTCCGCCTGACCCGGCGGTTGAGCAACAGCCAGATCATGATGCTGCTGGCTGTCGTGGTCGGTATACTCGCCGGACTGGGCACCTACCTGTTCGAAATACTGCTGCACGGCATCAAGAGCGGACTGATACGCTGGTTCCCGGTGGACAGTGCGCATGTCCTGTTCCTGATCTACCCCGCCATCGGCATCATACTCGCCACGCTGTTCGTAAAATACATCGTGCGCGACAATATTTCGGAGGGCGTAACACGCGTGCTCTATGCCATGTCGAGCCGCAATTCACGCATCCCGGGGCACAATTGCTGGACGTCGATCGTAGGCGGCGCCACGACCATCGGGTTCGGCGGTTCGGTGGGCCCCGAGGCACCGATCGTACTGACGGGCGCGGCTATCGGCTCGAACGTCGGGCGGCTGGCGCGCCTCAATTACAAACACACCACGCTGCTGCTCTGCTGCGGTGCCGGTGCGGCGCTGGCGGCCATCTTCAAGGCTCCGATCACGGGCGTGGTCTTCGTGCTGGAGATCCTGATGCTCGACATCACGGCCGGGTCGGTGATCCCGCTGCTGATCGCCTCGATCACGGCCACGACGATGGCCTTCATGCTGCGCGGCTTCGACCCCATACTGGCCGTGACGCTCCAGCCGCAGGACGCCTTCGAGCTGTGGCAGATACCGCTTTTCATCCTGCTAGGCGTATGCTGCGGGCTGATGTCCTGGTATTTCACCTCGACCAACCTGCGCGTGGGCAACTTCTTCCGTAAGATCGACAGCCAATATAAGAAATGGCTCGTCGGCGGCGCCGTGCTGGGCATCCTGATCTTCATCTTCCCGCCGCTCTACGGCGAGGGCTACGAAGGGTTCATGTCGCTGATGCACGGCCGCGCACAGGAGTTGTTCGACAATTCGCTCTTCTACCGGTTCCGGGAGATCGATTGGGTGGTCATCCTCTTCGTCATCGCCACGATGTTCTTCAAGGTCATTGCCATGGCCTCGACCAACGCCGCAGGCGGCGTGGGCGGAACCTTCGCGCCGTCGCTGTTCGTGGGGGCGTTCACGGGGGCTTCGATCGCCCTGCTGTGCAATGCATTTTTCGACTGGGACGTCTCGGTCGTCTCGTTCACGCTGGTGGGCATGGCCGGCGTGATGTCGGGCGTGATGAAGGCGCCGCTGACCTCGATCTTCCTCATCGCGGAGCTTTCGAACGGCTACGGGCTGTTCATCCCGCTGATGATCACGGCCTGCATCTCGTTCGCCGTGGACTACTACCTCGACCCCGACTCGATCTACACCAAGCAACTGCGCCAGCGGGGCGAACTGCTCACGCACGACAAAGACCAGTCGGTATTCGTCTTCCTGAAGCTCGACGATCTGATGGAGACCGATTTCCTGCGCATCAAGGAGAATTTCACACTGGGCGACATCGTGCACATCATCTCGACGGCACGCCGCAACATCTTCCCCGTGATCGACAACTTCGGACACCTGCTGGGCGTCGTCCAGCTGGACGACCTGCGCGAGGACATGTTCAAACACGAAAAATACGGGCACCCGATCTCCGACTACATGATCCAGCCCCCGGACAAAATCCTCGAACACGAGTCGATACAGGGTGTCATGGAGAAATTCGAGGACAAGCATACCTGGATGCTGCCCGTGGTCGACAAACAAAACCGCTACCTGGGCTTCATTTCCAAATCGCGCATCTTGAACGCCTACCGCGAACAATTGGTGAAGATACAACAGTAAACCGGGGTTTAGCGCCGTATCTTCGCTACAATGCCCATAATCACTCCGAACCTCCCGTTGAAAAGGGAGGCTTTCCCCGACGATAAACCTACGGCAATATGACGACAGAAAATCCCTACCCCTGGGCCGACGGCATGGACTGCGCGGTTACGGTATGCGACACCGGGGGCACGATCCTCTACATGAACGACAAGGCGCGCACGACCTTCGCACGGCACGGCGACATGGTCGGCAAAAACCTCTTCGACTGCCACGGCGAGCGGTCGCGCGAAATCATCCGCCGCCTGCTCGCCGACGGGGGCACGAATGTCTATACGATCGAGAAAAACGGCGTCCGCAAAATGATCTACCAGACAGCCTGGCGCGTGGACGGCGTCGTGGGCGGACTGGCAGAAATCTCGATGGAGATTCCCGCCGAAATGCCGCATTACATCCGCAACTGATCCCGGAAAGGAGAAGCACCAGGGGTGCAGGGGTTCCCCGAGCCGTGTTACGACTCCGGGATTCCAAATCTTGGATTTCGATTTCCGGATTACGCCTCCGTATCCGGAATTCCGCATGCAGCCTCCATCCCATACCCGATTCCCGGGGTTCAGGGTGTGCGTGCCCGGGAATTCGGGATACGTACGGAGCCGCCCTGCGCAATTCCGCCCCGGTAAATCATACCGCCGAACAAAATTTTTAGAGGGTCTAAAAGACCCTCTAATTTTTATGCCGCAAAAATTTTGTCGTGTTTATTTGCTAAAATGTAAAATATACTTTACATTTGTCCTGTCTCAAACCTTTAAACAACCACGTTATGACAAAGGAATTACTACTTCCCCACAGTTTTAAGAAAATCGGCTGGGTCATCCTGATCCCGACGTTGCTGTTGGGCGTACTGATGCTCATCGACGGCTTCAACGGCTACCCGACCTACCTGATGCCGGCCCAAGGAACGGCCTGCTACGAAACGCTCTGCTCGGCAACGACAGGCCGTGCGCTGAACAACATCGCTCTGGTGGGCATCTGCATCGGCGGGATATTCGTAGCCTGCTCCCGCGAACGGATCGAGGATGAAATGATCTCCCGCATACGGCTGAACGCCCTGCTGACGGCACTTTACGTCAACTATGCCCTGCTTATCGCCACGGCGCTATGCACCTACGACCTCAGTTTCCTCTACGTCATGATCTACAACCTGCTCACCATGCTGCTGATATTCCTCGCGGTATTCCGCTGGAAACTGTGGCGCCTGAAACACGCGGTCGCAGATGAAGAATAGGATCCGGGTCGAACGCGCCGAAGTGCGCATGACCCAGCAGCAGTTGGCCGATGCCATCGGCGTAAGCCGCCAGACCGTAAACGCCATCGAGGCCGGGCGCTTCGTCCCCTCGACGGTACTGGCACTGAAGATCGCCCGGATCTTCGGCAAACCCGTCGAACAGGTTTTCCAGCTCGAAGAGGGGGACTGACCGCGGAGACATACCGGCAGACAAGACACGAGGGGACGGTACCGCATGGTACCGTCCCCTTTGTTTTCACGGCAGGCGCTCCGTTCCGAACAGACCGTCCCCGTCTATGCGGCGTGACGCAGTTGCGAAAGCCCTATAACTTGATGTCGTAAATCTGGATCACGCCCTGCAACTTCCCTGCATCGTCGGTGACGAGCAGCGACGTGACCTTGTTACGGGTCATCATCTTCTCGGCCTCGATCAGTTTCTTATCCGCGGAGATGGTTTTCGGGTTGGGCGTGGCGATATCGGCGGCCTTGATATTGAAAAACTCGGCGCGGCGGCGCTCCATCGCACGGCGCACGTCGCCATCGGTCACGATGCCCTCGATCCTCTCGCCGTCGCAGATGATGATGAGCCCCAGCCCGCCCTTGCTGATGGCGTGGATCATATCCGTCGCCGAGCAGTCGGGCGCCACGACTGGGAGGTCGTGCGAACGCATCACGTTGCCCACGGTCATCAGCAGGCGCCGCCCGAGGCTGCCGCCCGGATGCAGGCGTGCGAAATCGACGCTCGTAAAGCCCCGCATCTGCATGAGCGACACGGCCAGCGCATCGCCCATGGCGATCTGCGCCGTGGTCGAGGTCGTCGGCGCGAGGTGCAGGATGCAGGCTTCCTCTTCGACGCTCACGTCGAGATGGATATCGGAATTCTTCGCCAGCGCCGATTCGGGGTTGCCCGTCATCGACACCAGCTTGTTGCCGTTGGAGTGGATGAAAGGCACGATCTTCAGGATTTCGTCGGTCTCGCCCGAATAGGAGAGCGCCAGCACGACGTCGTCCTTCGAGATCATCCCCAGATCGCCGTGGAAGGCCTCGCCGGGATGCAGGAAGAAACTCGGGGTTCCGGTCGAGGCCAGCGTCGCGGCGATCTTGCGCCCGACGAGCCCCGACTTGCCCATGCCGGTGACGATGCATTTGCCGCTGCATGCGAGGATCAGCTCCACGGCATCGGCGAAATTGTCACCCAAGGTCTCCTTCATGTGCTTGAGCGCCAGCATCTCGGTATTGATGGCCTTGCGGGCCAGGTCGAGGATCTGCGCTTTGGTGGTATCGGTCATTATAGCAAGGTTTTAATGAGATTCTCCAGATCGTCGAGTTGCAACATGTTGGGGCCGTCGCTCCTGGCGCAGTCGGGGCAGGGGTGCACTTCGAAGAAGAAGCCGTTGGCACCGAACGCCCGGGCCGCCCGGGCCATGGCCGGCACGAACTCGCGGTTGCCTCCCGTCGTACCGCCCGCACCGCCGGGACGCTGCACCGAATGGGTACAATCCATCACCACGGTCTGCGCGATGCGCAGCATGTCGGGGATATTGCGGAAATCGACCACCAGATTGTTGTAACCGTAGATATTGCCGCGTTCGGTGAGCCATATTTCCGAAGCCCCCGCATCGCGCGCCTTCTCATAGGGGTACTGCATGTCCAACCCCGAAAGGAACTGCGCCTTTTTGATATTCACGGTCTTGCCCGTCCTGGCCGCGGCGGTGAGCAGGTCGGTCTGCCGGCAGAGGAAGGCCGGGATCTGGATCACGTCGACGACCTCGCCCACGGGTGCGGCCTGCCACGCCTCGTGGATGTCGGTCAGCAGGCGCAGCCCCCACTTCGCCCGCACGTCGGCGAGCATACGCAACCCCTGTTCGAGTCCGGGGCCGCGGAACGAGGAGATCGAGGTGCGGTTGGCCTTGTCGAACGAGGCCTTGAAGATAATATCCGTCCCGAGGGCCTTGTTGATCGCCACGAGGCGTTCGGCCACGGTGTCGAGCAACTCGGCGGATTCGATGACGCAGGGGCCGGCGATGAATTTCATAGCTGTCATTTTATAAATTCCGGATGGTGTGACAAAAACTCCTCGGCACGTGCGAGGTCTTGGGGCGTGTCGATGCCGATGGTCTCGACGTCGGTGATGCCCACGCCGATCCTGTAGCCGTTTTCAAGCCAGCGGAGCTGCTCGAGCGACTCGGCCTTTTCGAGCGTGGACTGCGGCAGCGCCGTGACGGCACACAGCACCTCCGTGCGGAAGGCATAGAGGCCGAGGTGCTTGTAGAACGTATGGTGCGCAAGCCACTGCGAGCGTTCGACGCCGCGCAGGTAAGGGATGACCGAACGCGAAAAATAGATGGCCCGCGACTGCGCATCGAGCACCACCTTCGGCGAATTGGGGTTTTCCAGCGCGGCCAGGCCGTCCGCTTCGGCAAAGGGTTTCACGAGCGTGGCGATGTCCGTCGCGGGATCGTCGAAGCAGCGCTTCACGGCTTCGAGCTGCGACGCCCGGATGAAAGGCTCGTCGCCCTGCACGTTGACGACCACGTCGTAGGGCTTTCCCTGCCTGAGGTAGGCTTCCCAGCAGCGATCCGTGCCGCTCTTATGGTCTGCCGAGGTCATCTCGGCCTTGCCGCCGAACGCCACTACGGCATCGTAAATCCGCTCGTCGTCCGTGGCGACCACGGCATCGTCCAGTACGCCCGCCACCTGCTCGTAGACCCGCCGGATAACGGGTTTCCCGCCCAGCACGGCCAACGGTTTGGCCGGGAAGCGGGTCGACGCATACCGCGCCGGTATGATTGCGATAAATTTCATCGGCAGAGGAATTGATCCATAAAATTAAAAAAGTAAAAGGTGAAAAACAAAACTTTCCACCTTTTACTTCTTTCGGGCCGCTATATGAGCGCCTGTTTCAGCACTTCGTCGTTGGTCTTCACGTAATGGAAGGTCAGTCCGTCGATGTATTCGGGCTTGATCTCGGCGATGTCCTTGCGGTTCTCCTCCGAGAGGATCAGCTCGTTGATCCCGGCGCGTTTGGCCGCCAGAATCTTCTCCTTGACGCCGCCCACCGGCATCACACGGCCGCGGAGCGTCGTCTCGCCCGTCATGGCGATGCGATCCCGGACTTTCCGCCCCGTGTAGGTCGAAACGATCGAGGTCACCATCGTAATGCCGGCCGAAGGGCCGTCCTTCGGGATCGCACCCTCGGGGACATGGATGTTGATGTCGTTCTTCTCGAACAGTGCGGGGTCAATGCCCAGCTCCTTGCTGTGCGCCATCACCCACTCGTGGGCGATCGTAGCGGACTCCTTCATCACATCGCCCAGGTTACCCGTAAGGCTGACCTTGCCCTTGCCGGGCGTCAGCACCGACTCGATGTAGAGGATGTCGCCGCCGACCTCCGTCCAGGCCAGGCCCGTCACAACGCCTGTCATGCCGCCCACCTCGTACTCCTCCTTGAGGAACTTGGGCATGCCGAGGATCTTTTCGACCTCCCGGGCCGAAACCTCCGGGGCAAACACCTCGTCGAAGGCGATCTGCTTGGCACGGGCGCGGGCGATCTTGGCCAGCAACTTGTCGAGCGAGCGGACACCCGACTCGCGGGTATAGCCGGCGATGATGCCTTCGACTACCTCGGGGGCCATCGTGAGCTCCTGCTCCTTGATGCCGTGCGCCTCGCGCTGCTTGGGCAGCAGGTGGTCGAGGGCAATGCGCACCTTCTCCTCGATCAGGTAGCCGGGGATATTGATCATCTCCATGCGGTCGCGCAGCGCCGGTGCGATGTTGGCGATATTGTTGGCCGTGGCGATGAACAGCACTTTCGACAGGTCGTACTCCATGTCGATGTAGTTATCGTGGAAGGTGGTGTTCTGCTCCGGGTCGAGCACCTCGAGCAGCGCGCTCGACGGGTCGCCGTGGTTCGAAACGGTCACCTTGTCCACCTCGTCGAGGATGATGACCGGGTTCGACGAACCGCACCGCTTGATAGTCTGGATGATCCGTCCCGGCATGGCGCCGATGTAGGTGCGGCGATGCCCGCGGATTTCCGACTCGTCGTGCAGGCCGCCGAGCGAGATACGCCCGAACTTGCGGCCCAGCGCCGCCGCCACCGACTTGCCCAGCGAGGTCTTACCCACACCCGGAGGGCCGTAGAGGCAGAGTATCGGGGATTTGAGGTCGCCCTTGAGCTTGATGACGGCCAGGTGTTCGAGGATACGCTCCTTGACCTCCTCCAGCCCGAAATGGTCGCGGTCGAGCTGCTCGCGCGCGCAATTCAGATCGAGATTGTCCTTGGTTACCTCGTTCCACGGGAGTTCCAGCAGCAGTTGCAGGTAGGTCATCTGCACCGAATATTCGGCCACGGCGGGATTCAACCGCTCGACCTTCTGCAACTCTTTCTCGAAGGTTTCGCCGACCTCCTTGGGCCAGTTCTTCTTCTTGGCCTCCTCGCGCATCTTCTCGATGTCGGCATCGGCGCCGTCGCCCAGTTCGTCCTGGATCGTGCGCATCTGCTGCTGCAGGTAATAGTCGCGCTGCTGCTTGTCGATCTCCTGCTTCACGCGCTCCTGTATCTGGTTCTTCAGCTCGGCCAGCTGCTGTTCGCGGATCAGTATTTCGAGCAGCTTGCGGGCACGGGCCAGCAGGCCGGGGGCCTCCAGCAACGACTGGCGGTCTTCGTCCGTAAGCTCCATGTTCGAGCAGATGAAATTGATGATGCCGCGCTTGGAGTCGATGTTCTTGATGGCGAAGGCCGCCTCCTTGGGCATCGACGGCGAGACGTTGATGATGTTGAGCGCCACGTCGCGGATCGAATCCACGAGGGCCTCGAACTCGATGCTCTTCAGGTCGGGCGTCGTATCGCGCAGGGCGGTCACCCGGGCCCGGAAATAGGGCTCGGTCGTAATGTATTCGCGTATTTCGATCTTCTCCAGGCCGTTCAGGATCACCGTGAGGTTCCCGTTGGGCATTTCGAGGATTTTGATGATGCGCGCCGCGGTGCCGACCTTGTACATGTCGTCCGGCGCGGGGTCTTCGACGTCGCTCTCGCGCTGCAACACGGCGCCCAGGATGCCGCCTTCGGCATTCACGGCACGTACGAGGCTGATGCTCTTGTCGCGTCCCACGGTGATCGGGGTGATCGCACCGGGGAAGAGCACCGAACTGCGCAGCGTAAGGATCGGGATGATTTCCGGCACTTCGACCTCCTCGGCGACCTCGTCGCCGCCGGTCACGATCGGAATCACGTGGTGTTTGCCGTCGAGCAGCTCGGGAAGCAGGCTCGCATCTTCGACTTCGATGGTTTCGATTATCTTATCTTTTTTACTCATAGTTTACAGATACAAATATATAATGGTGCAAAGGTAACGATTTTTTATAGATATTTATTTTATCTTTGACAGAATGTTAATAACTTTGCAGGCCAAATAACGAAGCAAAACATTCACACCTTTATGCAAATCGCTGATAAATATTCGCCGCAGGAGATCGAACAGAAATGGTACGACTACTGGATCGACAACCGGCTGTTCCATTCGGAACCCGACGGACGCGAACCCTACACGATCGTCATCCCGCCGCCCAACGTGACCGGCATGCTCCACATGGGGCACATGCTCAACAACACGTTGCAGGACGTGCTGATCCGCCGTGCCCGCATGTCGGGCAAAAACGCCTGCTGGGTGCCGGGCATGGATCACGCGTCGATCGCCACGGAGGCGAAAGTCGTGGCGATGCTGCATGAAAAGGGCATCGAGAAGTCGTCGCTTTCGCGCGAGGAATTCCTCGAATACGCCTGGGAGTGGAAGGAAAAATACGGCGGCATGATCCTCAAGCAGCTGCGCAAGCTGGGCGCCTCGTGCGACTGGGAGCGCACCTGCTTCACGATGGACGAACCCCGCACCGAGAGCGTCATCAAGGTATTCTGCGACCTTTACGAGAAAGGCAAGATCTACCGCGGCGTACGCATGGTCAACTGGGATCCCGCGGCGCAGACGGCGCTGTCGGACGAAGAGGTGGTCTTCAAGGAGTCGCACGGCAAGCTCTACTACC
>OJRI01001839.1_pt1 | contig 10007 bp, 8 predicted proteins | sample 1599151 | NCBI WGS metagenome assembly OJRI01 (sample SAMN03922457, study PRJEB24848) | human gut metagenome | isolation source: stool sample | host: Homo sapiens | place: Germany | collected 2009-11
TTCTCTGTATCTACTCAGCACTATTCCTTTGCCGTAAGCGCCTTTGTAGACCTTATCCGTACATTCGGAAACAAGAACTATGACTTTACACTGCGTGAAACGGAAACATACGAGATAATTGAAGACGTGAGCAATTTCAGAAGCGAGGTCGGCATACTATATCTGTCAGACGAAAACGAGAGCGTTATAAGCAGAATTATCGAAAAGAACGGTCTTAAATTCGATGAGCTGTTCACAGCCAGACCGCACGTATTCATAAGCTCGCACCACCCGCTTGCTTGCCGTGGGGTAATACTTCCCGATGAACTGAAAGAATATCCGTTCCTGTCATTTGAACAGGGAAATCATAACTCGTTTTATTTCTCGGAGGAGATAACCGGAGGAGTTGAACATGATATGACAATTAAGGTCAGCGACCGTGCTACACTGTTCAATCTGCTTGTAGGACTGGACGGCTACACAATATGTACCGGAGTAATCAGCACGGAGCTTAACGGAGAGAATATCATTTCCAAGCCTCTTATGATAGACGAATATATGCGTGTCGGAACTGTAACACGCAAGGGTGTTAACCTTACAAAGCTCGGCGAGAATTATATAGATTTTCTCCGCTCTCACATCTGATATAGAAAAAAACTATATCAAACCGAATTTTATTAGTATTTTACAATCCCTTTCTTCTTTGGTATAATCAAGACACAGAAAACAAACCAAAGGAGATTAAAAAATATGGCACTTAAAACACCTTTCAGATGTGAAAGCGTCGGCAGCTTTTTACGTCCCGAAAAATTAAAGCAGGCAAGAAAAGACTATGAAAACGGCACTATTTCGGCACAGCAGCTCAAGGCTGTCGAGGACGAATGTATAACAGACCTTGTTGCAAAGCAGAAAGCCGCAGGTCTTCACGCAATTACAGACGGCGAATTCCGCCGTGCTACATGGCACCTTGACTTCATGTGGGGATTTGACGGAGTTGCACACAAGAAAACAGAAAACGGCGTTCAGTTCCACGGTGAAGCGGCACTCATTGACGACACATGGCTTACAGGAAAGATCTCAGCCGGAAACCACCCGTTTGTCGAGCATTTTAAGTTTGTAAAGCAGTTTGAAGATGAAAATCATATTGCAAAGCAGACTATCCCTGCACCGGCTCAGTTCTTCCAGCAGATGATAATTCCCGCAAATATCGAAACAACAAGAAAATTCTATCCTACAGACGATGAGCTTATAAATGATATTGCAAACGGTTATAAAAAGGTTATCAAGGATCTGTACGACGCAGGTTGCAGAAACATACAACTTGATGACTGCACATGGGGCGTTCTGGTAGCTGAGGGCAGTGTTATACGTTACGGCGCAGGCGCCGATTTCCACTCCATAGCACAGAAGCTGTTGAAAGTCAATAACCTTGCCGTTGAGGGCAAGCCCGACGACCTCGTAATAAATACTCATGTTTGCAGAGGCAACTATCATTCGGCATATTTCAGTGCAGGCGCATATGACCCTGTAGCGGAAATCCTTTTCGGAAAAGAAAACGTCAACGCTTACTATCTTGAATTTGACGATGAGCGTTCAGGCGGATTTGAACCACTAAAATATGTAAGCGGGGATAAAAAAGTTGTTCTCGGTCTTATAACCACAAAGTCGCCCGTTCTTGAAGACAAGCAGACGGTGATTGACAGAATACACAAGGCGGCTGAAATTATACCGCTTGACAGACTGTATTTAAGCCCGCAGTGCGGATTTGCCTCATGCGAAATCGGCAACAAGCTGACAGAAGAACAGCAGTGGGCAAAAATCAAGTTAGTAAGCGAAATTGCAAAGGAAGTCTGGGGCGAATAAGGTTTCTCCTAAACCATACACATATAAGAAAACGGGCGTGATTTTTCACGTCCGTTTCTGTCTGTCTGTTTAATGAACAACTTAAATAATTACTTGATTTTCATATGCAAACAACCATGCTCGCCGCAGGTATGCGCCGTACCGTGATCGTGTTCTCCGTCATGGTGCGAGCAATGAACTGACGGGTTGAAATCAAGCGTACCGCAAAGCAGAGCTTTTACCGCCTCGTCCGCACTGCCCGTAACACCGCCGTACAACTTTATGCCGGCGCTTGCAAGTGCATTTTTTGCACCCTCGCCTATTCCTCCGCAGATAAGCGTGTCGACATTGTTCAGTTTCAGAAAGCCTGCAAGTGCACCGTGTCCGCTGCCAAGCGTCGGGATTATGCTTTCGCTTTTTATTTCGTTATTTTCCGTTTCGTACACCTTGAAAGCTTCGGTGTGTCCGAAATGCTGAAAAACCTGTCCGTTCTCATAAGTTACCGCTATTTTCATCTGTTCCTCTTTTCTGCCGTTAAGCTGTTTGTGCGATACTTTCAATGATTGTGGTCACATTTTCTGCACTGTATCATTGACGTATCGTTTTCATTCTTATAGTATGCTCCCGCCCATGTGCATATGCTCTGTAATATCGGGACTGCCGAAAGTCCCCTTTTGGTAAGCGAATACTCTACTCTCGGCGGTATCTCGTCATATGATTTTCTCTGACGAGTTCGTTTTCCATAAGCGATTTTAAAGCCGAGGCAAGCACAGCGTCCGTAACATTACCGAGTTCTTTACGCAGTTCGCTGTAACGCAGTGTTTTTTTAGCGGCAGGCACACAGATAATGCGGGAGTTCCATTTACCTCCGAAAACATCAAGTCCATATTCAAGCGGACAGCGTATATCCTTTTCAAGTTTAGGTCTGTACATTTGCTCACCCCGTTTCCTGTAACTATTATACCGCTTTTGATATGACAGTGCAAGTTACTATGTAATTTTACAGTAAAAAACCGGACGTTTTTATCAGCGCCCGGTTGTTGATATTCATTTTGCCGCAAAAGCGTTTACGCCTCTTTTAAGCCTTTCAAGTCCGTCTTCAAGCACCGAATGCGGGCAAGCGATATTAAGCCTTAAGAACAGATTTCCGTTACCTCTGTATGCTGTTCCTGCGGAAAGATAAAGTCCTGTTTCTTTTCTTATAAATGAAGCAAGCTCCTTGCTGTTATCGGTTACTGCCGATACATCAAGCCACATAAGATATGTAGCGTCACTGTGCAACGCTTTCACATTCGGAATGTTCTCATCGAGAAAGCGATACACCATCTTTTTGCTTTCAGAAAGATATTCATTAAGACTGTCAAGCCATTCTCCGCCGTCCGTCAGCGCCGCAATTGCCGCCGTAACCGAAAAAACATTCGGTTCGGCGCATTCATCTGTGTTTATCGCTCTCCATACTTTATGGCGAATCCCTGGCGACGGAACGCTGATTGCCGCTGTCTGAAGCCCTGCTATATTAAACGCTTTGGTCGGAGAGATAAGCGTAATACTGTTGTCCCTGCAATCGTCATTTATGCTTGCAAACGGAACGTACTGCTTTCCGGGCTCGGTTATGTCGCAATGTATTTCATCGGATATAACCGTAACGCCGTGTTTTTTGCACAGTACACCGACCTTTTCAAGCTCTTCCCTGCTCCATATTCTGCCCGCAGGATTTTGCGGATTGCAAAGTATCATAAGCGTTGTCTGAGGGTCGGCAAGCTTCTGTTCAAGGTCGTCATAATCCATACGGTAAGCATTATTCCCGTATATCAGTCGGTTTTCAAGCACTTGTCTGCCGTTGTTCTCAATACAGTTGCAGAAAATATTGTATACCGGTGTCTGTATCACTACCTTCTCGGCAGGTGTAGTTATTTTGCGGACTATCGATGATATAGCAGGAATCACGCCTGTGCAGAACATCAGTCCGTCTTTATGGAGTTCTGTTCCGTGACGGTTTTTCCACCATGAAATATACGCATTGTACCACTCATCGGGAATAATCGTGTAACCGAATATACCGTGTTTTGCTCTGCGCTCTATTGCCGAAGTGATGCACGGAGCGGTTTCAAAATCCATATCCGCAACCCACATCGGAAGTTCACCGTCTTTGATATCCCACTTGAGTGAATATGTACCTGAGCGGTCGCTCACTTTATCAAAATCAAATTTCATAACAAAATCCTTTCATATTACCGTATTAACAGACGTTTTTGCCCATATTGTAAGCTTCATCAAGTGCAGAATGTCCCGTTATAGATGCAGGAGCGTCAACGCCTCCTGCAAATACCACGCCTGCAAGGTTCGCCTTTTCAAAGCAGTCTACCCAACCCTCTACTGCTTTTACTGCACCTTCATTGGTATAAGGCTCATCCTCAGCCGCAGTGCTCAGAAGATAAACATCCCTGAACTTATATTCTCTCGAAAACAGTGAATTTGCCCTGTCGATAAGCGTTTTCATCTGACCGCTTACGCTGTAGTAATAAACGGGAGTTGCCCAGACGATAACATCTGCGCCAAGCATTTTCTCGGTTATTTCGTTTGCGTCGTCATCGGTTATAACGCAGTGTCCGATATTCTGACAAGCCATGCAGCCTTTGCAGAATGTGATTTTCTTATCGGTAAGACAGACCTTTTCCACACTGTTACCGCCGTCCTCTGCACCCTTTATGAAGCTGTCGGCTAAAATATCCGAGTTGCTGTTCTTTCTGAGTGATGTTGATATTACAAGTACTTTTTTGCTCATTTTGATCTTCCTTTCCTGAAATGCGCTTATGCACACCCTTTTGAACCTTTACCGCCGCAGTTATCACGGCATATTATCGTTGTTTTTGAAGGATCTACCTTGTCGGGTTCTATTGTAAGTTCTCCTATCGAATCTGCGGTAATTCTGCCCTGAGAAGGATTGAGCACGCTGTCTACACTGCCTGTGATATCGGCATTTACCGACGAATACTCAAATGCAAGCGTTGTATTGAGCAGTTTGCAGTTTTTCAGCGTTAAATGCTCAATGTAGCAAAGTCCCTGCAAGCTTTCGATCGTACAGTCGATAAGCGTCAGATCTTCCGCATTCCAGCCGAGATATTCTCCGGAAATGAATGAATTTCTGACAGTTATATTCCTGCTGTTCCAGAATGCGTCCTTGCTGAGAAGTTTTGAATTGCTGATCGTTACATTTTCCGCACCGTCAAAGCAATAGTTTCCGTACAACGTAAGTCCGTCTATGCGCATATCCTTACAGTTCATCGCAAAGTAATCGCCTTTTGCCAAAACCTTGTCAATCTCTACATTATTGCAGTTCCAGAGCGTTTCTGCGGCATTTGCAAAAGATACGTTTTCAAGCATCAGTCCGTTACAGCGGCGGAAGTTCTTCGGAGCTTCGATAAGGCAGTCGCTGACTTTTATATCATCGGTGTACCACACGCCTGCCCTTGCATTTTCAAACCACGTTGTATTATTTACAGCGATATGCTTTGAATACCACAACGGGTACTTCCAGCGGAACATACAACCGTCAAGCTCTATATTGCTACACTCTTTGAGCGGCGATTCGCCGTCGGCAAATATCGAATCCTTTATCGACAGGTCACGCAAGCCGAACAGTGCACGCTCACCGGTAAAATATCCGCGTTCAATATTTTTCATATCGGCACCTCTTTTCTTTCTGTCCTGTCTGTATTGTATCACATGGAGTTCACTCCAAGTCAAGTGGATTTAAGAAAAAAGTCGGAATATCTCCGAAATTTCTACTCCAAACCGCTTAAAAACGTAAAAATTCAGCTTGACAAACCCCGCTCTTTGTGCTACAATAATTATCCAAACAAACGGGGCCGTAAAGGTTTCGACGGGGGTTGTGAACCCGGCTAAGCACGCAGAGATCGCCTTATCTCTTTAAACGGGGCATTTTTAAAATTAAACGCAGACAATAGATCTGAATTAGTAGCTGCCTAAGTGCGCTACCGTCCTTGTAGAGAGCGCTGTGGCTCTATAAAGGGCGTCGACTAACAGCCAATGTTTTCGGTGAGAGTCCTGTAACCGTCAACACATCAAAGGACTACCGGACTTCTATCCTGTGAGCCGGAGAGGAGAAAGGGAATTTCAAAAGACTTCACTAAGCGTGTAGAAAGGTTGGCGGATCGGTTTTCGGACAGGAGTTCGATTCTCCTCGGCTCCACCATTTTTTCCACGCTCATATATATGGGTGTGGAATTTTTTGTTTACGGTAGTACAAAACGCATAAAAATTATCCCACATTTTGCTGTCACTAACAGCACTGCCCTGACACCGCCGTAATTATAATATAATCACCTTTGACTTTTAAATCCCGATATGCTATACTGAACTTGATAACCGGAATTATTCCGGCTAAAGATTTAACGGCAGATAATATGTATTTTCACGCATCAAGGAGAAAGTAATAAATGAAACTTTTATTCAAGCAAAGATTATTCTCATGGTTTGACAGCTACGACATTTATGATGAAGCCGGAAATACTGCGTTCGTTGTAAAAGGTGAGCTTGCATGGGGACACCTGCTCCGTATTTATAACTCCTGCGGAAAAGAGGTCGGATACATTAAGGAAAAGGTGCTTACCTGGCTTCCGAAGTTTGAGATGTATGTCGACTCTCGTTATGTCGGCTGCATCAGCAAAGAGTTTACATTCATAAGACCCAGATTCAATATCGATTATAACGGCTGGAATATAGACGGCGACTGGCTTGAGTGGGATTATAACATCCGTGACTGTACCGGTCGTTACATAGCTTGTGTATCCAAAGAAATCTGGAACTGGACAGACACCTATGTGCTTGACGTACAAAACCCACAGGACGCATTGTACGTTTTGATGCTGGTTCTTGCCATTGATGCGGAAAAATGTTCAAGAAACGACTGAATTTAATACGAATAATCACAATTACCGAATTTATTTCAGTGAAAAACGGCTTTTATCACCTCCGTAAACGAGCTGAAATCAGTCAATGCAGTATTAGCAGATTCGACTGTCAAAGCCCCGATTTGTTCGCAAATCGGGGCTTTTTCTTTTACCTACAGCCGAAATTCCGCACAGTGAAGCCATTTGGTTAGTATAGAATAACCATTTTTTTCTTGACTACACTTTCCTGCCGTGCTATACTTATATCAAATGATTAGCTATATCTAACAGCTGTATTATTTTTACATCTTACGACATCAACATTGCCTTGAAGATTTTAAATACCTGTCGTTTTTGCGACAGGTCATATTTAAGCCTGCAAAACCGCATTTTCCGACATAATATGTTATTTTTTAAGAAAATGCAATATGCAGACACATTAACATATAATTTCTGTCACGGAGGACTTGTCACAATGACAATGGACGAATTAAAACCGGGAGAAAGCGCCTATATTGAAACGGTCGGAGGCACCGGTGCTTTACGGCATCATCTGCTTGATATGGGGCTTACACCCGATGCTGAAATAACCTTGCAGAAGGTTGCGCCTATGGGCGACCCGGTGCAGTTTGAGGTGCGTGGTTATGAGCTTACGCTACGACTTGAGGAAGCACGCAAGGTAACAGTAAAGAATGTACATAAAAAAGATAACACGCATAAAGCCGCAGGCACAAGACGCAGCGACACTCCGCACCCCGGTGTCGGTGAGCTCGCCCAGTACGAAAAGCTGAAACTGAAACACGGGGTTGTGCTTGCAAAAGGCGCGCCGCTTACTTTTGCTCTTGCGGGAAATCAGAACTGCGGTAAGACAACTTTGTTCAATCAGCTTACAGGCTCAAACCAGCACGTCGGCAACTTTCCCGGAGTAACAGTCGACCGCAAGGACGGAACTATCAGAAATCACCCCGAGGCGACAGTTACGGATCTTCCCGGTATATATTCCCTGTCACCGTATTCGAGCGAAGAGATAGTGACCCGTGACTTTCTTCTTAACAATAATCTCAGCGGTATTATCAATATAGTTGACGCATCGAATATCGAACGTAACCTTTATCTTACCATGCAGCTGATGGAACTCGGTATTCCTATGGTACTTGCCCTCAACATGATGGACGAGGTAAAAGCAAACGGCGGTTCTGTCCATGTAAACGACCTTGAACGTATACTCGGTATACCCGTAGTGCCGATATCGGCGGTTAAGAATGAGGGTATCGATGAGCTTATCGACCACGCAATACATATCGCAAGGTATGGTGAAAAGCCTGCCCGCATGGACTTCTGCGCTGACAGTGATGTCCCTGACGATCCTATCGCCGCAGTACACCGCTGTATTCATTCTGCGGCAACGCTTCTTGAACCCGAAATCAAGGCGGCAGGACTTCCCGTAAGATTCGCAACAACAAAACTTGTTGAAAACGATGAGCTGATAAAGGAAAAAATCACGATCCCGGAAGAAAAGCATGACGCTTTCGACCACCTTGTTTCCATAATGCAACAGGAAACGGGCATGGACAGAGAGGCGGCACTTGCAAATATGCGTTTCACGTTCCTTGAAAAGCTGTGCCGTGAAACAGTAGTACGTCCGCACGAAAGCCGGGAGCATAAACGCAGTATGGCAATAGACCGCCTGCTGACAGGCAAATATACCGCTGTCCCCTGCTTTTTAGGCATAATCGCTCTGGTTTTCTTCCTGACTTTCTCTGTTATAGGCGCAGCGCTGTCAGACCTTATGCAGATAGGCATAGATTATCTTACCGGGCTTATCGACAGCGGGCTTACCTATCTTGAAATAAATCCCGTTGTACACTCGCTTGTAGTGGACGGAATATGTGCCGGCGTCGGCAGTGTACTGAGCTTCCTGCCTACTATAGTAACGCTGTTCTTCTTTCTGTCTATTCTTGAAGATACGGGCTATATGGCACGAGTTGCGTTTGTAATGGACAGGCCGCTCAGAAAGCTCGGTCTTTCGGGCAGGAGCTTTGTTCCTATGCTGATGGGATTCGGCTGTTCAGTACCAGCAATAATGGCTACAAGAACATTATCGAGTGAACGTGACCGCAAAATGACAATACTTCTCACCCCGTTCATGAGCTGTTCCGCAAAGATACTCATATATACAACCATTGCGGGTGCGTTCTTTGAACCGCAGTACCGCTGGCTTGTACTTGTAGGACTGTATCTGTTCGGAATAATCTGCGGTATTCTCTATTCGCTTATACTCAAAGTAACCGTATTTCACGGTGAACCCGTACCGTTTGTAATGGAACTGCCAAACTATCGTCTGCCCGGAGCAAAAAGCGTCTGTCAGCTGATATGGGAAAAAGCAAAGGACTTTATACAAAAAGCGTTTACTGTGATCTTTGCCGCCTCTATCGTTATATGGTTTTTACAAACGTTTGACATCAGACTCAATGTTGCTGACAGCACCGAAAACAGCCTGCTTGCAATGCTCGGAAGTCTGTTCGCCCCGATATTCGCACCGCTCGGATTCGGCGACTGGAGAGCGTCTACTGCACTCATCACAGGTCTTACCGCAAAGGAAAGCGTTGTTTCCACCCTCACTCTTCTGCTCGGCGGAGATGTTTCGCAGATACAGACGCTTTTCACACCGTTCACGGCTATCGTGTTCCTTGTGTTCACACTGCTTTATACTCCGTGCGTTGCCGCTATCGCAACGGTAAGACGCGAACTTGGAAGTGTACGTTCTGCCATCGCAACAGTACTTATACAGTGTGGTATTGCCTGGGTAATGGCGTTCCTTGTCCGCTGTGTCGGAATGATTTTCGGTGTTGCATAAGGTAAAATTATGGATGAGATGAATATACCGAGCATTATTCTGCTTGCGCTGATAGTAATCGCTCTCGTGCTTGTGATCTTACATATTATAAGAAACGGCGGTTGCTCCGGCAACTGTCCGGCGTGTAAGGGCTGCAACAATTGCAGAAAAAGAAAAAAGTAAAACATATACCGAAAGGCAGAGCCGAGGCTCTGCCTTTCGTATTTCTATCCGGTTATTCTTTAATAAAACTGTAACCGTTGTCTGTCTTCTGCACGCTGTAAAGTTTCAACTCAAACCTGTATTCCTGCGGATAACAGTCAAGGATACCGATTTTGACGATTCCTACACGCAAAATATCTCCTTCATACACACCGACTACATTCGGCAGGTAATGATCCATTGACTTATCAAGAAATTCCTTATCATTATTCACA
>OJRI01001840.1_pt1 | contig 10000 bp, 8 predicted proteins | sample 1599151 | NCBI WGS metagenome assembly OJRI01 (sample SAMN03922457, study PRJEB24848) | human gut metagenome | isolation source: stool sample | host: Homo sapiens | place: Germany | collected 2009-11
GTTTGTGTTCAACGCCGTTCCCACTACCGACTGGGGCAGTCCCGAAACGCTGGAACATTGGCGGCAGACATGGGCAGAGCTATGCAACGCCAAGTTTGCGGAGAAAGGGCTTGATGTTCGCATCGACCACCGAAGCTATGAACGGCAAGGCGTGGATTTACTTCCCACTATCCATGAGGGCGCAACCGTCCGGGCAATCTTGCAGAGCCAGTCACAGCTAAAAGCCATTTACAAAGACAACGCCGATACCATAGTCGGCAACTGCGACACCACGCTTTTCTTGGGCGGCAAGGAGAAAACCACCCTTAAAGAAATATCGGAAATTTTAGGAAAAGAAACGATAGACAGCTTTAACACGTCCGAAACAAGGGGGCGGGAGCTTTCGCATGGGCTGAACTATCAGAAATTGGGAAAGCAGCTTATGACGGAAGATGAAATTGCAGTCATGGACGGAGGGAAATGTATCTTGCAGCTACGCGGGGTGCGCCCGTTCTTTTCGGACAAATTCGACATAACGAAGCACCCGAAATACAAGTACCTGTCCGACGCAGACCCGAAGAACGCCTTTGACATGGAAAAGCACCTTAAACGCCGCCCCGCCATTGTCAAGCCCGACGAGGTTTTTGACTATTACGAGATTGACGCAGCAGACTTACAGGAGGACGCAGACCATGAGGAAACGTAGCGCAGAGGAAAAACAAAAGCAGCTTGAACGGTTTTTAATGAATGTTGCGGAAGCCGCCGACGCTGCATTATGGGAGTATTGGCGGGAAAAGGAAGCGGAACACCGCCGTTTTGCAACGGAGTATGCGCCGCCCGTTCCCCATTCCCCGGCTTGCGCTTCCTGTCCGTACAAAGGGCAGCTCCCTTGTGTGGGCTACTGTCTGAAACAGGTACAGGAGAAAAAGGCAAGTGAGCCGGAACGCTGAAAGGAGGATTTTTTTCATGGCACTTACACTTGTGATTGCAGAAAAGCCGAGCGTGGCGCAGACTATCGCCGCTGCGCTTGGCGTTAAGGAAAAGAAAGACGGATTTATCGAGGGCGGCGGCTACCTCATTTCATGGTGCGTCGGGCATTTGGTACAGCTTGCGGAAGCTGCCGCCTACGGGGAGCAATATAAAAAATGGAGTTTTGAGAGCTTACCCATTCTGCCGGAGGAATGGCAGTACGCCGTTGACCCGGACAAGGGGAAGCAATTCAAAACCCTAAAAGAGCTTATGCACCGCGCCGACGTTTCCGAAGTGGTAAATGCGTGTGACGCGGGGCGCGAGGGTGAATTGATTTTCCGCTTTGTCTACGAAGCGGCGGGCTGCAAGAAGCCCATGCGCCGCTTGTGGATTTCCTCAATGGAGGACGGGGCAATCAAGGCGGGCTTTGCTTCCCTCAAAGACGGGCGGGAATACGACGCGCTCTTTGCGTCTGCCCTCTGCCGCGCAAAGGCTGACTGGCTTATCGGCATTAACGCCACCCGGCTTTTCTCCTGCCTGTATGGAAAGACCTTGAACGTGGGGCGCGTCCAGACCCCGACCTTAAAAATGCTCACCGACCGGGACGCGGCTATCTCCCATTTCCAGAAAGAAAAATATTATCATGTGCGCCTTGATTTATCCGGCGCGGAAGCGGCAAGCGAAAGGATTTCAGACAAGGCAGAAGCCGCCGCGCTGAAAGGGGCTTGCGAAACAGAAACGGCGGTATGCGTTTCCCTTACCAGAGAGAAGAAAACCGCAGCCCCGCCGAAGCTCTTTGACCTTACCTCTTTGCAGCGGGAAGCGAACCGCATTTTCGGCTACACCGCGAAACAGACCCTTGACCTTGCACAATCCCTTTATGAAAAGCGGCTCCTTACTTATCCGAGGACGGACAGCAGCTTTCTTACTGACGACATGGGCGGCACCGCAGCGGGCATTATCGCGCTGCTTTGCGAAAAACTCCCCTTTATGGCGGGCGCGGACTTCACGCCGGAGGTTGTAAAGGTATTAGACAGTAAAAAAGTATCAGACCACCACGCAATCATTCCCACTATGGAGCTTGCAAAGGCTGACCCGGACGCGCTGCCGGAAAGCGAGAAGAATATCCTTACCCTTGCGGGGGCGCGTCTGCTTTTTGCCACCGCCGAGCCGCATATTTATGAAGCGGTTACGGCGGTTTTCTCATGCGCCGGGACAGACTTCACCGCAAGGGGAAAGACCGTACTTGCGGAGGGTTGGAAAGAGCTTCAACGCAGATACCGGGCGACGCTGAAAGATAAGCCCGAAGCGGAGGACGGGGAAAATGCAGACGTGACGCTGCCGAAGCTTTCCGAGGGACAGGGCTTTCCTAACCCCGCCGCAAAAGTAACGGAGCATACCACAACGCCGCCGAAGCCCCACAGCGAAGCAAGCCTTTTGTCGGCTATGGAACGCGCCGGGAACGGGGACACCGACCCGGACGCGGAACGCCGGGGGCTTGGCACTCCCGCCACCCGCGCCGCCGTCATTGAAAAACTGGTAAAGGGCGGCTTTGCGGAGCGCAAGGGGAAGCAGCTTATCCCTACCAAAAACGGGAACAGTCTTATCAGTATTCTGCCGGATATACTCACTTCCCCACAGCTTACCGCAGAATGGGAAAACAATCTGACGCAGATAGCAAAGGGAGCCGCAGACCCCGGCGAATTTCTGTCCGGCATTGAAGCTATGGCGCGGGAGCTTGTGCAGACACACGCCGCAGCACTGGACGGGAAAAAGGATTTGTTCCGGGAGGAAAAGCCCTCTGTCGGCAAATGCCCCCGTTGCGGTTCCCCCGTCCATGAGGGGAAGAAAAACTATTATTGCAGCAACAAAGAATGTGCCTTTGTCATGTGGAAGAATGACCGCTTTTTCGAGGAACGCAAGACCGCTTTTTCCGCGAAGATTGCCGCCGCGCTCCTTAAATCCGGCAAGGCGAATGTGAAGAAGCTCTACTCCCCGAAAACAGGCAAGACCTACGACGGAACTATCGTTCTGGCTGACACTGGCGGGAAATACGTCAACTACCGTATCGAAGTGCAGAAGAACTAAAAACTTGAATAGCAAGCATAGGAAGCGGGTACCCACTTCCGTAAATCCCCGTTGCGACGCTGACGCGCCGGACGGGGATTTTGCTTGTTGGGAAGTTTCCCAAACCCTCTTTTGCGGAGGGCTTCACCCTCTAAAAATTTTCAAAAATATTTGGCAGAAATGCGGGCGTACCCGTAGTAGACCATGCAGCCAAAAAATGCAGCTTATGACGCTGCCGCAGAGAAAGGAGGTTTTTCACTATGGCAAGTTTACGGGACACCGTAAAGGACTATCAAGACGAGCTTAGGGACGGTATCGCATGGGTGGCGTTCTGGAAACAGGGGCGTTCATGGAACGCGGAATATTTTCATCTTGATATGGACGATACGCTCTACCCGGAGGACAGGAGCCGGTTAGAGGAAATAAAAAGCATTGACCCCGCCGCCGTTATCTTAAACGGCTACTATTGCGGGCATTTAGGCGAGGACATGAGCCTTGACGAGCTGACCGCCGGAGTGCGTTACCACTACGAAAACAGCATGAACGACATTGACGGTTTTATCGGAGCGCATGACGACAGGCTTCCCCCGGAGGTTATCGAGGAAGCGAGGGCAGCCGCCCATGAAGCGGGGCTTCCCTTTTCCGAAAAGCCCTACCGGGACGGGGAGGATTTTAACCCCTATGTATTTGACGGGAGCATGAGCATTGAGGATTTTGAGCTTATGCACCGCATGATTGAAAAAGAAAGGAGCGAACAAATGGCAGAACCGATTTTAAGCGGCTATCTTTCCAATCTTGGGAAGTACACCGAGGGCAGACCCGCGGGCGAATGGGTGACATTCCCCACGACTGCCGAACATCTGAAAGAAGTCTTTGACCGTATCGGGATTGACTTCAAGCACTATGAGGAATGGCATTTCACAGAATTTCAATCCACTATCCCCGGCTTGACGGAGCATTTAAGCGAGTATTCCCACCCCGACGAGCTGAACTATTTAGGGAAGCTCTTGGAAATGCAGTTTGACGACGACCGGGAGAAATTCATTGCAGCCATTGAATACGGCGACCATGCCGACAGCTTACAGGACATTATCAACCTTGCACAGAACCTTGACTGCTACTGGATTTATCCGTCCGTCCACAATGAAGAAGAATACGGGCGTTATCTGGTTGATGAACTGGAAGAACCGGAACTTCCCGAAGAAGCGAAAAAGTATTTCATGTATGAGGAATACGGGCGGGACGCTTCCATTAACGACGACGGTATGTTTACCGAAAAGGGCTATATCTACAACAACCGCAACACCTTTACAGAATGGTACGACGGGCGCGACGTGCCGGAGGAATACCGGGTAACGCCGCAGCCCCCGCAGCCGGAAAGACCCGACCCGTCAAAGGTAGAAATGGACGCAGCCGCGCCGGGGCAGAGAACGGCGCAGACCGCAGAGCAGCCACAGGAGCCGCGCCCGGTTATCCCTATCGTGCTGACGAGCGAGAAGCCCGCCGAAAAGCTCAAAGAGATTACCGACCGTCTGGAACAGGGTATTGCGGAACTCTTTGACAGCGAGCGTTACCGGGAATATCTGAAAGTCATGTCAAAATTCCATAATTACAGCTTCCGAAACACCGTCCTTATCGCCATGCAGAAGCCGGACGCTTCCCTTGTGGCGGGCTTTTCCGCTTGGAAGAACAACTTTGAACGAAACGTGATGAAAGGGCAAAAGGGAATTAAAATCATTGCTCCGTCACCCTATAAAATCAAACAGGAAATGCAGAAAATCGACCCGCACACGCAGAAGCCCGTTATCGGCAAGGACGGGAAGCCCGTCACCGAGGAAAAGGAAGTCACCATACCCGCCTACAAGGTGGTATCCGTCTTTGACGTTTCCCAGACCGAGGGAAAGGAGCTGCCGGACATTGCGGTTGACGAGCTGACAGGCGACGTTGACCGCTACAAGGATTTTTTCGCAGCCCTTGAAAAGACTTCCCCCGTTCCTATCGCCTTTGAGAATATCGAGGGCGGCTCTCATGGCTACTACCACTTGGAGGACAAGCGCATTGCTATCAACGAGGGCATGAGCGAATTACAGACCTTAAAGACCGCTATTCACGAAATCGCCCATGCGAAGCTGCACGACATTGACCTCAACGCGCCAAAGGACGAGCAGCAGCCCCACGTTGACCGCCGCACCCGCGAAGTCGAAGCGGAAAGCGTCGCCTATACTGTCTGCCAACATTACGGGCTTGACACGTCGGACTACTCTTTCGGCTATGTCGCCGGGTGGAGCAGCGGGCGGGAGCTGTCCGAGCTGAAAAGCTCCCTTGAAACGATACGCAGCGCAGCCGCCGAGATTATCAATTCCATAGACGCGAATTTTGCGGAGCTGCAAAAGGCACAGGACAAGGAGCAGACCGCCGGACAGGAGCAGCCCACCAGAGAGGGACAGGAAGCCGCGCCGGAGAAGCCGGATCCGGAAGCAGCCGCACCGGGAAAATCCGGCGCACAGGAAAAAGCGGGCGCAGCCCCGAAAGAAGCCTTTACCCCGGAAACGATTTACAGAGTGCGCCGGAACCCTTACAGCGACAGCCGGGAAAACAGCTACCTCTTGCAAGCCTATGTGACACAGGAGAACGGGCGGGCGAAAATGGGCGACGTGCTTTATACGGGAACGCCGGAGAAATGCCGCGAGCTTATGGGGCAGCTCAAAAGCGGCGAGCTGACCGAGGGCGACGTGAAGCAGCTTTACGCAAAGGCACAGGAAACGGCGCAGACCGCCGGACAGGACAAAGACACCTTTTCCATTTACCAGATAAAGGGCGGGGACGAAACAAGGGATTTCCGCTTTGAGCCATACGACCGCCTGCAGGCGGCGGGAAATGTGGTTGACAGGGCGAACTATGAGCTTGTCTATTCCGCGCCCCTTGCGCCGGAAACTTCCCTTGAAGATATTTACACCTGTTTCAATATCGACCACCCCAAAGATTTTAAGGGACACAGCCTTTCCGTTTCCGACGTGGTAGTGCTTCATCAGGACGGACAGGACGCGGCGCATTTCGTTGACAGTGTAGGTTTTCGGGAAGTGCCGGAGTTTTTACAGGAGCAAAAGCAGCTTACCCCGGACGACTTGGAAACGGGCGAAACTGTCAAGACACCGAGGGGGACTTTCCATGTGACCGCCATGAGCCGGGAGCAGATAGAAGCCGCCGGATATGGCTTTCACCACCAGTCGGACGACGGAAAGTATCTGATTATGGGGAATGGGACGCGGGCGTTTGCCGTTGCCGCAGAACAGGCGCAGCGGGACAATCCCTTGAAAACCGCCGAGCAGACCACAGAGCAGAACGGGAACATGATTGACGGTATCATCAACAACACCCCCACCGTTGACGAACTGGAAGCAAAGGTAAAGGCGGGCGAGCAGATTTCCCTTGTTGACCTGGCTAACGCTGTCAAAGCCGACAAGGAGCGCGGCAAGGGAGCGAAGCCGGAAAAGAAACCCTCTATCCGGGCGCAGCTTAGAGCCGACAAGGAAAAGGCACAGAAGAAAAACGCAAAGCAGAAGTCACAGGACTTGGAAAGGAGCTGACCCATGCCGGAACAGAGCAAATTTGAAAACATGGATTTGTTTGCTTCCCTTGAAGCGATTATGAAGCAGAACACAGGCTTTTACCAGAGCGACTTAGACATTGACAAAGAGATTATCGCAAAGGCGGCGGCAAGCCCCCACAGGGAGGACAAAACACTTTTGTGGTTCTGCCGCCCGTCCGGGACGCACTGTTTCCGGGAGCGCGACGTTTTCCTCAAAGACACCGCGCCCCACAACACATGGCGTTTCTACATGGAGCAGACAAGCGACCGCGTTCTTGCCTATGCAATCGAGCTGACGGGAAAGGAGCGCGGGAAAATCAAGGGCAATCTGTACGAACTGGACTACTCTAAACATTATGAGCGCGTCAAGGAAAAGGAGCTGCCCGCCGATACGGTGAAGCTGATTTATGAGCATGGGGAAAGGGTACAGGAAGCCGGGAGATATTTTGACGGAACCCCAGACCCGCAGCTTGGGAAATTTGAACGCTTTGAAGCCGTACCCAACGACCCGGACGCGCTGCAATCGCTCTTACAGGAAGAACGGCGCAGCCGGGAGCAGCTTTCGCCGGGGGATTTCAAGGCGCATATTGCCGCTTTGCGGGACGGGCTGATTGAAACGGAAGCGCGGCGCATTGTGCGGGAAATGAAGCGGCATTACGAGCCGAACAGCCCGAACAAGACCCATTTCATGGCAGAGCTTTCCCCGGCGTTCATGCGGCTTGCAGCCACAAAGGACACTGACCGCCTTTTCTCCATGCTGCCCTACAAGACCCTTTCCTTTTCCAAAATCGAGGGCAGACATGGGACGTATGCGCTGATTGACAAGGGGGAGAACCGGGACAGGGAGATAAGGAAGCCCCGCCCCTCTATCCGGGCGCAGCTTAAAGCAGACAAGGCAAAGACCGCCCCGAAAAAGGCGGCGGCAAAAACAAAAAATCACGATATGGAGGTATGAGCATGATTAGACTGACTGTTGAAGAAACAAACCTTTTGAGCATTTACAACGAGGGCGGCAAGCGGGCTTTGATTGAGAATGTCAACGCCGCGCTGCCCTACATGGACGCGGATATGCGGGAGCTTGCAAAGCGCACCCTTTCCAAAGTGGACGCTTTGACCGAAGCGGAATTTGCAGAGCTTCCCATTTACGCCGCTGATGAAGTATGAACGGGGTTAAGCGGCTGACGCCGCCCCAGAGCCGGAAAGTCAACGCCCTTGTGCGCCGGACGTGCTGCAATTATGATAACGGGAACTGTATCTTACTGGACGACGGGGACGAGTGCGTATGTCCGCAGCTCATTTCCTATTCGCTTCTCTGCAAGTGGTTCCGGGTTGCGGTGCTTCCCGCCGACAGGCTGCTTTATGCGGAGCTTTACCAGACAGGGGATAAGAAGAAATGTACCGAGTGCGGCGCGTTCTTTGCGTCAACCTCTAACAGTGTCAAATACTGCCCCGTCTGCCGGAAACGTATCACCCGCAGACAAGCCGCCGAGCGCATGAGGAAAAGACGCGCCCCTGTTACGCAGTAGGCGCGGAAAATCCCTTGATTTACAGGGCTTTCCGGGCGTGAAAATCGGATAGGCGATACTTTATACCTTTACCCCCAAAAATGGCGTTCTACTGCGTAACATTCACGAAAACAGCACCCATAAAAAGACAGGGCGCGGAAGTCATATACTGGCTTCCGCGCCCTGTTCTTTTTTTGCCTATCTGACATTTCCCTTTTCCATTTCTTCAAGCGGGAACTGCGGGAGGGCTTCTATCAGCTTCTTTGTGATGGACTGGCGCATATCTTCGTTGATTTCCTGTTTCGTGCTTCCGTCCGGCTGTCTGACCGCTACCGTCGATAGCCTGTCGATTTCGTCCTTGTAGCACTCCACGACTTTCTCCACCGCCCATTTTTCCCCGGCAACGGCGGCGCGTATGGTTTCATATTCCGGCATTTTCTGGTTTTCCATGCTCAACGCTCCTCTGCTTTTTGATAGCCCTATCATAGCACAGCGGCGGGGATTTTGCTATCCTTATCCGCGCTCTGTTCCCTTTTCCCGTTCCGGCTGCCTGTCTGCCTGTAAAATGCTGTCAATGTTCTGCTTGATAATATCGTATTCCCGGACTTTCTTTTTCAGCTTCCCATAGTCGGCATAAAGGGCTTCTTTCTGCGCTTGGAGGGCTTCATATTCCGATTGCAGCGCGGCAAGGTTCGGGAGCTTTGCAATGCCCGCCGCTTTCAGCGACCTTGCGGCGGCTTCATGTAGGATAATCGCCTGTTCCTGTCCGGCGCGGTACTTCTCCCTGTTCCTTGCCTTGCGGTATGCGTCATAGACGGGCTTTGTCTTTTGGTAGGTGGAAACATTCTTGATAAGCACCGCCATGTCCGCAAGCCGCTTTTCCGCGTCCTTCAATGCGTCTGCCGCCTGTCCGCTTTCCGCTGCCATTTCTTCAATCCGGCTGACTAAATCCGCGTACTGTTCAATCTTATGTTCCGTCAAGAAATTCATGGTCTTTGCTGCCTGTTTCAGATTGTGGATTTTCGCCCACTGTTCATAGCCCTTACTCTGCGCCGCCTTGATACTGTTCTCAATGTCGATAAGCAGCGAAACGCCGCGCTGCTCTCTGGGGGCTTTCGCCGCCTTTGCCCGTCTGCCCGCTATCCGTTCCCTTATGGCTTCCTCTGTATAATCCGCGCCGAGGGTTTTAAGACGGGTGAAGCGTTCCTGTCCGGGGGCGCGGCATGACACATATTTCCCCGGCTTTATCTCATAGCCCGCCGCCTGTAACCGCTGCAACAATTCCTCAAAACTGGAAACTTGGGGGATAAGCGCGTCAACGGCAATCTTTAGCTTGCCTTTCCAACTTGTACCCGTCTTTTCTGCCTGGTACTCCGCATAGCTCTTTCCCTTGCTGCCCTTGCCGGGAACGACGACGGACAAGCCATTTTCCCGACACAGCTTGTCGCTCATGTTCCGTATGCCGTAATAGCTCCTTTTGTTGGAATTATATTTGCGGTGGTCTACGAAATTTACGGCGCAGAAAATAATGTGATTGTGGACGTGTCCTTTGTCAATGTGCGTCGTGAGTACATATTCATGCTGCCCCTTTGTTACCGCGTCGGCAAGCTGCTTTCCGATTTCATGGGCTTTCTGATAATCGACTTCCCCCGGCTCAAAGGACTGTATCAGATGAAAGGCTAAATTGTTCCCCTTTTGGAGTGCTTGGGACAAGGTATATTCAAATTCAATATCTGCCGTTTCATAGGAGCAGCCGAAAGAGGACACAAGCATTTTTCCGTCCGTCTTGTCCGGGTTTTCGATATAGTCAAGGGCTTTGCTTAGAGTGCTTTTAATAGGCTTAATCTTTGTAACCGCCATATCTCCGCAAGCACCCCCTTTATTTCCTCTA
>OJRI01001842.1_pt1 | contig 9995 bp, 7 predicted proteins | sample 1599151 | NCBI WGS metagenome assembly OJRI01 (sample SAMN03922457, study PRJEB24848) | human gut metagenome | isolation source: stool sample | host: Homo sapiens | place: Germany | collected 2009-11
CCATCACCGACTGGCTGATCATGCTGATGGAAACCATCGGCGGTATCGGCGTGGCCTTGGCCATCGCCCTCGAATCCATCTTCCCGCCCATCCCGTCCGAAGTCATCCTTCCGCTCTCCGGCTTCACCGCCGCACGCGGCACCCTGAGTCTGCCGGGCGCAATCATCTGGGCCACCATCGGCTCCGTACTGGGTGCCTGGACCTTGTACGGCATCTCCCGCTGGGTGGGCCTGCATCGCATCAATCTCGCGGCAGACAAAATCCCCGGCGTCAGCCGCAAAGACGTGAGCAAAGCCAACGACTGGTTCACCAAATACGGCACATGGTCGGTGCTCATCGGCCGCGTGATTCCCGTGGTACGCTCGCTGATTTCGATTCCCGCCGGATTCAACCGCATGAACTTCCTGCACTTCACCGGCTGGACCCTGCTCGGCTCGGCCGTGTGGAACACCATCCTCGTTTCCGCCGGTTACCTGCTCGGCGACCAGTGGTGCTCGATTCAAGGCGCGCTCGGCGTGTTCGAGGACGTGGTCATCGCGGCCGTGATTGTGATCATCGTATGGTTCGTGGTGCGAAAAGTGCGTACTGTTATACGTAACAGGAAATCCGCCGACGGCAACGAATAGGGTCTGCCGACTGCCATAAGTTGCCGAAAATCCCGGATAGAAGGGAAGCGAAGAACCCGCATGAGCGACACCGAAGATCTCGCCGCGCTGAACGATCGCCTGATGGCCAAGAACCATGCGCTCGCCGAAGCGCTGAGCCGCGCCGGCAAGGAACTGACCAAGGCGAAGTCACAGCTCGCCCAGCTCGCTCAGCCGCCGCTCACCTTCGCCACCATGGTCAAGGTCGATTCCACCCGCACCGATGAAGACGGCATCCAGCACGCGTCGGCCGAAGTCATTTCCGGCACCCGCCGCATGGTGGTGCCTGTGGCCTCCAACGTCAACGCCGCCCGCCTGACCGCCGGGGCCACCGTGATGCTCAACGAGAAGCTCGTGCTGGTCGAGCAGCGCGATGCTGACACCGTGGGCCAGATTCGCAGTGTCAAGCAGGTACTTGACGACGGTCGACTGATCGTTACCGACGCCTCCGGCAATCCCGTGCTCATCCGCCGTTCCGGCGCGCTCGCGTATGCGGGCATCAATCAGGGCGACCGTATTATCGTCGATCCGTCCGTCCGCCTCGCCATCGAAGCGCTGCCCGCCGAGGGCGACAAGGATCTGGTGCTGGAGGAGACCCCGGATGTCACGTTCGCCGACATCGGCGGCCTGGATAGTGAGATCGGTCGTATCAGGGACGCCGTCCAACTGCCGTTCCAGCATCGTGCGCTGTTTGAGCGCTACGATTTGAAGCCGCCAAAGGGCGTGCTGCTGTACGGTCCGCCCGGCAACGGCAAGACGATGATTGCCAAGGCCGTGGCGAACGCCCTATGCGAGGGTGGTTACGATTCGAATGGCGACGGCGCAATCAGTCCGGCCGAAACCCATGTCAAGGGCGTGTTCCTGTCCGTCAAGGGCCCGGAACTGCTCAACAAATACGTCGGTGAATCCGAACGACTGATTCGCCTGATTTTCCAGCGCGCCCGTGAACGCGCCGCGAACGGCAATCCGGTGGTCGTGTTCATCGATGAGATGGATTCGCTGCTACGCACCCGCGGCTCCGGCGTCTCCTCCGATGTGGAGACCACGATTGTGCCCCAGTTCCTCTCCGAACTCGACGGCGTGGAATCACTCGACAATGTGATGGTAATCGGTGCTTCCAACCGCGTGGACATGATCGATCCGGCTGTGTTGCGACCGGGGCGTCTCGACGTCAAGATTCGCGTCGGCCGGCCCAAAACCAATCAGGCCATCGCCATCGTGGACCATTACCTCACCGACGACCTGCCTCTGGAAGATGGCGTCGACGCGCACGCCTTGTCCGCCGTGCTGGTGCATGACATCTACGGAACCTCCGAACGCCGCCATCTATGCGACGTGCAGGAGGAGAACGGCCAGTGGCATGCGTTGTTCCTGGCCGACGTGGTCTCCGGCGCGATGCTCAAGAACATCGTGGACCGGGCCAAGACCCGAGCGGTCAAGGAATCCATCGAAACCGGCTTGGACGTGGCACTCACCGTGCCGCTGCTCGCTGCCGCCGTGGAAGACGAATACCGCGAGACCCGCGATTCCATGGCCGACGTGGACCCCGAACAATGGTCGCGCATCAACGGCATGGACCCGATCCGCCGCATCCGCACCGCCGAATAGCTCAAGCTCAAGGAGCACTACATGACCGTTAAACGAGTGATGGGCACCGAAACCGAATACGCGGTATCCCTGAACACCCCGGACCGCTACAATCCGGTGCAACTGTCCTTCGACGTGGTGAACGGCGCCGCGGACAGCCACAGCAAATCCATCCGCTGGGACTACCGGCAGGAGGACCCGGTCAACGACGCGCGCGGCACCCGTCTCGAACGCGCCGCCGCCCGCCCGGACATGCTCACCGACGCCCCGCAGCTCAACATCACCAACGTGATCGCCCCCAACGGCGGCCGCGTCTATGTGGACCACGCCCACCCCGAATACTCGGCGCCGGAAACCACCGACCCGTTCGAAGCGGTCCGATACGACCACGCCGGAGACCTCATCATGCAGGCCGCCACCGAACACGCCCGCAAACAGACTGGCACTCCCATTGCCCTGCATCGCAACAATGTGGATGGCAAGGGCTCCTGCTGGGGCACGCACGAGAACTATATGATGGCCCGCGCGGTGCCATTCGACTTGGTCACACGCCTGATGACCCTCCACTTCGTCACCCGCCAGATCTACGCCGGCTCCGGCCGCGTAGGGATTGGCGAGAACAGCGAGATCCCGGGCTACCAGCTCAGCCAGCGCGCCGACTACATCCACGCCAAAGTCGGCCTGCAAACCACCTTCGAACGCCCGATCATCAACACCAGAGACGAATCGCACAGCACCGACGAATACCGCAGACTGCACGTGATCGTCGGCGACGCCAACCGCATGGACGTGCCACAGGCCTTGAAACTCGGCACCACCAGCATGCTGCTGTGGCTGCTCGAACACGCCGACATGGCCGAAATCGACTTGAACGAAGCGCTGGAACCGCTTACGCTCGCCGACCCGGTGGAAGCCATGCACACGGTATCGCACGACCTGACCCTGGCCGCCCCACTACCATTGGAAACAGGTGGAACCACCACCGCATGGCAGATGCAGGTCACTTTGCGTGGACTGGTATATGCGGCCGCGGCAACGGTATACGGCACCGACACATCCGGAGAGCCGGCATGGCCCGACCGCTCCACCCGCAACATCATGGCGATGTGGGGGCAGGCTCTCGCCGACGTCGCCACCGTACGCCATGCCGACGATGACGGACGACTGACGATGCGGGAACAGGCGTCACGTCTCGAATGGCTGCTCAAATGGCAGCTGCTCGAAAAACTGCGCCGCAAAATCACCACAACGTCCGCACCCGGCGTGGCCAACGGATGGAATGATCCGCGACTGAAGGTCATCGACCTGAAATGGGCGGCGCTCGACCCCGCGGACAGCATCTTCACCAAACTCGAACCCCGCACCGAACGGGTGGTGAGCGCCGCCGACATCGCACGCGCCACCACCGAACCGCCGGAAGACACCCGCGCCTGGCTCAGGGCAAAACTCGTGGCGCAATTCGGCGATGAGGTGGCCGCCGCCAGCTGGTCCCGACTCACTGTTCGCGACCCGCGCGCCGCAGACGAGGGCGAGGCGGTCGAATTCTACGGCAATGCCGGCCATATGGCCGCTACCGACCATCACCTGTTCTCCCTCGACATCTCCGATCCGCTCGCCTTCACCAAGGCGCACTGCGAAACCGAACTCAATTCAGCCGAACACGCCATCGATCTGCTGAAGTCGCTGGCCATCAACGCCGAACGATAGACTTGGTAGCTATGGAAGAAACACGCGAAGAGACCCCACAGGACCTGCGCAACCTTGCGCTCAAAGTCGCCGGCCTGCTCGAAGAAGCCGGCCAGCATGCCCTCCACGACCAACTCAATCCGCGTAACCTCGCCCAGCCGAGCACCGAGAACGCGCACCGTGGCCCCCGCTACAAGCTTGAAGTGGACAACAAGATCATGCGCTTCATGAGCGCCAGAATCGCCGACATCGCCCACTTCGACGGCTTCTGGACCACCCGCCCCGCCGAAAGCCGCCCTGGCCAGCGTTACTGGTACATCGGCAAGATCGACGGTGTGATCAACTACGTACGTCGCATGAGCGAATGGACGGTGACCGCCGCCCTGTTCGAATTCGGCCCGGACAACGAGCCCAAGCCGATCATCGGCATCGTGCACGCCCCGGCCCTCGGCCTGACCTACCTGGCCGCCAGGGGAGCGGGTGCCGTGCGCATCCACAAAACCGCGGTCGGCGAGAAGCGCGACAAGGTCGTGCCGTCGATGACCTCCTCGCTGGATGGTTCTGTGCTGAGCTACGGCATGTCCTTCATCCCCAGCGAATCGCAGCGTGCGCTCGACGTGGCCTCCTCGCTCGCCGGACGCCCGGCCGACATCAAGCGCGTGGGCCCCGTCTCGCTCGACCTGTGCAAAGTGGCCGACGGCACCTATGACGCCTACTTCGAGCCGATGCTGCACGTGTGGGATATCGCGGGCATCGCCGCCGGCACCGTAGTGGTCTGGGAGGCACAGGGCACGCTGAGCCGTTGGGACGGCGAACGCATCCACTGGCGTCACGATAACGATGTAGTGGCCTCCAATGGACTCATCATCCGCGAACTGCAGCATTACCTGCAGCAGTATCCGTGGCTCGACTCCATCAACCAGCGATAATTTTTTGACTCCTCCGGCTCCCCTCGGGTGAGGGGAGCCGTCGGCCGAAGGCTGACTGAGGGGAGTTTGACAGCCCAAAAAGAAGACAACATGCCACAACAATTCGAACAACCTCAAGCACAGCAGGCCGCGACCCAGGAAGACGACGCCCTCGCCACCACGCAGGCCGCCGCCCAAACCGAGTCCACCGACCAAGCCGACGTGTTGGACGACATCCTCGACGACATCGAATCCGCCTTGGAAACCAACGCCGAGGAATACGTCAACAGCTTCGTGCAAAAAGGCGGCGAGTGATGCCCCAACTGCGTGACAGCGGCACCCGCTCCCTGCACGCCACGGAACCCGTACCATCCGCCGAGATGGACGGGTTCTGCCGTATTTTCGGCGTCGAAACCGAATACGGCGTGGCGGTCACCGGTGCCGAACGCCCCGTGGACGCCGGCCAGGTGGCGATGACCATGTTCCAGCCCATCGTCTCCCGTTCCCGCTCCACCAACACGTATCTGGCCAATGGCTCACGTCTGTATCTGGACGTCGGATCCCACCCCGAATACGCCACCGCCGAAGCGCGCGATCCGCGCGAGGCCCTGGCCCAGGACCTCGCCGGCGAACACGTGATGCGCAACCTAGCCCTGAAGGCCCAGCGCAAGCTGCGCGAATCCTACGGCGCACACGCCACGATCCATGTGTTCAAAAACAACGTCGACTCCGCCGGCCACGCCTTCGGCTGCCACGAAAACTACCTGGTCCGCCGCTTCGTGCCGTTGGAGACCATCGAACACCAGCTGCTGCCGTTCCTCATCACCCGCCAGCTGTACACCGGTGCCGGCCGCATGACCCCGGACGGCTTCCAGATCACCCAGCGCGCGGACTTCCTGGACGAGGCCGTCTCCTCGGCCACCACCCGCTCCCGCCCGATGGTCAACACGCGCGACGAACCGCACGCCGACCCCGACTCCTTCCGCCGGCTGCATGTGATCATCGGCGACTCGAACCGTTCGCAATGGTCCACATGGATGAAGCTTGCCGTCACGCACCTTGTGCTGTGCGCGATCGAAGACGCCTTCCGCCATGGCGTTCCGTCCGGATTCGAGCAGTATGCCTTTGCTGATCCGGCTGTCGCCAATCGCACGGTCAGTCGATTCCTTGACAATCCGCGCGCCGAACTGACGTTCGAATCAGGCGAATCCGTGTCCGCACTGGGTCTGCAGCGCCGGTATTATGCGGCGGTCAAGGCCTTCATCGAAACCCATGGCGATGCGCTGGCAAGTTCGCTGCCGGCCACCACGATCGACACGATTATGGGGGAGTGGAGCCGCGTTCTGGACGCGCTGGAGCGTGGTACATACGATGCGCTCGCCGACCGCGTGGACTGGGCCGCCAAGAAGCGTCTGTTCGACGCGCTCAAACGCCGTCGCCCGGACGTCACCTTCGCCCAGATGGAACAGCTTGAGCTCGACTACCACGACATCGCCAACGGTCGCCTGTACGGTTCGCTCGTAGCCCGCAACCAGATGCGTGAGCTGCTGACAGGAGACAACGTGGAATACGCCGTGCACAATCCGCCGACCGACACCCGTGCCGCCCTGCGTGGCCGGTTCGTGGACGCGGCCCTGAACGTCGGGGCCCAGTTCTCCGCCGACTGGACCCACCTGACCCTGACCGCCCCCGAACGCCGGGAAGCCATACTCCTCGATCCCTTCGAGGCCGAGCCCACCCTGGGATTCGAGCAGCTTATGGAAGCGCTGAACTAGTCCGGAATAATACGGTTGGACAACACGTCACAGCACCACAACAAAAAGACCCCGACCATCTCGGTCGGGGTCTTTGTCGTCAGTAATGCTCGAAGTAATCGCTACGAGCAGAAGGTCACTCGGTGACGGCCTTCTTCAGCAGGGAGCCAGCGGAGATACGAACGCCGTAGGAAGCCGGAATGTCAATCTGCTCGCCAGTGCGCGGGTTGCGGCCGGTGCGAGCGGCGCGCTTGACGCGCTCAGCGGAGAACAGGCCGGTGAGCTTCAGGCCTTCGCCGGACTTCATAGCCTCGACGAACACATCCTGGAAGGCGTTAACAGCAGCCTCGGCCTGAGCCTTGGTCAGGTTGGACTTCTGGGCGATCTTCGAGACGAGATCAGACTTGTTGTATGCCATAAAGCATCCTTCTTGGGTCAGGGGACAAGCACTTTTGCTTAGTCCATGTTGTCATCAATGATACTAGCGCATGTTTCTGCGAAAACCCGCGTTTTATAAGGGTTTTCACATCTATTTCCCCGAAGGGGGTATGAAAATAGACGAATCAGACAAGATTATGCTTGTCAAGCCACTTCATGGCCGCCGCGCCCAGCGGAATGCGCAGCCAGTAGAACACCACGCGGTGCAGCAAAGTGGCGGAAAGTGCCACGCCCTGCGGCACTCCGACCGCCACGAACGCGAATGTCAGCGCCGCTTCCACACCGCCCAGACCGCCTGGAGTGGGCACTGCGGAACCCAATGCATAGGCCAGCAGGAAGACGAACGTCGTTTCAATCGGATTCGATGAATGGCCGAACGCTTGCAGGGCCGCCCAGAAAGCGAGCCCAGTGGTCGCGTTCTGGAACAGCGCGCCCAGGCAGCTGACTGTGAGCTGTCGGGGCTGGGAAAGCACGTCCAGCAGCTGGTTGATATACGTCTTGGCCAGCGGCATAAGACGACGGGTCACCCAGTGGCGCAACGGCGGAATCATCATCGCAATGGACAGCACCACGACCACAACGCCCAGCACGATAACCAACGTGTTTGTCGGGATTGCGCCGGAGAACATGTTGCGGCCGGTGAACAGGCCGATGATGACCAGCATGGAGAAGTACACGGCGTAATACACCACGAGCGCGGCGCTCATAATTGCGGTCGCCTGGGTGTTGCGATAGCCGGATTTGCGCAGGAACTGCAGGTTGACGAACGAGGGGCCCACGCCGGCTGGCATGGATACGGTGGCGAAGCCGCCTGCCACCTGGCTCATGAAGACGCCCATATTGTCACGCTTGTGCCGCGCCATCAGGGAACCGAGCGAAATCGACGAGCCGATCCAGCCGCAGACACCGAACGCGAGCGTCACCACCGCCATCAACGGGTTGGCGTTGGTCAGCGCGGTGATGATCTCCTCGGGCTTCAGTTGGGTGAAGACCACGACCACGGCCACGATGACCAGCAGCATGGTGATCATCGAACGCCAGGAGAATCGGGCCAGCGTCACCGGTTCGGCGGATTCCACCGTCTCCTCGTCAGCCAGCGCGGTGATACGACTCCTCAGGCCCTTGAGCAGCTGCTTGTCCCAGGATTCCAGCGCGCGCGTGGGGGAGGGGACCGCGACCTTCTGAATGAACGGGGCCAAGGCCGTCAGAGTCGTGTCTCCCCACGCCTCGCGGGCGGCCTCCACCGCCGGTTCCACGCCGATCAGCGCGGCGAACAGCACTAGCAGCTGAACTTTGTCGAGCGCGGTGTTGGCCGGACCGGAAGCGTTGTCGCCGTTGAGCCAGCCGGCAATCACGGCGGTGCCGTCTTCAAGCCGGGCGAGCGTGTCCGGCGTGATGCGCCGGTGCGTATAGCCGCGCCGGCTCGCCACGGACAGGTAGCGCATGTAGGCCACGGCATCCGCCTTGGTAAGCGTGTTCAGGTTGGCGGGCAGTTCGATGGTGTGTGCATCCAGCACCAGAATCGCGGATTCGTCGGTATCGGCGATGCCGTAGGGTGCGGGCGCGGGCAGTTTGATATTGTGCAGACCCAGCAGCATGGCGAAATGATGCTGGACGGCGTCACGCACGGAACGGTCACGTCGGATGGACACACTGGTGAAACGCACCCAGTCCCACAACTGCTTCAGATAGCCGACGGTATGGGTCTGCGCGTCGATGACGGAAACGATGAAACGACGGTTGTCCGTGGTATCCAGATCGTAGATGCGCGAGCCTTCGGCCAGATCGTCGTCCAGCGTGACGGCCAGTGAACCGTGGCCGACGCCGGGCTCCTGATGCCGAATCAGCGAGGCGGTGTCCAGTCCGATGCCTTTCAGGGCGGCGACCAGATCTTGGCCCCACACGCCCTTGTTCTGCGTGCCGACCACGAATCGGATCAGCATGCCCACTGTGCGGCCGGCGGCCATCGACACCAGCATGCCGGTGACCGAATGCCACGACAGCACCACCATCACCGCAGCGATGGCATACAGGATATTCCAGCTCCATTTGACCGTGGAGCGGGTACGGCGTGGCCCGGCGGCGGTCAGGAAGGACGCCATGCCGGCGTAGATGTCGGGCAACAGCCCGGAGCCGTATGAGGTGGCGGCTGAGACCAGTGCCATTGGCAGGGTGAAATCGTTCAGACTGCTGATTGCCGTCGATATGACCCACACAATGCCGTATCCGGCAAACATGGCCAGCGCGGACACCGCAGCTTGCAGCCATTCGCGGGCCAAGAGCAACTGAGCGAGCACGATAACTACGATGACCGTGGTGGCCAGCTGCGTCAGTACGGTGGAGGGGAAAGCGGCCAGCCAGTTGATGGCTTGGGCGGCGGTATGCGCGTCGGATTCGACGCCGCGCGTCATGCCGCCCAGATACACGGCGAACACCATGACCACGGCGGCCATCAATAGCGACAGACCGGCTCGGGTCAGGTCGCCGAAGTCGCGCGTGCGGCGCGGAGCGATGTCGTCGATGTATGGTCCGGAATCGTTGCTGTCGTCGGTTGCCGGGCTGTCCGGTCCGCTGACAGCAAAACTGGCCGACCGGCCGTCACCAGAGGCGATCGGCCGGTCGGTAGTGGAGGAGGTCGCCTTGTTCGGGCGATCTTCCGTAGTGGACTGATCCTGTTCAGTAGTCATGAAATGGTTACCTGACGCCTGTCCTTGTTCGGTTCAGTTTGCGGTTCGGTTTGTGACTCAGCGCAGTAGTGTGGTGGATGCGAGGGATTCGAGGGGCTCGAGGGACTCAAGAGACTCGAGAGACTCGCATCGCGCCTATCTCAGCGGCCGAAAGCGACGAGCTGGCTGGCCACACCGGTGTAGGTGGCGGGGGTCAGAGCCTTCAAGCGAGCGGCGGTTTCCGGGTCGAAGGACTGCTGGTCGATGAACTGCTCGACCTGTTCCTTGTTGATGGTGTGGCCGCGCATAAGC
>OJRI01001848.1_pt1 | contig 9951 bp, 7 predicted proteins | sample 1599151 | NCBI WGS metagenome assembly OJRI01 (sample SAMN03922457, study PRJEB24848) | human gut metagenome | isolation source: stool sample | host: Homo sapiens | place: Germany | collected 2009-11
AATTTAAGCACCAAACGTGGTATTGACGCAGGCAAAGAGCCATTTAGCGCCGCCACACAAGAAACCCGTAAAAAAGGCTTTACCCTTGCAGAGGTATTAATAACCCTTGGCATAATTGGGGTGGTAGCTGCAATGACTTTACCTTCTGTTGTGAATAAATATAAGCAGCAGGAAACTATTGCAAGAATGAAAAAAGCTTATTCAATTTTAAATCAGGCACTTCGTCTTTCTGTTGCTGAAAATGGAGAATATTCAGAGTGGACTTTTGATTTGAAAAACGCTTCAAGTGATTTTGTATCAAAATACTGGACCCCATATTTTTTAGCTGTTGGCGGAGTAAAGAATCCTGGATATTCTATGGCTAACCCTTTTACGTCCCCAAACGGCAAGCCAATAGCGTTTGGAGCCGCTGATGGAAGCGGAGTTACGAGAACTATTTTTAAATTTAATGATGGTTCTATTGTTTGGATTTTGTCAGGAGGTGCAAATTGCGAAATTGTTACTGATGAAGAAGGAAATGAGCAGCAGATTTGTGATGGCTGGAATTTTTATGATAACCCTAAAGCATATGTTGATATTAATGGAATTAAAGGTCCTAATGTTGCAGGAAAAGACTTTTTTATTTTGGATATTTCAACCAAATCAAATACTTTTGTTCCTTTCGGACATTCACTTTCAGAAGAGGAGATTAATAAGAATTGTTCAAAGACAGGTTCAGGATTGTATTGTCTTGAAAAGTTAATGCGCGATAACTGGACAATTAAAGATGATTATCCTTGGTAGGCGGTATATCTTTTATGTTCATGTTATTATATAATCAAGATGAACTTAGATAGCGCAATAGATAATTTTTTATCACCTATAGCCGATAAGATTTCAGGGATAATTTTCAGCCACGTAACAATTCATGGAGTGAAAATTGAATTTCTTATTGTTCTTTTGATGACTGCTGCCGTATATTTTACAATACGTACGCGGTTTATTGGCATATGGGGATTTAAACACGCACTGAACTTAATTCTAAAACGCTATGAACATAAAGATGTAATCGTTAAAAAGAAAAAAGGCGAAGTTTCGTCATTTCAGGCGTTAACAGCTACCATTTCTGCTTCAGCAGGAATTGGTAATGTCGCAGGATCTGCAGCAGCTGTTTCTGTCGGCGGTCCCGGGGTAATATTCTGGATGATTATTGCAGGATTTTTTTCTATGGCGCTTAAATTTGCAGAGGTTTTGCTCGGGCTGAAATTCAGGCAGGTAAATAAAGACGGTACTGTTGCAGGAGGCCCGATGTATTATATTCTGGGCGGATTGAAAAATCATAAAATCTTAGGACCTTTTGCACCATATCTTGCAAAAATTTATGCGGTATGCTGTATTTTTGCAATGATTGGAGGTTGGAATTTATTCCAGATAAATGCAATGACAACCCAGATTACAGAGGTTACCGGCGGAGAACACAGTTTTTTTGCCAATCAGAGCTGGCTTTTGGGTCTTATTGTCGCAATTATAACATATTTTACAATTATAGGCGGAATTAAGGCTATTGGAAAATTTACTTCAAAAGTTACACCTGCTATGTGTACTCTTTATGTAGCAACCGCTTTTACTGTTTGTCTGATGAACATTCATCATCTTCCGCATACACTTCATATAATAGTTGCAGAAGCATTTAAGCCGCGAGCTCTTGAAGGAGGAGCTTTAATGTGTATGCTCTGGGGATTCCGCCGCGCCATGTTTGCAAATGAAGCAGGTCTGGGTACAGCTCCTATTGCTTTTTCGGCAGTAAGGACAAATAAACCGGTTGCACAGGCTTTTATTGCCATGCTTCAGCCGTTTGTTGACACTGTAATTGTTGGCTCTGCAACTGCGTTTGTTATTGTTGTGAGCGGTGTTTATCTTCAAAGCAGCGGACTTGCCGGTATTGAATTAACATCAAAGGCTTTTGGGTCAGTCTGTCCGTTTTTCCCTCTATTGTTAACTTTTATGGCGAGCTGCTTTGTCCTGTCTACTATGCTGTGCGGCTCTTATTACGGTATTAAAGGCTGGAATTTCCTCTTTGGGGACTCAAAATTGACAACAAGGACTTTTCAGGTTATATATTGTATATTCATAGTTATAGGTTCTGCCATGAACTTCAAAAGTATAATCAATCTTTCGGATGCGTTTACTCTGTTTCTGGCTGTTCCAAACTTAATAGCAGTTTTCATACTTTCGGATGTTGTTATGAAGGAATTGAAACGCTATTGTAAAAGATATAATGTTGGGCTATTTAAAAATAAAAGCGAAAAAGAGGAGAGAAAAGAAGATGAAGAAAAATTGCCTGGAGATAGTAAGACAAAAGTGTGAAAGCTGTAACGGCTGCGCCTTAGCTAAATCCCGCAATAACGTAGTTTTTTCCGATGGTGATCCGTCAACTGCAAAAATTGTTTTAATTGGTGAAGCACCTGGAGAGATGGAAGATGAATGCGGAAGACCATTTGTTGGCAGGGCAGGTCAGTTATTGAATGAGTTTTTAGCAGAAGCCGGTATTTCAAGAGATGAAGATGTTTATATGATTAATACCGTAAAATGCAGACCTCCTGAAAACAGAGTTCCTAACGATGAAGAAAAATCAGCCTGCCGCAAGTTCCTTGTTGCCCAGATTGATATTGTTAAGCCTCAGGCTATTATCCTTTGCGGTGCAACTGCTTTAAAATCATTTATTGAACTTGATAAAAAGCAGACTATTTCTAAAGTCCGCGGCAAATGGATGACAGTTACTGTTGACGGTGTTGAATATAAAGCAATGACAATTTTCCACCCTTCTTATTTGTTAAGAAATCACTCTATGGAAGAGGGGTCTCCTAGAAGACTTATGCAGCAGGATCTGGCTGAAATAAAAAATACTATATTGCCGGATAAAGCTGTTGAAGAAAATCGTGAACTTGTTATGCTTTAATAATTAAAATAAAAAAAGACTTCCGCTTTTTCGGAAGTCTTTTTTTATGCTTTTTGTTGTTCTGCGTTTACAATACCCGGTTCAAGGTCAGAGCCTGTGACCAGCTTTCTGAATGCAAACTGAGCTTTAGGCAGGCAATATGCCAGCAGGAAGCTGCTTAACCCTACATTTGCCAGAATGTTTACTGATTTTACAACTTTTGCGCGTTTTGCAAATTTATCAACCATTTTAGCACCTGAAGATGTTCCTATTGCCTTTTTGGCAAAAGCTTCTATGTCGTTACGAAATTCTGCGAGTTTTTTCATGTTTATGTATACTCTTGGATCGCGCACTTCGTCATTCAGCATTGTAATCTTTTCAAACTTATTTGCATATTTTACAAACAGACTTTTCGGATTGTTGTCAATGTAATCAAGCATAACTTCCGGTTTAGAGGATTTTGGTAATTCCAGTCTGCCTTCTTTGATTTGTTTTAAGAACTCTTTATCTTCAAGCATTAGAGGATCAAGTTTAACATCAAGGTTAAATGCTTTTAATGTTGCTTTATTTAATAATTTTTCTATCTGTTTCGGGGCAACATAATTTAAGTACATCATACCGGTCATCTTAAAGCCTATATCAATAGCTTCATTTCTGTTCCCGTCTGCCCCTTTTCTTGCAGTAAGCACTCTGCCTATTGCATAACCGCCGTCTATTGTTTCCATTTTTTCAAGGGTTGAGAAATTGGCAATATTAGAAATAAAGTTTCCTCCAAAACTTAGACTTTTTTTCTTCTGTAATGACATACCTGAAAAAGTATCGTTGTTTATTCCCTGAAAAGCTGTGCTTTGTGAGCGTTTCTGTTTCTCTTTTTCTTTTTTGAGCTGTGCAATTTTATTTGCAGAAGATGCAAAAATCATTTTAGGTAGTATGAAGCCTATAAATGCAATAGGAATGGCTGTTGCAGCAACGAATTTTACTGCAAGCATTTTTTCATAGCCACTTTTATTGCCGGCTGCCTTTTTCAAATCAATTAGTGCCTTTTCAATTATTTCTTTTGATTTAGGATTTTTTTCTGCAATTTGTGCAAAACGTTTCAAGTTTTCATTAATACCCTGAATGCCATTTTCTTCTTTAAAAAGTTTCAGGTTAACTTTTGGATTATAGCCGAGCTTTTGGATAATTTTATTGGAAATTTTGTCGATTAAAGGTATTCCACCCAGCCAGACTGCTGATGTTGTGTATTCATCCCAAAAGCGTTCTCTTGTAGCAAGTCTGTCTATCTCAGGATCATCTTTGTTTTGTTTGTGCGTCAAATATATCTTTGCCGGAACTTCTATTCCGCAATCTCTGACCAATAGGGGGTATATGCTGCTGTTATTGCCGATGGCTGATATTATTTTCGTTAGTGTCATTATAGTTCTCCAATTCTTTTGTGTTAAGGTCTTATACGCGGGGCTCCTGAAAAGACCGTTAAAAGAATTGAATTAATTAAAATCGCGCACCATCAATTCTACAGCCTTTTCAGGTTGCTATGATGATTATGATGCAATTTTAAACTAAGTATAATTTTCATAATAAATTCCTGCTACCAGCTTAGCAGACACATATTTTATTTGCAAGTGTGTTTTTTACTTTTCTTCATAAAATATGGGAATACATTTGTGCAAACTCAGAATAGGCTTGTGATGCAAAATTAAGACCTGCATTTTTGTCAAAGTCGGAGTAGATAATCTTTGCATTTTTGTTAGTTCTTTCAAGCCCTGCTTTATCGCAGGCCAAAAGGACTTTTTTAATTATATTTTCCGATGCCTTTTTGAATATATTTTTATCTGAAATGCTAAGCTGGTCATATACTTTTTTATGAGTAAGCGGGTCAAGCATAAGATTAATCATGCTGTCTATACCGTTGAAGGGTGCTGTAGAACCGTTTTCACTGTGATGATACCACAAATCTATAATATTAATTTTTTTGTTTTCTTTGTCAATAATTAAATTATTCGGATTCATAATATCAATTTCGCAGTCAGTATGAAGATTAAGTTTTTGTATATTCTCAGCCAGTTCATCAAAACTTTGTTGCGGCATATCTGCGAGCATTATGACTTTGTCTGCAATAAGTTTTGCATTTTTATGCGTTATCGTGTCAGTACCATGTTCGACACCATTTATTTTTTCAGCCCAGTTTGGCAGAGAATGGCTTTCACCAACCACTTTTTTTGTTATAAAAAATCCCTGGTTGTTTGTTGCAACATATTGGCCGAAATTTGGTGCTAATTCATTTTGCGGCTCTGATAAAATTGGGGTTTGTGCAAAATTATTAGGTAGAAAGTGTTTCCTCTCTATTCTTATCAGGTAATTTTCAATTCCGGGGATATTATATACATCTGCCGAAAATCCGCTTCCTAAATAATTTTTTTTATCTCCTATTGTCGAAAGTACAACATTTTTAATTGATTTATTTTTATAAACTTTTCTCATAGAAATAAGAAAATCTCTATAGTTTAGATTTTTTTCAAAGCTTATATCATTATATGCAAATGGTAACGTTGTAATATTTTTGGCTGATTTATCTTGTGCAGCATACTTTTGGGTGCTATTTGTCTGTCGCATTACGGATGATGTTAGGGTAAATCTGCCTGTAATTGGATGTATTATCATATTATTATTTATCTAATCCTGTAAATGTATTGTCTTTATGCTAAGATTATAGCATGAGTAAGAAAAAGATAATAGCTTTATTTATTACATTAGTATTGCTGGGGGCAATTTTTTATAAAATAGACTGGTCAGAGTTAATCAGTACATTTAAAGATTTTGACTTTAAGAATATTTGGCAGATTATCATTTTTTATGTGTTAACGCTTTATATAAGAGGTATTCGCTGGAAGGCTCTGCTATTAAATGATAAAAAGTATTCATCACTTCATCTTGGAGAAGTATTTACAGTAGGCAGTATGCTTAATATCTTTTTACCGGCAAGGGCAGGGGATGTATACAGAGCTTACTATTTAGGCTCTGTTAAAGGCGAAAAGAAGATGAAAGTGTTTGGCTCAATTATTCTTGAAAGAACTCTTGACGGAATAAGTGTATTTTTTATGCTCTTAATTGCCATTCTTTTGTACTGCAAACAACAATGGATTTTACATATCGCTTATGGTATCGGCGCATTGTTTATAGGAAGCCTTGCTGTTTTTTATGTTATTTTTAAGTTTGATAAAATAGAAGAAATATGCGGCTGGTTTTCTAATCTTGCACGAAGATTGCCGCAAAAGGCTGCCGAACCATCTACGCGTGCTGTTGAGAAAGTTTGCTGTTACACAAAGTCTTTTATGGAAGGTTTTACTGTTCTTGATTATCCAAAATATTGGTTTATTGCCTGTGTTACCAGTGTTCTTGTGTGGGGAATAGAAGCTTATGTTGCATATTTAATTGTTGATAGTTTTGGACTGGGACTGGGTTTTTCAGCCGGATTATTTGTATTAAGTTTAATATCGTTTTCTACAATGATTCCTTCAACTTCTGTTTTCCTTGGACCATATCAGGTTGCGTATTTAATGGCACTTGGAATTTTTGGTATAGAAAAATCTACTGCCCTTGCTGTTTCAACTGTGCATCAGGGAATTTTGATAATTATTCTTACTGTTCTTGGCGGATTTTATCTTCTGAAGTTTAATATTTCAATGAAGGATATACAAAACTCAAATAAATAAAATAAATTCTATTTATATTGAATTATTCCATTAAATCGTTTATAATAAAAAAGTACACGTGAATGCTTTTTCTTGGTAAAAATCAGACAATCACCAGGGCAACTTAAAAAAAAGAAAAAAGTAAGGCGCAGGAAAAACAACTAACTAAGGGAAATATTTGTTTCTGAAACGATAGCGTGAACGTAGTGAGAGCGTGTTTGAGAAAATAAATATTTTTTCTTAAAAAGAAATAAATAAAATCAAAACTAAAGAAAGGAGACGAAAATATGTCAAATGCAGTAATAGTAAGTGTTTTCGGGGGGGGGGCAGCGTAATTTAAGCACCAAACGTGGTATTGACGCAGGCAAAGAGCCATTTAGCGCCGCCACACAAGAAACCCGTAAAAAAGGCTTTACCCTTGCAGAGGTATTAATAACCCTTGGCATAATCGGTGTAGTTGCCGCAATGACGCTGCCGGCAATTGTAAATAAATCACAGGAAATGATTTTGAAACAGCAGTTTAAAAAGGTATATAATACCTGGTCAAATGCTCTTCAAAGATCTTATGTCAATAATGGAATGTCCTGGTATGAATGTTATTATGCAGAAGATGCAGCCTCAAAATGTATAGAGCATGATCCTATTACCGGTAGTTGTATCAAATATGAGTATTCCCATGGATATGATAAAAATTCACAATGTCTTAATTTATTTGGAGAATTGAAAACAATTTTAAAAGTTGTTAAAGCTTGTGATAATAATGCATATAAACAAGGTTGTATCCCGGATATGAAAGGTTATGACACAGTTTTGGTATCACAATCCGGGGATGAAGATAAAGACGAAGGCGATTATGATATTTTAGAACAAACATCTGGATGTGCATCTTTTAGGGAAGCTAATATTAAAACTCAAAACCCCGCATGGGTTTTAGCAGACGGCACTGTAGTTGGTTTTTATAAAAAACTTGAAGCAAAAATCTTTTGGATTGATATAAATGGGCATAAAAAGCCGAATAAATGGGGACATGATATTTTTACTTTTAGCTTAAAAGGAGATGGACATAAAAAAGTTTATCTTTCTCCCGTAGGCTGTATGAAACCCGAAGCTGGCGGTAAGTCAACTGCTGCAATGTTGAATGATTTGTATAATTAATACTAAAAACGCCTCCAATTTTGGAGGCGTTTTTTTAGTTATAAATTTTCTTTGTTAAATCCGCTTTTCGTATTCTTACATTTTCAGGAGTAATTTCAACAAGTTCATCGTCTCCGATATATTCAAGACTTTCTTCTAATGAAAGAATTTTTGGAGCTTGAAGGGTCACCATAACATCTGCAGTGGCACTTCTCATATTTGTAAGTTTTTTTGTTTTGCAGATATTAACAACAATATCCTGAGGCTTGTTGCATTCCCCGATAATCATTCCGCGGTAAACTTTTGTTTTAGGCGTTACGAAGAATACACCTCTATCTTCATATTGTGAAAGTGCATATGGAATTGCTTCCCCTTGTTCATGAGCGATAATAGAGCCGTTTCTCTGTCGCGGAATATCTCCGGCATAGGGTCTATAGTGCAGGAATGTATGATACATAATTCCTTCTCCGCGTGTCATTCTTATGAATTCGCTTCTGAAACCTATTAAACCCCTTGCCGGAATATGGAATGTCATATTCGTTCTGCCTTTTGCATTCTGCATCTCTTTCATTTCGGCTTTTCTGCCGGATAATCTGTCAATACAGCTTCCTGCATATCCTTCAGGAACATCAACAATCAAATTTTCATAAGGCTCGCATTGTTTTCCGTCAATTGTTTTGTAAATAACTTCTGGTTTAGAAACCTGAAATTCATAACCCTCACGCCGCATTGTTTCAATCAAAATCCCAAGATGAAGCTCTCCTCTGCCGGATACTCTGAAAACATCAGTGCTGTCAGTATCTTCTACGCGTAAGCTTACATTTTTTTCAAGTTCATCATAAAGTCTTTTTCTCAATTGTCTTGAAGTTACAAATTTTCCTTCCTGCCCGGCAAACGGACTGTCATTTACAGAAAAATTCATTTGCAGTGTAGGTTCATCTACCGTAATCAATGGCAGCGGCTGAGGATTATCAAGTGAACAAATACTTTCACCTATTTGAATATCAGAAAATCCTGCAATGCCAACTATATCACCGGCAAAAGCTTCCTGAATTTCAACTCTTCCAAGATCGTGAAATCCGAATAATTTTGTAATTTTGCCTTTCTCCTGAGAACCGTCAGCGTGAACAACACATACTTGTTCCTGAGATTTTACAGACCCGTTTTCAATACGGCCGATAACAATTCTTCCTACATATTCATTATAGTCAAGAGTTGTTGCCCTAAACTGAAAAGATTTTGACGCATCGCCTTTTGGCGGCTGGATGTTTTCTAAAATACAATCCAGAAGCGGTATCATATCTTTTCTTTCGTCATCAAGATCTTTGATTGCAAAGCCGTTTAAGCTGCTTGCAAATATAAATGGAAAATCAATCAGGTCTTCTCTGTCTGTTAATTCCGTAAAAAGGTCAAAAACTTTATCTAAAGCTGTCAAAGGTTCGCCTGCTGGTTTATCAATTTTATTAATGACAACTATAATTTTTAATCCGAGTTCCAAAGCTTTAGAAAGAACAAACCTTGTCTGAGGCATAGGACCTTCAGCAGCATCAACAATTAATAACGCGCCGTCAACCATACCAAGAACACGTTCAACTTCCCCTCCGAAGTCTGCGTGTCCGGGAGTGTCAACAACGTTAATTTTAGTATTTTTATAATTAATTGAAATATTTTTTGAAAGAATTGTAATCCCGCGTTCTCTTTCCAAATCATTGCTATCAAGTACGCGCTCCTGAACCTGCTGATTCTGGCGGAATGCTCCGGCTTGTTTTAAAAGGCAGTCAACAAGGGTTGTTTTCCCATGGTCAACGTGTGCAATAATTGCTATATTTCTTATATTTTCGTTAGTGTTTGTCATATATCCCAGTCTTTCTTTTTTTACTAATCTAAGGGTAAATTTCCTAATATATTTTAGTTTACTAATAATATTTTTTCAAGACACAATTTTATTGCAAACGCTCCAAAAATAGTTTATAATAAAAAAGGGACAAAGGAATGTCTATTATTTCAGTAACTGTATATCTTTTCTCAAGCACGCTCCCGCTCTGCTCTTGCTATCGTTTCGAAAAGATATGCCGTTACTGAAAGTAAAAATGACAGGTACCAAATAGCACATTCTAAGTAACTAAAAACCTTTTTTCGGACCCGCTCACGCTCTAATGTCAATGGAAGCGTATTAAGGAAAAGCAAATCTGAGTAATGTAGTGCCTG
>OJRI01001851.1_pt1 | contig 9945 bp, 9 predicted proteins | sample 1599151 | NCBI WGS metagenome assembly OJRI01 (sample SAMN03922457, study PRJEB24848) | human gut metagenome | isolation source: stool sample | host: Homo sapiens | place: Germany | collected 2009-11
CTCGTGATTTTCGCGCCAAGGCTGTTGAGCTTTTCTTCCAGATGCTCATAGCCGCGGTCGATAAAATGCGTATTATAGATTTCCGTTGTACCCTGCGCCATCAGTCCGGCGATGACCAACGCCGCGCCTGCGCGCAGGTCGGTAGCCTTGACCGGAGCGCCCTTGAGACGCTCAACGCCCTCGATAACAGCGACTCTGCCCTCTACGGAGATATTCGCGCCCATTCTGCGGAGCTCGTCAACATAGCGGAAGCGGTTGTCGAAAATGCTTTCCGTTACCATGCTGGCACCCTTTGCGCATGTCAGGACTGCCGCCATCTGTGGCTGCATATCCGTCGGGAAACCAGGGTGCGGGTTGGTCTTTATGCTGGTTCCGAAGTACTCAGGGCCGCCGATGACTCTTACCGCGTCGTCGAACTGCTCGACCTGCACGCCTATCTTAACTAGCTTCTGGGTGATGGGCTCAAGGTGCTTCGGAATAACGTTTCTAATAAGAATATTGCTTCTTGCTGCGGCAGCTATCGCCATGAACGTTCCTGCCTCGATCTGGTCTGGAATAACGCTGTAGGTGGTGCCGTGGAGGTACTTCACGCCGCGTATCTTGATAACGTCGGTGCCTGCGCCGAGGATATCCGCGCCCATGCTGTTGAGACAGTTGGCGAGGTCGACAACGTGAGGCTCCTTCGCTGCGTTTTCGATTATTGTGAGGCCGTCAGCCTTGACCGACGCCATGATGGCGTTGATGGTGGCTCCGACGGTGTTCTTGTCAAAGAAGATCTGGGTTCCGACCAGCTTATCGGCGCGGAGATTCACCATTCCGCCGTCGATCTCGTACTCAGCGCCGAGCGCCGAGAAACACTTGAGGTGCTGGTCGATGGGGCGGTCGCCGAGATTGCAGCCGCCGGGCATGGATACGTGAGCGCTGTGGAAGCGCCCGAGCAGAGTCCCGAGGAAATAGGTGGTGGCTCTCATGAGCTTCGCCTTCTCGTAGGGAACAGGAATATTCTGAAGCTGACGCGTGTCGATCTCGACAGTTGTCTTGTTCAGCATGCGTATTTTTGCGCCCATCTCGGACATTATCTGTAATGTGATGCTGACATCGCTGATATTCGGTATATTTTCAATGATGCAGGGCTCGTCTGAAAGAATGGTGCACGGCAGTATAGCAGCGACCGCGTTTTTCGCGCCGCTTATGAACACCTCTCCGCTCAGTTCTTTTCCGCCCTTTATAACGTATTTCTCCAAAACTGCACTTCCCCCTTGCCCCCGCTGACGCAGAGACATTTTATATATGCAGCCGCAAAAGCAGCCGGATATGTCGGTATGTAAGCTCAGGGCATAGTTATCCCTTAAATATTTACACCATTCCATTATAACACACAACCACAGAAATTTAAAGCGTAATTTGCAAAAAAAAACTCCGAGTTATTCATTTTGGAATTTTTCACAAAAATATTTGTTAAGTTTGAATAAATTTATTGAAAAATCCGTCTCTCAATAATCGAAAAGTGTAACACTATTATTGACTGAACGGATTATAATTAATCATCGGGCATGTGATATTCCGCATATTACCGCCAATGAAACACGTTTTCACAAATTTCGTTCCGAAGTATCGGATTATTTGCCAGAATTAATCACGCGTTTTTGTGCAGAATTGCCACTTGCAATAATTTACCCGCTGTATTATAATGTTCATTGAACATTGGAGATAATTCTGCTTCCCCGCAGACGTTCTCCGAATCGGCGAAAGCCAGTTTACACAGTTTAACTGTAAATTGTTAGGAGGAATTATTTCATGAAGATCAGAAACATCGTTTCCGCAGCAGCCGCCTGCGCAGTTGCAGCAGCCGCACTGGTAATCCCCACCTCTGCTGAGGAGAGCTATGTTGCAGGTATCACATGGCAGTCGTCCAGCTACTATTTCCGCAACACTATCGCTCAGTCCGAGCTGCTCTACTGGGACAACGACCTCGGCGAGGCTGCTCCGCTTGAAGGCGCTACCTTCACCGACGCCAACATCACCGGCGACGGCGAGTACACCGTTACCCTCGATGGCGTTAATGACGGCGGCTGGAACATGCTCAAGCTCGAGAGCAATATCGACCTCGACGCTACGCCTGACGTAAAGTTCGAAATCACCTCTGTTGAGCTCAACGGCGCCGCTGTTGACTTCGACAAGGACGCAGCTGTAATGAGCGTTGACGCTGCTACAAAGAGCGATGATTATTCCGATTGGGATTTCGATATCAAGAACACTGCTCGTATCCAGCTCATCAACGTATACGACAACCTCGCAGCTATCCCGAACGACACCTACGAGTCCATCAAGGTTACATTCACCGTTACCGGTCTTGGCGGCGGCGAAGCTGCGGCTGATGACAACACCGCAGCAGCAGAGGACACAGCACCTGTTGAAACCGGCGCTGACAAGGGTTCCCCTGACACCGGCGTTGAGGGCGTAGCTGCTCTTGCAGGTATCGCAGTTGTTGCCGGCGGCGCACTCGTTATCTCCAGAAAGAGAAAGTAATTCCTCTTAAACAACATTTAAAGCCCTCCTTTCGGGAGGGCTTTTGAAACCGTCGAAAAAGTCACTAAAGTGACTTTTCCGCCGAAACATCCCAGCCGCGCGCACGTCTTGGCGGCTTTGCCGCCAACCCGCACACTTGCTGGGATAGAAGTGTTTTTTGCCTCGGCAGAGCTGAGGCAAAAAACGGATTTCAAATGCCCGCTTCGCGGGCAAAAGACACTTTTTCGACAAGCTGTAAAGCCCTCCTTTCCGGAGGGCTTTTTTCATTTTGTTTTCTGGCTCATTTTTCGGCGGGACAGCTCTGCGTATTTCCTGCGTGTAGCCTGACCTCCCCTAAGATGCCGCTCTTGTTTGTTCTTCTCAAGCACCGCCTTCACCTCGTCGTGCAGGCGTCGGTCGACCTGCGCAAGCTTCGCGGTGATATCCTGATGCACAGTGCTTTTGCTCACGCCGAATTTCTTTGCAGCCGCGCGTACTGTCGCGTTATTTTCAACTATGTAATGTCCGAGTATGACACATCTTTCCTGATCAGCTTCCCCTGTCGCAGCTTTCTTCAATGTATTTCGCACCCCCATTGCATAACATTTTCCTTTCACTCTCCCCTGCCCGCAGGGAGTCCGCGGGCGTTTTCTTTTTCACAGTTTATGAGGAAAAGTCAGGTTTTATGTATGTTATGCAGGGAATGTGCTCATTCGTTCAGGGCGCAGAGACCTCCGCTGCCATCGGAAGTATCATACCACACCGCGAACCGCTGTCCGCATAGAGTGCACCTCACCTCGTGGCGGTAGTATCCGCGAAGGTCGCCTTGTATATCCTCCAGCGGAACCGTGGCGCTCTCGACCGCCATATCTCCGAAGCTCACCAGGCCGCGTATCTTGCTTATCTCATGAGAGTATTGCAGCGCCGACCTGAACCGGCTGTAAAAATGCAGCTGACCGCAGCTTTTGCACATATTTGCCTCCGTATAAGAAAAGGCCCACCACTATTGCGGTGAGCCTTCGCTTATTTATTATGGATTACTTTCTGGACTTCTTGGTAGCAACCATTACAGCGCCTGCAACAGCAGCAACGCCAGCTACGCCAGCAACGCCAGCAACGCCGGTCTCAGGAGAGCCCTTGGTGTCATCAGCGGGAGCAGCGACCTCAACGGTCTCTGCCTCAGCGGTGGTCTCAGCAGTAGCAGCGTCAGCGGTAGCAGCTTCAACAGTGGTCTCAGCCTCAGCAGTTGTAGCAACAGCCTCTGCAGTGGAATCTGTAGAAATTGCTACGACCTCGCCTGTAACCTCAGCGGTCTCAGCGGAAGCAACAGCAGCGGTAGCTGCAGCCATTGTAGCTGCGATAGCAGCAGAAAGAACGATCTTAGAAATCTTCATGATAAGTACCTCTTTTGTTCGATATTTACCGGTTTTTGATATCCGGCATTTCTTTTTACGATTTGTATTTTATCACTTTTCTCATAATTTGTCAAGCGATTTGCCTAAAAAACAATTGTATATGTTGTACAAATTGAATAAACTTTCTTCAGCTGGTTTTGTCAGCATTTTGCTTTTGGCAGTGCATAATCTTTCACGATCCCGCAATACTAGTATAAAAAAACGCAAAGGAGAACAACACATGGATTTGAAAGGAACACGCACGGAGGCAAACCTCCGCTCCGCATTCGCCGGGGAGACCCAGGCGCGCAGCAAGTACGACTATTTCGCGAAAGCCGCAGAGAAGGAGGGCTTCCAGCAGATAGCCGCGATATTCCGCGAAACCGCCGACAACGAGGAAGCTCACGCGTTCCTCTGGTTCAGCCAGCTCGGAGCGCTCTCGAACACCGCACAGAATCTCGTGAACGCGCAGTCCGGCGAGCATTTCGAATGGGCGGAGATGTACGAGGATTTCGCCAGGGTCGCCGAAGAGGAAGGCTTTACCGACATCGCAAATAAGTTCCGGCAGGTGGGGGCCGTCGAGAAAGCCCACGAGGAACGCTTCCTGCGGCTGCTGCACACCGTGGAAATGCAGAAAGTATTTGAAAAGACCGATGAAATCATGTGGCAGTGCCGGAACTGCGGTCACGTCGAGTTCGGAAAGAAAGCACCGGATCACTGCCCCGTCTGCGGCTATCCGAAATCATACTTCCAGCAGAAGCCCGAGAACTACTGACGGAAAAACTCCGGTACGAAACGCACCGGAGTTAGAGCTTGTCGAAAAAGTGTCTTTTGCCCGCGAAGCGGGCATTTGAAATCCATTTTTTAACCCAGCTTTTCCGTCTGCCATGAATTTCGTGCCGCCGATAGTTACGCGTGCGTTCTTTGCCTCCGGTTCGGAAACCTTGGAAGTTCCTGCGGCGCGGAGCTTACACCGCTCTGATTTCCGGAGAACCCGGTCAGCAGACATACCGCGCTGAGAACCATTGCAAGCTGTTCCTCACTGAAAATAATTTTCTTTTTATTGTGGACTTTTTCGGTAGGTTTTTCCAATATAAAAGCGGCGCGTTTTACACAGGAAACGCGCCGCTGAGTTATTTTTCTCAACTTTTACTGCACCGCATAGGTGGAGAACTTGTTCAGCACCCTGGTCTTTGCGATGATCTTTATAATAACTACTCCGCACACAAGACCGAACGCGCCCTGAACGAGATTTCCGGGAACGCTTGCGGCAGCGCCTGCAAAGCTCTTTCCGAGCAGAAGCGCAGCGTAGAGGTAGTAACCGCCGACCATGATGATCTCACCGGCGAGAGCGCTCACGATGTACGCGGGAACGCTGATCTTGGGCATCTTCTTGAGCATTGCGCGGCAGATAAGCGCAGCAGCTACAGCGATGAGTCCCTTAATAACGAATGTGCCGGGAACGTAGTGAACATATCCCGTGAACAGGTCAGCCAGCGCAGAGCCGATGCCTCCGGCGGCGAAGCCGTAAACCGGGCCGAGCACCCATGCGGCGATAAGTATAAAGCAGTCGCCGAAATTAACGTAGCCGTTCAGCGGCGACGGGATCTGAATAAGCATTGTAGCTACGCAGATGAGCGCTGCAAACATTGCGGTCACGCATATCTTCAGCAGTTTGTCCTTTGATGTTGACTTTTCCTTGATATCCATAGTTGTTCTCCTTTTCAGGCTTTTCGCCTTTATCTGTTTTACATTATTATACTCCCTGGCTGGTGATAGTTCCAGTACCAGAATGCGCCGGATTGATGATACCAGTTTCCTTTCATCAGCGGGCATTCTGAAAATCTCCTGGGAGTTTCTGCCGCTTATTTCCAGACGCGTCCACACATACTGCCATGCCGCCAATCTGATATTGTAATATTGCGCGATTTCAGCCAATTAGGTCATGTCAGAATCAACTTCGGAGTATAATACCGAAGATGTCGAAATATTAATGAAATATTGCAAACTTTTGTGTAAATAATATAAGAAAAAATCAGAATACCCCCTTGAAAACGTTTACAAGTTATGATATAATATCAACAGAAGCAGGGGCGGAGAATCCCTGCACACGATATCAACGCGCGATCCGCGCTGAAAAAACCGAAAGGAATTACGACCAATGGAACAGAAGATCTATTCAATCGAAATGGGCGCGGCAAAGTGCGCCGTTGACCTCGGAGACGGCAGCGAGCGCGGCGAGTACGTAGACCAGGACTACATACTCCACAAGATGGGCAGACCCCACCGTGCGATAAGCCTGATGTACTGCTATTATCCCCTGGACAAGACCTGGCCGGTACGTGCGCGCGACGCGTTCGCAGATCAGGAAGTAAGCTTCCAGTGGGACTACCCCTACGACGACTACTTCACCTATAAGGGCGGCATCGGCGGAACCACCGACGGCGAGCCGTTCACCTGCATGAAGGACGTCCGCCGCCACGGTCAGGACGTTATCCTCACCATGACTATCGACCCCAACCTCACCGACGACTACCTTATTAAAATCGCGCAGGAACTCCGCACCTACGGAAGAATGCAGCTCCGTATCAACCACGAGGCTACCGGCAACTGGTTCAGCTTCAACAAGCGCGCTACTTACCAGCAGGTCGCGGATTTCTACGTACGCTTCCACAATATCATCAAGAAGGAAGCACCCAACGTTTCCACTATCCTCTGCATCGGCGGCGTTGAGCACCCCGAAAAGGGCGGCGAGATCGAAATGGAGAAGGAATTCGCAGACGCAGTGCGCGCCACCGATATCTGGTCCGTTGATAAGTACATGAGTCTCCACTGGGGCTGGCCCTACGACGTTGCGGAAGTCGGCGGCACGAGCTTCGGCAGAAGCAAGGTTTCCGATACATACAACCTCACCAAGCTCTCCCAGAAGCGCTACAAGGAACTTTGCGGCGGCGTTCAGAAGCCGATGGTAATGAGCGAGTTCAACGCTGACGGCGACGTTACAGGTCCCTACGACCAGGCAGCGATGATAAAGGAATTCTGCGACATGCTGAAAAACGACACCGAGCAGGGCTGGTTCAACGGATTCACATTCTACCAGTTCCGCGACAGAGGCAGACTCGGCCTTGAGATCGAGGATCCGAACAACAAGAACGTCGGCATTGAGCAGCCCGCGCTCCAGACCTACAAGGAGATCATTCACGACGATTACTTCTACCCCTCAATGAAGCAGGGCGAGGAGCAGCAGCTCCCCGTTACCCTCCGCTGGGGCGGCAGCGAGGACGCGACCGGTATCGCTATCCCGCTCCACTTCGATAAGAGCCCCGTATTCTGCGAGGCTACATTCGACGAGCCGCTGAACCTCATGATGGAAATTAACGGCAAGTGGTTCTACAAGAGCCCCGAGGCCAAGACGATCGACTTCATGCCCGCATTCTTTGAGAAGCCTCTCGACGGCGCGGCTGACCTCACACTGAAGATTTTCGCCCCTCCCGCTTCCGGCGAGAACGATCCTTCCCAGGGTGCCGACTGGCAGACAAACTACTACACCACTATCACCAAGCTGCCGAACATTCGTATCAGATTCGCTCCCATCATCGAGGGCTGATCGGAATAACCCATAGATTCACAGCGATTCGGGATACCGGGTCGGAAATAAAGCAGGGACGGTACTCCGCCCCTGCTTTTGTGTGCCGCAGATTTTAAATTTTTAATCAACAGCTGAATCTGGCAGGTATTCTGACTGCATGATATTACCGCTGTTTTTCGGCGGTGTAATGCACACAATATGCATATTGATCAGAATAACTGACATATCAAAAAAACATAGTAAGCACACATAATTATCACGCTGATTTCACAATCATACTGTATAATCAGCAAAAGCTGTGGTCGACTGCACTCAACTACACACAGTCACGCTTTTTCGGAGGATCTCAATGACAGACTACAGAACCGATTTTGAAGCGCTTGAGAAGCGCCTCGCAGAACGACCAGCGGATCCGGGAAAACTCGTCACCGACGACCCTACGCCGAACACTCTCAGGCTGTGGGAATTCCTGAAGTCCTGCTACGGGAAGAAGTACATTTCCGGGCAGCAGTACCTCTGGGAGGACGAGAAGGAAGATCTGGTATACTACAACACGACCGGGAAGATTCCCGCGATACGCGGCTACGACTTCATGGGCATAAGCGGACTCGCCCGCGGCTACGACCAGCTCGGCAGAGCCATAGACTGGGCAAGGCGCACGGGAGGCATCCTCACCATGTGCTGGCACTGGAACGCTCCTGACGACATGAACGACATCGGCGGACTTAGCTCCTTCTACTACAAGACCACGAACTACGACCGCAAGACAGGATTCGACATCGTCCGCGCCATGCAGGAAGGAACTCCCGAGCACGACTTCATCATCTACGAGATAGACCTTGTTGGTTCCGCGCTGAAGATGTTCGAGCAGCAGGACATTCCGGTCATCTGGAGACCGCTCCACGAAGCCGCCGGAAACTGGTTCTGGTGGGGCAACCGCGCTCCCGCGGGTCAGCAGGATCCCGAGAGCGTCGCAGCCTACAAGAAGCTGTGGTACACGATATTCGACCGGCTGATGAACTATCACAAGCTCCGCAACCTCATCTGGGTGTGGAACGGTCAGGCTCCGTTCATGGCGGTCAGCCCGAACACCTTCGATATCGCCGGCGAGGATATCTACGACGAAATACCGAACCACGGTTCGCAGCTTGAAAGATTCAAGGCTGTCAGCAGCTACACTCACGGAAAGATGATAACGCTTTCCGAGTGCGGAAGCATTCCCGACCCGGACGAAATGCAGAAGGACGGCTCGAACTGGCTGTGGTGGCTCCCGTGGTGGGGAACCTTCGTGTACGACACCGACGGCGAATGGAAGCCGATTCTCGATGAAAACGACATGCCGCGTCCCAATCCGAAGTACATGGACGAGGAATTCCTGAAGCGGGTATTCAGTGACCCGCGGGTAATCACCCTTGAGGACCTCCCGTGGTACGACAAGGACAGCAAGCCGCTGCCGAACGCGCTCCATCGTCGTCTTAATAAATGCTGAGACCGCCGGAAACGGCGTTTCAGGGGTTAACACCCTAATATTATAGAACCAATGGCAAAGCAACAGGAAAGGAAATTAAAATGAAAAAATTTTTAGCAACAGTAATCGCACTTTCTGCGATCACCGCAGCTTTTACAGGCTGCTCCGGCAACACCAGCAGCTCAAGCAGCTCCAACAGCTCCAACAGCTCCAACAGCTCCAGCGATTCAAGCAACTCCAGCGATACAAGCAGCTCCGTTGCAAGCGACAACAGCTCCGCAGGAACTTCTCAGGCTGAGAGCGGCTCCGAGAGCCAGACCACAGAGCGCACTGCCGAGGATCTCGCACAGGCTGTATTCAAGGCGATCGACTGGGTAAGCTCCGAGCAGATCACCGACGCTGAGATCGCAAAGACGATGGTAAACCTTGACCTCGACCTTCTCGACGACTACTCCATCTACCTTCCGACGATGAGCGTACACCTTGATGAAATCGTGATCGTAAAGCCGAAGGCAGGCAAAGAAGCCGAAGTTCAGGCAGAGCTTGACGAGCACTTCGCGTATATCAAGGACGGCGCTGCATTCTATCCCGAGCAGGAGATTGCAGCAGCGGGCGCAGTCGAGGGTAAGACCGACGACGGATTCTACTATATCATTGTAAACCAGATCGGTTCCCAGATTGAAGAGATTATCAAGGACTACAAGCCCGGCGATGAAGTTCCCAAGCTTGAAGTTCCGGAGGTCGACAACGAAGTGACTGTTCCCACCGACGAGCTCGGCAGCGTAGTTTTTCCGTCAATGACCACTGAGAGTGTTATGCCCGGCGACGGCGTTGAACTCGGCTGATAATCAGATATAAGGAAATCTCCCTCGTTTTTCGGGGGAGGTTTTTTAGATAAATTGTTGTTTAGAGGCGAAACGCTGCTTGTTTGGAAAACTATAATTTAGCTGTGTAGTGTGCTTCCGAAACAGTCCACCGGACTGTTT
>OJRI01001864.1_pt1 | contig 9890 bp, 7 predicted proteins | sample 1599151 | NCBI WGS metagenome assembly OJRI01 (sample SAMN03922457, study PRJEB24848) | human gut metagenome | isolation source: stool sample | host: Homo sapiens | place: Germany | collected 2009-11
TTTCTCGTCATACCGCCATAATTGTGTCTGTCTGAAAATCGGGGAGTATTATAGTGATGACTCCGGCAGCCATACGAGCTACCAAAGAAGCCAAATCAGTTAAAGTTTGTAAAGTTATTAAAAATATCCGGAATCAAATAAATTTCCCGCGTTGATAATTGTTAAGACACCATTTCCGATAGTTTGCACCTTCTATGCCACCATCTCGGGATACCTGTCGTAAACAGAACCATATAGTTACTCAAGTTTAAGTTAGAAAACTCCTGGAAAACAGCAATTATAGAATAAGAATATGCAGCCGGACTACCGGCATAGACGATGACTATCAGAAATTATAGGTGTTTCAATTCACGCACCCCGCGCGGGGTGCGACACCGTCTATCTGCGCGCCGGACGCTCCCGAAACGTTTCAATTCACGCACCCCGCGTGGGGTGCGACGCTACTTCGACCCCAACCATTTCACCGACAGAGAGGTTTCAATTCACGCACCCCGCGTGGGGTGCGACGCGGTGAGTCCCATCGGGGAGGCGAGGGCGAGAAGTTTCAATTCACGCACCCCGCGTGGGGTGCGACTCCCAGCCGCTGCAACGCCTTATTGCACTGGTGCAGGGTTTCAATTCACGCACCCCGCGTAGGGTGCGACGTGGAATCGGCGCCGCATAGTAAGTCCTTTGTTCTGTTTCAATTCACGCACCCCGCGTGGGGTGCGACAGATTTGTACGCCGGAAGCCGGTCCACGCCGGTGCGTTTCAATTCACGCACCCCGCGTGGGGTGCGACCATACAGATCCACCGCATTAATACCGATAAGCATGAGTTTCAATTCACGCACCCCGCGTGGGGTGCGACACCCATAGCTTCTGGTAATCCTCATTCGTATCAGCGTTTCAATTCACGCACCCCGCGTGGGGTGCGACTACGCGCCGCCGGCAAATCACTCCGAGATGAGCGAGTTTCAATTCACGCACCCCGCGTGGGGTGCGACCCAAATCCGCGAACGTTACGGCGCTTGTCTTGAGTTTCAATTCACGCACCCCGCGTGGGGTGCGACGACAACATCTTGCCCATAGGCTTGATGGTAATGTGTTTCAATTCACGCACCCCGCGTGGGGTGCGACATCCTCAGCACTAATATTGGAGTCACCGACAGGGTTTCAATTCACGCACCCCGCGTGGGGTGCGACACCGACACCGAACACGGTGTCGTGTGCCGTTTCATCGTTTCAATTCACGCACCCCGCGTGGGGTGCGACGCCATTGGTCATTTACGAATATATGATGTGCTGCGTTTCAATTCACGCACCCCGCGTGGGGTGCGACGATCGGACACCAAAGAATGATAAGAGCTGCTCTATAGTTTCAATTCACGCACCCCGCGTGGGGTGCGACAATTTACGGACGTAGTAAGAAGGAGCAGGGAGGGTTTCAATTCACGCACCCCGCGTGGGGTGCGACTGATTACGGCATTCGCCGTTAAGGGAGGGAGAGAGGGTTTCAATTCACGCACCCCGCGTGGGGTGCGACTGCCTCCGACTTCGAGGGTCATAGGAATAGGGTTGTTTCAATTCACGCACCCCGCGTGGGGTGCGACTTATTAACAGTTGCTGTTTTAATTCCCGGAGTTGTGTTTCAATTCACGCACCCCGCGTGGGGTGCGACGGTTCCGCTTAAAGAGGCTTTGAATCAGCTAATTATGCGCAGTTTACTGCGAAGTAGCCTCTTGCATCCTGTTTCTTATGCCTTTATTTTCCCGTTTCAGGCGCTATCTTTCTGATTTTTAAACGGTGCGGGCGCACCGTTTATTGTGCACTGCCTCGGGTTCGCATTCCATTTCCCTCTTAACACATTCCGGATGTATCCCAGGGACTACTTGAAACAGTGTTCATGCCGGCTTCAACGGAACAATTGCCACGCAGCACGCCGTCACAATATCAACGGGTCTTCAAAATTGTAAGAAGTGTTTTTGCCAAGTTTCTGTATCTTTGAACGGTAGTTTTTACCAAGGTTGTAGATACGGATAGTGTCAGTCTCATGGTCGATTATTCCGCTAAGTTGCGATTTCAGATGCACGAAATCAGCTTCCGAAATCATACATTCAAATACAGAGTTTTGCACCCGTTGGCCGTAGTTGACACAACATTTGGCCACGCGCCGCAGACGCTTTGCCCCGCCTTCGGAGGCGATGTTTACGTCGTAAGTTATCAGTAGATACATCTTTATCCTTTATTTTGACAGAAACACAGGGTAGTTGTCAAGGTCTCCCCTGAGGTATTTTGCCAGTAACAATGCCTGTACATGCGGGAGCAGTCCGAGTTTGATTTTTTCATTTAAGAAAGGATGGGTAATTTCGGCATTTTTCTTGGTTTGCCAGCATGAGAGGAATTTTTTCAGTCCGTTGTCGGTGAAGTATACAGGCAGTCCGTCTTCATCCGATTGCATGAAGTGTTTTTCGTTGAGCTGCCGGTTATTGATAATTGAAAGCACCAGACGGTCCACTATATATGACCTCATTTCTTCCATGAGGTCGAGGGCCAGTGAGTTCCTGCCGGGCCGCAGGGTGTGCATGAAACCGGCGGCGGGGTCGAGGCCTACGCCTTCCAATGCCGACGCACATTCGTTGGCAAGCATTGAATAGCCGAACGATAGCATGGCATTGACGGGATCTGTAGGAGGTCTTTTCACACGCCGAATGAACGTGAAGCACTCCGATGGCTTGAGTATCAAGTGTTTGAACACACCGAAGTAAGCGTTGGCGGCATCGCCTTCTATTCCACGGAGCGTATCCACGGTTTCGGCCATACCGGCCCTTTGCATCTGGTATCTGAGATGACCGACAGCGTGCTCTACCCCATCAGCTCCGGGGCGGCCGGGATAATCGCGCAGGAACCGGCGCAATGCCACACGAGAGTTATATATTTTTCCGGTAATGAAGAGTTTCGAGACATTTAGCCGCAGAGCATCGTCGCCAATGGCCTCGTATTGCCGTTTCCTGAGCAATATGTTGCCGGCGACGGGTCCCTGTATCCGGGCCACGAATTTGCCACGCGGTGAAAAGAAGGAGAGCCCCACTCCGTGTTGGGAGCACAGGCGCATCAAGCCGGGGCTGGCACCCTGATATCCGAAGCAGCAGATAGAGTCGAGGTTCAGCACAGGGATGCGGAAAAGTTCCTTACCATCGGCTGACACCACGACATTGGCGCCGTCTTTGCTGAGATAGCCGTCAGGCATGGTGACATACAAGGTGTTCAACAGTTTTTTCATAAGAGTTTTTTTAATCGTCGGTGGGGTCGAGTATCTTTTCGTCGAGTATCTTTTCAAGGTATTTGTCCACGCTTTTGCCGGAGATGGCCGGGATGCAGAGGTCTATCAACGAGCAAGAGCGGCAACAGGGTTTCTTCTGTGCGGCGGGGATTATGCCTCCGCGCATCATTTCGTGCATGTGGAAGAACATCCGCCTGACGTCTGTGCGCAACTGCGGCGTTATGTCGAAGTACTCGCGCAACCTTTCTTCCCAATAGAACACAGCTCCTTTCTCAATGGAGATTCCCAGCATTTCTTCGAGAATCATGGCTTGCGCGGTGACTTGCAGACGGTCGCAATCGTTTGTTTTCCGTTTGCCGCGTTTGTACTCTATGGGCAATGCCGTGAATTTACGACTGTTTATGAGTGCTTCCTTACCGTGCGGGGCGCCGGGGAAAGGGGTGAGTTCCACGGCATCGGCTATGCCGCTGACACCGAGCGTGTGCGAGGCCAGCCGCAACCCGCGAAGGGTCACCACCGGTGATGCGTTGCGCCGCCGCGTGCGCGGGTTGTCCACACGGCTGTGCAGCAAGGTGCCTTCGGCAGTGAGACGGTTGTCTTCCCACTGCATCCCGACGTAGGAAAGGCCCCATTGCCGGGGGCACACGGCATAGTGCTGTACCCCCGACAACATGAGCATTTCTTCATCGGTATAGAGTTTCATCAGAGTAACTCTTTCACGGTCACTCCCTGGGGGAGACGGTCGGTATCAATGGTCACTTCGTAGTCGCTGAAACTGCGGGGAACGTCCACACCCTCTTTGCGACGCACCTGCACCAGATCGAAGAGCATGTGAGCCGGGGCGTTGCCGAGCTTGGCGGAGTGCTCGAAGACTATGAGCTTGCGCGGGGCCATGAGTCCGCGTGCCGAGGAACGGTCCTGGTCGAACATATTGAGCAGTGCGGCCCACACGGTGTCGAGGTCATCGGTGCCGAAGCCGGTCTGGTCTGCGAGATGGGGATTGATGAAGCCGTGTGTGAGATAAAGGCCGTATGGCACGGTGGCTTTGCGACCCATGGTTTTCTCCTTTTCCTTGTCCTCTTCTTTGGTAACGGCCATACGCGTTATGGAATGGCTGAGGCTGGCCACGGGGTCGACGGAGCGTGCGAAGGTGAGCTGCATGGCGCCGCGCACCTGTCCCTGTTTTTCTTTCGTCGCGATGACGGCGCCGAAGGTGCGGATATCGAAGTATTTGTCACACAGTGCTTTCTGTGCCGTCTCTTTCCGACGCTCCTTGGAAGCTTTCTTTACGGTTTCTGTCTCGTAGACCTCTATCACACGGTTGTCGAGCACGGCAGCTTCCTGGATAAAGATGCCGTAGCCGGGTTCGCCGGCTTTCGCCACGTCCACATAGTTACGGATTTTGCGCTTCAGGCATACGTCGGTCACCAGACCGTGGCCGGTTTCGGCGTCTACGCGGGGAAGATTGCCGGCATCGGGGTCGCCGTTAGGATTGCCGTCCTGAACATCGAAGAGATAGAGGAAGTCGATTCTTTTTTCTAATTGTGCCATTTTTGTATGATTCTTTTGATTTAGTTTTCGTCATCTGATTTCTTGAAGAAGTCGGCCATCTGCTGGTAATAGCCTATGAAGAAGCGTCCTTGGTCGTCAAGGCTGAGATGTGCCGGGAATCCGTTGACAGGGAGTTTGTCCATGATTTCCTGTTTCAGCTGGTCGTAGAAGATTCTGCGGCCGGGAGTGAGTTTTTCGCTGTGATGGAGCGAAACGTTGAGCATGGCGGGCATCACAGCTGCCGGAGTAGCCGATGCCGAACCCATGTAGCGCGTGCGGATGGTGTCGCCGCTGTTCACGTCTCTTTGGATTTTTTCGAGCACTGCGGTGAGACGTCCGCTCAAATACCCGGGGTTGGTGTTGGTTTTGTCAAGCATTTTGTCTATCTTTTGTTGATTTTCATTGTTGGTTTTACGGTTGAGGTAAGCTTTGAGGATGGCAGCACGGCCAGTGTTCACGCCGTAGTCGCAGAGTTCGGCGCGGATCCTCTCCAGTGCCGAGGTGTAAAGGGGATAGGGATACGGCTTACCGTTGAAGACAGCGTCGACCGTAGCTTCCATCAGATTCGGGGTCGAGTCTGACACTTTCCCGCCACGCGTCACGGTGCTTATCATGGCGTAGACACCCTTGTAGGAATCCTTCGCCCCCTTCTTGCGGGTGTCAATAATATCCATATCCTCGAAATGTTCCATAATTTTCCCGGCGAACTCGCGCAACAGGGTTTCGCTCCAGAATACTACCGAAATTCGTCCTTTGTTCGGGGAAAGGCCAAGTATACAGAAAGTATCGTCAAGCGTAGTCTTGATTTCTCCCGAAAATATGCTCTTGAAGAGTTTCACCACCTTGTCGGACTTAGCATCGGGGTCATCTTTCTTGCTTTCCTGAAACCCGAGGAACCACGACAACCCCTCTTCCATCAAGGTGTCGGCCTCGCTCTTTCCGGTTCCCCAGAACAGGAACTGCCGGGCACCGATGTTCACCTTGTTACGGGAATTCTTGTTGCTGAGTTTCTTGACGGCGGCGGAGATGTAGCTGTCGGCTTCCTGCGAAATGGGTGCGTTGTAGGCCTGCGTCTTGCCGTAAGAGTCATAACCGGAGTTGGTCTGGCACGACACCAGCGATGCTACAGGGGAACAACCGGGAATAGGCGTAGCGGTAGCCAGACGTATGAGCGGACCGCGCTCTCCCGTCACAAGACAACGGCCCATCACGGCCCCTTTTTCTTCCTCACTTTCGCCGCAGAGATAGAGTTGCTGCTTTTCAGCGATTATCTCTTTATCCCCCTCGAGGCGCGCCGAGAAATTAGCGGCAAGATTGCCCTGTATTTCCGCGAAGAGAGGGTCTTCCGAGAAAGCCTCAAGCAATTCCCCGCCCGGACGGGAATAGAATTTCACCCATGCCCGCACCGATTCATCTTCAGGATTATTTGCAGCTATCTCCCGCACCTTTTCCACGAACAGACCGTGTGCCGCCTTATCCTTTTCGGTAAAGCCCAACACATATTTGCCGTTGTCCCACAGTGTATTAGGTTTAGGCTTACTGGTGCGCCCCACCCTCTTCTTGACTACAAATTTGATGACATTCTTTTTATCCACACGTTTGGATTCGAAGCGCAAGAACTTGCCTTCCTTGTCGATTACGATAATGTATTCTATCTCGATGGCTTCGGCACCCGGCGGCATCATAGCGTCGGCCGAGTCGTGCGCGTAGTCATATAAGCGTTTAAGTATCATCTCAGCACCTCCTTGCTTTCTTTATCGGGAACATTTATCACCCCCTTGTCCATCCGTGCTTCGAAAAACATGGGCATCGGCGACTTCATGTCGGTGAAATCCATGTCGTAGAGCATCAGTCCCAGATTACGGCTCTCTTGCAGCAAGTCAGGGGCGCCTTTGGCACTATCGGGCAACAGCTCGAAGTAAGCCGCACACTCCCGCGTGCCGAGATAGGGGGCGGTGAAATACTGCCCTGCCGCAGCCCTGCGTTCGAACATAGCCTGATATTTTGCCGGGTTCTCGTCCTTGCCCGGTTCATGGCGATCGTTCTTCGCCCTGTCACGGACCGGAATAAAAATCATCTTTGCATAGATGCGGTATCTCACATCACGCAGCATTACGGTGTTCTTCTGCTGCCGTTTCTCAGTGGCGATGATGGGTTTGGCATCGGCTTTCGCACTACCTACCGCTCCCACCTCATTGCGCCGGATGGAGATTTTGCGGATAGGATTAACTACCTCAATGCGCGTTACCTGCCACTGTATGGCCGGCTTCCAGAAGATAGCCTGGAAGATATTGCGCGCCGCCGACGGAGTGATGACGTCGTAACTCACCCGCTCCACCTTCAACTCCGGGCGCGTGAAGCAAGCATAGTCGCCCCACACTTCCAGGCCATATTCTTTATCGAAATATTCCATATTATATTTAGATTATAAAGATTTGTTCACAAATATCTTCACCGGTCCTCAGGCCGGTAAAATCGTCGTATATCGCTCCGAAAGGTATATAATAAAATCCGGGAGCTGGTTCCTCCACGTCGCCGTGCTTCATCAGTTCGTCGAACTGATAGGCCGGGACAGAAACGGCATAGCGACCCAACTGCCGCGAAAGGCGCCGCGACGGTCCTTCCGCCTTCAGCTCCTCAATAAGCCGGGCGCCCTCACCGTAGTTCACTATTACCGAAATGCCATTGTCTTCGATTATTCTGAAGGCTCTGGCAGCCTGTTCATATCGGCAGTTCATGGGGTCGGAAAGCAGCGCGGCGATTCCGGGTGTGTCGAACGACGGCGTTTTGGAGTACAACATCTCGTAATATTGTGTCATTACGGCAGGCGAGAGCCAGTCGGCATCCGGATGCATCGAAATCATCTCTTTCATGGCATCGGTGGCAAATCCTATTGCTCCGCGCGGTGTGTAATCCTCTTTCCCGAACTGGAACACATGCACATCCCCCTCTTCCAACGTACCCTCCCGGTTGCAACGCCCCGCCACCTGCAACAGCGATTCCAGCCCCGCCATCTGCCGGTAGACCACAGGGAAATCTATGTCCACGCCCGCTTCTATCAGTTGTGTGGAAACAACACGCACTTCCCCTTCCGGGCGGCGCAGGGCTTCCTTTATCCCGTTGATGGTGTCCAGGATATGGGCCTGGCACATCATTCTCGAAAGATGGAATACCTCTTTGCCGGTGGCTTTGAGCCGGCTGTAGACATCGTAAGCCAGCTTCCTTGTGTTCACCACACATAACACCCTGTCATGACCGCTCAGGGAGGCGCACAGGCCCTCGATGTCCGTGACGTCGCGCTCTATGTACATACTCACCCTCCGGAGACTTTCATGCAACCCCATTTCAGGCGGGATTATGCTATGTATTTTTTCGCAGGGTATTCCTAAAAACATTGCCGAACCGGCTCCCTTGCGTTTGCCGTCGAGAACCGGCTGGCTGGCTGTGCAGAACAAAAAAGAAGTGCCGAACATCTTCACATAACTCCTCATGGCGTCAACTATAGGCTGAAGCAAAGTAAGCGGCAGGCTCTGCGCTTCGTCGAGAATAACCACACTGTTGCACAATGAGTGAAGTTTTCGGCAAACCGACGGCCGGTTTGAATACATGGATTCGAAAAGTTGGACATTGGTCGTCACGACAATAGGAGCGTCCCAGTTCTCGCAAGCCAGACGACTCTGCTCCGTCATTTTATCTTCGTTAACGGCACTGTGGTGCTCCACTACGTTTTCATCTCCGAAGACAGCCCTCAATGTCTCGGCCGTCTGCACTATGATGCTTGTAAACGGCACCGCTATCACTATACGGTGTTTGCCATGATGCAACGCATGGCTTACGGCCCATATCACCGAAGCGATAGTCTTTCCGCCACCAGTGGGAACAGTCAGTTCGAAAAATCCGGGGTACTCCGCACCTTTCTTACGGCAAATCTCCTGAATCTTCGTCCGAAGACGGTTAAGCGGCGTGCCGGGCCTGTCTTTAAACCGTTCACAATATTGTTCAAGTTTTTCCGAGAGGACAGGCATCTCATTCCCATTAACCCGCAGGGAGTGCCTTGCCGGCTGCATGAAACTCTCCGTATCAAGCCAATCGGCATCCACAAGGCAGGAAAAAAGCATTCTTCCCAAATGGTTTCCATCGGCAGGAGAAGGTTGGAAACAAGGTATTTCAAGTCCCTGGGACGGTAAGGAAGTGTCTACATCCCCAGGCAGTTTCTCCGTCAGGCGTTGTTCAAGTTCATCCAAATCATAAAGCCCGCGGTGATGCCCCGCTATCGCGTTCGAAAGCCAATAAAAAACATCCTCCTTGATTCTATGCGCTAAAATTGCACCCGCCGCGCTGTGCGACGATTCCTCTTCGCTGCGCGCTGACGCGTCATAACCCGAACTGTACTTTATGTGGGCCTGAAAACCGGAGCGCTCCTTGCCCCGGTCGTGAAGGAGACCCAGCGTCCGGCCCCAGGCCGCCATCCCGAACTCCGAAGCAAACTCACAGCAACGCGCAGCCACGCCCTCGCAATGCTCCTCGTTAGATTGCAAATGCCAGTAACCGTCTGAATCCTGATAAAGATGAGAAATATTTTTCATCGGTGAAAATTTACATACTCGGCATTATTCGGGCCGCAGCTCATTAAAACATTACATATCAGCAAATTACAACGAGACATAGCCCCAATATATCTGGTAAAATTAATTGATGCACAAAATTAAGCAATCAGAGTGCCTAAACCTTACATAACAGAGTTAAATAATATTAAATCATCAACTGGTTGCTAAGAAAAAATTTGGAAATATCCACTGCATTCCATAAAATAACTCAAACTGGTAAGACAATACTCTATCCGGAAGAGTCTACCGATATTGGATAGTAACAATAGGCAATCGTAAAAGTATATAGAGCGCAGACCTCCCGGCCTGCGTTAACCGCGTACTTATCCGATGGCGGTTCGCAGATCCACTCCGTGGAAACAAGGGATTGTCCAGAGCAATCCACATACAATTAAAACTGATATGTCGGTTCTTATGCAGGCCGGGAGGCCTGCGCTCCATATCAGAGACTTCCTTCTTCCGTAAAAAGAG
>OJRI01001871.1_pt1 | contig 9873 bp, 8 predicted proteins | sample 1599151 | NCBI WGS metagenome assembly OJRI01 (sample SAMN03922457, study PRJEB24848) | human gut metagenome | isolation source: stool sample | host: Homo sapiens | place: Germany | collected 2009-11
TTTTTAGACAGCATACGCAAAAATACGGCAAAAATTGCCCGCAGGCGTTCTGCGGGCAGGATTTATATTCGTTTATTGTGCTCTGTTTCCGTCCGATGATTTATCAGAACTTGTTTCGTCTTTTTTGCTCACCGTGTTGCCTGTATTATCGGTACCGTCCGGAACTTCCGGCTTCTCTACCGAAGCAATGTCGTTCATATGACTGATCTCCATAAGATAATCGACCTTGCTTCGTACTCCGTCCTTAGTGGCAGTGCCTGTCTGCTCCATAGACGTGCAGTATCCGTCCTTGTCAAGATAGTACACAACGCTGAAGCTGTCAAGGTCGCCGACAAGTCCGAGCTGGGAAGACATTGAGCTGTTGAGCTTTGAAACATCATACTGCATGGTTATCGTCTTACCGTCAGCGGTCTGCTTTACTTCAGAGCTTATCACGCTGTCCGGCTTTATGAATATCATACCCTCATCAGTCATTGACATTTTGTTGGTACGGTTATAGCAGACATAGTTCTGATCGCCGCTTACAAGCGTATGCCATTCTCCGTCGGAGTAGTAATTGAATTCGGCGCCGTTGTGATATTCATAATACTTTGTATTTCCGTCCGTACCGAAATAGCTGTATGACAGCGTATCATTCTGATCGTAGCAGAATGTCAGTTCCTGCGTCACAGCACCGGTTCCCTTATCGGTAACAGTGAGTTCTGCGGAATAAAGCGAAGCATATAGCTTTCTTGCATTTTCTATATCACTGTAGCCTTCAATATGCGAATAATCGGCACTGCAAGCCGTCACAGCAGTTACAGCCGTTAACGCCGAAATAATCACAGCGATGATTTTTCCTGTTCTTTTCAATATAACGCTCCTTTTGCGATTTAACAATTTGCAACGTGAAATAAAAATACAGCGGGCGACCTGCTTAGTGCAAAATCCCCGCTGTTTCTTTATAATGTAAATTCTGTTCGTCTACACTTTTCTACACATCTTCACATCGGGCAAAGCCCGACTACACTACTTGACCGGGAGTGTGAATTATTCAGCAAAACCGCTTTCAACGAGCTTTACAAGACCGTCAACTGCGAGCTGTTCATCAGAGCCGTCAGCAATGATTCTGATTGTTGTACCGCCAACAATACCGAGTGAAAGGATACCGAGAAGGCTCTTTGCGTTTACTCTTCTTTCTTCCTTTTCTACCCAGATAGATGACTTGTACTCATTAGCCTTCTGGATGAAGAATGTTGCGGGTCTTGCGTGTAAACCTACCTGATTCTTAACGCTTACTTCTTTAACAAACATGATTGGTTACCTCCGTAAATTCGTATTATCTTTCCGTCGAGCCGTCCGCATTGAGATGTTATGCGGTATCTCCGCTCTGTACCTATAGTATATCCAAATGCGCCGTATTCGTCAACAAAGTTTTTTCATTTTGTCAATTTTTCTGCGATTATTTTTCATATTTGTTCAATAGTCCTCAATCATCACATCGCAATTTGTACGTTATGCACAAAAAACTTTCAACAAAGTATTCAACATACACATTAGTTTTCAACCGAAAGCAGCTCTTGCGCTTTATGGGAGGACATCAGTCGTTTTTACTTCTTCTCTTCTTCCTTTTCTTCCATAGTGATTATTATAAACGCCGTGGTCATAAACACCGAACATATCATAACAGCCCACTGATTTACAGCCGTCACACAAAGGTCGCCTGCGATTGCGCCTATGGCAAACATTGCGTTTATGCTGAACAAAAGCAAGCCCTTTCTCAGATCGTCACGATTTCTGTGTGCAACATATTCGCATATAGATGAAGCCGCCGTTCTCATATTGCCTATGCACATTGTCGTTGCGCAGGCGTAGCTCTGCGGATATGTGCCTCTTATGCTTATTTTTCTGAACGCCTCGACCTGAGCACCGCAGGCAAGCGATATCATACAGTTGCAGAGAATGTTCAGCTCATGCGGAATAAACGCCGCCGCAAAAAGCGTGACTGCCTCAAACAGGATAACTATCTGCCGTCTGTGAAGCGCTCTATCCTTGAATATATGATGTACAGTCTGTGCAAGCACAACTCCTGCGATAAACGCCATAACCGGCGCAAAATACCTAAGCGCCGTGCCGAAATTGCCTTTTGCCAGATTTACCGCCATAAGCAAAATGTTACCGGTCTGTGCGTTTGCGAAAACTTCACCTCTGCACATATAGGAATATGCGTCCATAAATCCGCCCGACATTGCAAGTATATACACAAGTGCCATTGAATTTTCACAGACGCTGATTTTCTTTTTCATATCATCACCGTTTATAATTTTATCATATTGCGCTTTGAGTTTCCATCGTTAATTGATACAAAATTTATTCCACCGTATGTGGATTTCAATGTATAAAATAAAAATGAGCCGTCTGAAAACGGCTCATAGCAGATTGTAGAAAAGTATGTTTTTGAAACAAACTTCTAACTCACTACCCCTATCCCCCTGCCCCCTTTCCCCGGGAAAGGGGGATTTTACTGGGGCTACCGCCCCTAGACCAAGCAAGGATGCTTGCAGTCAGCCACACAAAGCCACTGCACGATGCGGTGGCACAAATGGCTGACGACCTGTACGGGGGCTACGCCCCTGCGACCCCATTTTTAAAAATTATATAGGTTTTTCGACAGCCTAAAATGAGCCGTCTGAAAACGGCTCATAGTTATATCTTAATCGTATTTACATATTTCTTTTCTTGCCGCAAGTTGTGCAGAACAACGCACCGTCGGGAAGCTTTGCTCCGCAACCTGTGCAGAATGCCGCAGGAGCGTTGTTTACCCTGTAACCGCAGTTGGAGCAGAATATTGCGCCCTGCGAAAGCGCATTGCCGCAATTGACGCAAAAGCCTGCCGGTTCAGGTTCGGAGGGAGTTCCGGGCTGTGTAGTTTCATTTGCAGGCTTAACGGGCGCCTCCTGCTGTACAACCTCAGGCACAGGCTCTGCGGACGCCTCCTGCTGTGCGACCTCAGGCACAGGCTCTGCGGACGTCTCCTGCTGTGCGACCTCAGGCGCAGGCTCTGCGGACGCCTCCTGCTGTGCGACCTCAGGCACAGGCTCTGCGGACGCCTCCTGCTGTGCGGCCTCAGGCACAGGCTCTGTGAACGCCTCCTGCTGTGCGGCCTCAGACACAGGCTCTGCGAACGCCTCCTGCTGTGCGACCTCAGGCGCAGGCTCTGTGAACGCCTCCTGCTGTGCGGCCTCAGGCGCAGGCTCTGCGGACGCCTCCTGCTGTGCGACCTCAGACACAGGCTCTGTGAACGCCTCCTGCTGTGCGACCTCAGGCACAGACTCTGCATAACCGGGCACAGGCTGTGAATTCATTACAGGTACGGGAGCAACCGGATGCGCAAGCATTTCCGGTGTAAGAACCGTTGTTTCTCCGGAAGTGCTCTGATATTGAGCATTCTGCTGATACTGCTGAGGGTAGCCCTGCTGAGCATTCTGCCGATATTGCTGAGGATAACCCTGCTGAACATTCTGTCCGTACTGCTGAGGATAACCCTGCTGAACATTCTGCTGATACTGCTGAGGATAACCCTGCTGAACATTCTGCTGACACTGCTGAGGATAACCCTGCTGAACATTCTGTCCGTACTGCTGAATATTCGGCTGACCGTAAGGCTGATAGGGATTATACTGCGGCACGCCCTGAGGAACCGCCGCACCTCTTATTTTCCCGTTTGCGCCATTATACTTGCCTCTTGCAGAACTGTTGACAACAAATGCGATAATGCCGAGCAGACCCGCAACGCCAAAATAAAGTCCATAGAAAAGTATTATCATACCTGCCGACAGATCGCCCGAAGCAAAGCTGTCAAGCGGCATACCGAACCTTATCGGTGTCAGTAGAATTGCAAGCAGAGTTTCCTGCACTGAAAATGAAGCGTCAGCAAAAGCGCCTGCCGACGTAAGCAGTGAAAGCACAGAAACAACAAAAAAAACAAGTATAGAGCCTATACCGCCGACAAAATCAATTATCGATATTATCTGAGCAAGGATCTTGACACCAGCGTGTTTACCCTTACTGTAAATCGGTGCAAGAACAAAACATACTATTGATGTAACTGCTATGGCTATAGCGGCCCAGAACATAACCGTCGTGACCAGCATCTTGTCCGACAGATATTCCAATATGTATTCTGTATGTGAATTCAGCATAGCTTTTCCTCCCAAAAGAACATTCACGCTCTTTTTTATAAAATTATTCCTCACAAATCCAACTGTTTGTGCTACTTTATTTTAACATGAACTGTCTGCCGTGTCAACATCAATTGCAACGCTACGCTTGCCTTTTGGCTGTAAATGTGTTATACTGTGTTTTGTATAAGCTGACGGCTTTGTACTTATTGAAGAAAAATCAGAATATTATATTTATAGCGTATATCTCGGATATACCGACTCCGGTTTATGAAAGGCGGAACAAGATTATGTGTGGAATAGTAGGATATGTCGGTGCAAAAGAATGCACCGCAATACTTGTAAACTCGCTCACAAAGCTCGAATACAGAGGTTATGACTCGGCAGGTATAGCCGTGTTTGAGGGCGACAGGATAAAAACCGTCAAGGCAAAGGGCAAGCTCAAGGACGGACTTATCGAAAAGCTGTCACACGAGCCTCATTTCACAGCTACGGCAGGTATAGGTCATACACGCTGGGCAACGCACGGAGAACCCAGCGACATCAACTCCCACCCTATAGGAAACGGCAGAGTATCCATCGTTCATAACGGTATAATCGAAAACTACCGCAAGCTCAAGGATTTTCTTATATCAAAGGGCTACGGCTTTGAAAGCCAGACAGACACAGAAGCTGTTGCAAAGCTCCTCGACTATAATTACAACGGTGATCCTGTTGATACTATAATAAAGACAATCGCCGATATCGAGGGTGCGTATTCACTCGGCATAATGTTCAGAGAACATAAAAACCGCATATTTGCGGCAAGAAAAGAAAGTCCTCTGATAGTCGGCAAGGGAAAGGGCGAAATGTTTATTGCGTCCGATGTTACCGCTATAATCGAATATACAAGAGAATACTATCTGCTTGAGCCGGGAGAGGTTGCGGATATAACAGCTGACGGCGTTGTGTTCTACGATATGCACAAGAATGTCATCGAAAAGGAATTACAGGTTGCTACATGGGATGTTTCGGCGGCTGAAAAGGGCGGTTATGCTCATTTTATGCTCAAGGAGATATGCGAACAGCCCGATGCTCTGAAAAAGACTATCAATCCCCGTATCAAGGGCGGTATGCCTGACTTCTCCGAGTGCGGACTTACAGATGAGAAGCTGAGAAATTATCATCACATTTATATAGTAGGCTGTGGCTCTGCAATGCACGCAGGCATGGTAGGAAAATACGTTATAGAAAAGCTGGCACGCACTCCCGTTGTCGTGGATATTGCGTCCGAATTCCGTTATCGCGATCCTCTGCTTGCACCGGACGATCTTGTAGTTATTATCTCGCAGTCCGGTGAAACGGCAGATACTCTTGCCGCTCTGAAGCTTGCAAATTCTATCGGCGCGGATACGCTTGCGATAGTAAACGTGGTAGGCTCGTCAATAGCAAGAGAAGCAAAGATGGTAATGTACACCCTTGCAGGTCCCGAAATATCGGTATGCTCCACAAAGGCGTATATGGTGCAGACAGCTTTTATGTATCTTCTTGCTTTCCGCGTAGCATACGCAAGGAATGTCATAGATGAAGCAGAATGCAGACAGCTTATATCCGAGCTTTCCGGAATTCCGTCAAAGGTACAGAAGTGCGTTGACGATCAGGCGCAGTATCAAAAGGTTGCGTCAAAGCTTATGAGCGCGGACAGCCTGCTCTATATAGGCAGAGGTCTTGACTATGCGCTCAGTATGGAGGGAAGCCTCAAGCTCAAGGAGATTTCTTATATTCACTCGGAAAGCTATGCCGCAGGCGAGCTCAAGCACGGCACTATTTCGCTTATCGAAGACGGTATGCCGGTCATCGCAGTTGCAACACAGCACGCTCTTTATGAAAAAACTATGAGCAACATAAAGGAAGTCAAAACAAGAGGTGCAACTGTAATAATGGTCTACAGCGAAGATATGAAGTTTGACGAAAACGATGTTGATTATCCCGTTACACTTCCTCTTGCAAGAGATCTTCTTATGCCGCTTGTGGCTGTAGTACCGTTACAGCTTATCGCATATTATACTGCGGCGCTCAAAAACTTTGATGTTGACCATCCGAGAAACCTTGCAAAATCGGTAACGGTCGAATAATCACGGAAAAGGAATGTTCAAATGTACGATATAACAGGCGCAGTTTCTCTGTGGAATCATCTGGCTGAAACCTCAAAGCCGATAATAATATACGGTATGGGTGACGGCGCACAGAAAATACTCGATGTATGCTCCTTGAAGAATGTAAAAATATCGGGATTCATGGCGAGCGACGACTTTGTGAGAGGTCACAGCTTTGCGGGCTTTGAGGTGAAAAAGCTGTCCGATATTGAACGGCAGTTCGGTGACTGTATCATACTCGTTGCTTTCGGCACTCATATTGACGAGGTGATACAGCGTATCATTGCCATTTCGGACAGGCACGAATTATACGCTCCCGATGTCCCGGTAATAGGCGGAGGATTATTCACAAAAGAATATGCCGAGGAGCACAGAGCAGAGCTTGAAAGAGTTTACTCGATGCTTGCGGACGAGAAATCAAAACAGGTTTTCGACGGCTGGCTTGAATATCGTATAACGGGAAGAATACAGCCGCTTTTACGCAATCAGACGGATAAAGCGGAAGGATATGAGATTCTTGACCTCGGCGGCAACGAAACCTATGCGGATCTCGGTGCATACAACGGCGACACGATAACCGAGTTTCTGGAAGTGACGGGCGGACAGTTCAACAAGATTTTTGCGATGGAACCTGACGGGAAGAATTACGCAAAGATGAAACGCATACACTATAAGCTGAGCCCTTATGACTTCAGAACGGTGAATGCGGGTGCGTGGAGCTGTGATACGGTCTGCGAGTTCATATCAAAGGGCGGAAGAAATTCATCGCTTATCCCCTATGAAAAAGGTAAGCCTGTCAATCCGTCACGGATAAAGGAGATAGAAATGCGCAGTCTTGACAGCTTTGTAAAGGACGAGCGTATAACCTATATAAAATATGATGTTGAGGGCAGCGAAAGCGAGGCTCTTGACGGCAGTAAGACAGTAATAAAGCGTGACAAGCCGAAGCTGCTAGTTTCGCTCTATCATCGCACCGAGGATATGTTTGCCCTGCCCATAAAGGTAGCGGAGCTGAATCCGTCATACAAGCTGTATTTAAGGCAGCACCCGTATATTCCTGCGTGGGATATGAATCTTTACTGCATATAAAACTATGTCTGAAAGGGAAATGAATGAAAAAAATCGTACTTGTTATCCTGCTTGTGCTTGTTACCGCAGGAATAGGGCTTTTGTTGTATATGCTGCTTACACGCACAACTCCCGTGTACGCCGGCAGCAGCAGGGAAATTATAAGTGACGGCTCAAATTTTGCCGTTTCGGCAAGCTATTATTCGGGGCTTGATAAGGCAGAGGTCGACACTGCCCTGCTTGATGTGCAGGACGGCGTAGAAGGCGCATTGACGGCTTATGACGCAATTCTTGCAAAGGGAACGCCCGTATTCCACCCCACATTCAACATAGCCTTGTCGGACTACGGAACGGGTTATTTCGCCGTGCAGGGTTATGCGGAGGATATACCGCTCGATAATCAGAAGCAGGTAGGCTTCTACTGTGCCGACCTTACGCTTAATATATATACGGACGGAAACTCAAAGATAATATCCCTGCGGAACATAATGCCTACCGAGCTTACACGTCAGAATGTTACTCTTCCCGTAATATATGACGATGCGTTATCCGCAACGGCTCTTCTGAACGACAGCACAGATTTTGATATGAGCCTTGCTTTTCTTGACGGCAAGACAAGCACTACACTTACTTTTGAATGGACATATAATGTACGCTGCAGCGTTCCGCTGAATTTATCGGGACTTGACGAGCAGACGGTGAGCGCCGACATTACATTCACAAACAACAACGGCGTTGTGACAGCCGCCTTTGCAGGTTAATGCAAAAATCTAAATTACGAGTTGCACAGATTAAACATTTAATGGATATTTTATAGTTGCTAATCGCCATAATTATGTTACTGTGCAACGTTTTTTTGACGAAATTGCATAATTCTTTGCAAGAAAACGAAAAAACGCTTGCAAAACGACTTTATTTGCATTATAATTAAAGCATGGGTGCAGTGAAAAACTGCGTTAAAATTCTTTATTATAAGGAGTTTGCGATAATGGAAAAGAATGAACTGATAAAGCTGAATGAAGAAGCTAAAAAGCAGTATGACGAGCTTTGCAAGCAGGGTCTGAAGCTGGATATGTCAAGAGGCAAGCCCTCTCCCGCACAGCTTGATTTATCACTTGATATGCTGACGCATTGCCTTGACGGTGATTATATGTCGGAAACCGGTGTTGACTGCCGTAACTACGGTGTGCTTGACGGTATAGAAGAAGCAAAAAGACTTTGTATGCCTATGCTCGGTGTTGCTCACGATGAAATAATCATCGGCGGTAACTCAAGCCTCCAGCTTATGTACGATACAATGGCAAGAGCGATGCTGCTCGGCGTTCTCGGCGGTGACAAGCCCTGGGGAAAGAACGAAAAGGTGAAGTTCCTCTGCCCCGCTCCCGGTTACGACAGACATTTTGCTATCTGCCAGAGCCTCGGCATTGAGATGATTACGGTACCTTACACCCCCGACGGTCCCGATATGGACGTTGTAGAAAAGCTGGTAAGCGAAGATGAGCTTATCAAGGGTATCTGGTGCGTACCTATGTACAGCAACCCCGAAGGCATCACCTGCTCGGACGAAACGGTAAAGCGTTTTGCTAACCTTTCGCCTAAAGCAAAGGATTTCAGAATATTCTGGGATAACGCTTACTGCGTTCATCACCTTACAGATACTCCCGACACTCTGCTGAACCTTCTTGAAGAAGCAAAAAAGACAGGCAAGCAGGATATGGTATTTATGTTTGCGTCCACATCGAAGATTTCATTCCCCGGCGGCGGTCTTGCATTCATCGGTGCGAGTGCGGAAAACATCAAGTTTATCAAGAGCCAGATGACATTCCAGACTATCGGCTACGATAAGCTCAACCAGTTAAGACACGCTCGTTTCTTCAAGGATTTTGACGGCATAAAGGAGCATATGAAGAAGCACAGAGCTCTAATCGAGCCTAAGTTCAAGATTGTTCTTGATATGCTCGACAAGGAGATTGCTCCCACAGGCTTCGGCTCATGGCACAAGCCCAACGGCGGTTATTTCATCTCATTCAACGGTCTTGACGGCACAGCAAAGCGTACTGTTGAGCTTTGCAAGCAGGCAGGAGTTGTTCTGACAGGCGCAGGTGCAACTTATCCTTACGGCAAGGATCCTCACGACAACAATATCCGTATCGCTCCGACATATCCTACCGAGGCAGAGCTTGCAAAGGCTATGGAAGTATTCTGCGTTGCAGTAAAGATTGCGGCTACCGAATCGCTTTTAAAGTGATTTCTCTTTCATAATGTTGACGAAACATTAAAATCGTGTTATAATAATAGGGCTGATTTACGTCAGCCCTTTATATTTACGCCTGTAGCTCAGCTGGATAGAGCAATAGCCTCCGACGCTATGTGTCGTGCGTTCGAATCGCATCAGGCGTGCCAAAAAACTGCATCGCAATCAACCGTATTTGATTGCGGTGCTTGTTTTTTGTTGCCAACCTTGCGAGGAGAACGCACAAAATTATAAATTTACTTAATAAAACAAAATA
>OJRI01001882.1_pt1 | contig 9798 bp, 10 predicted proteins | sample 1599151 | NCBI WGS metagenome assembly OJRI01 (sample SAMN03922457, study PRJEB24848) | human gut metagenome | isolation source: stool sample | host: Homo sapiens | place: Germany | collected 2009-11
ACTTATAACGGCTGATCATCGGTGATCAAAAACCGCAGAAAATAGCGAATCCTTTGGTCACATCGTGATTCCGACAGCGAAAATCCACATAATGGACATATCCATATACGACAGCTGAAACACAAACCACCATTTTCCCCGCTTGTGAATATGTAACACTAACGCAACCTCAGTGTCACATATCCGGGAAATCTAGTGGACCCGCGCCCGCTACTCCCCTCAGTCGTCTACGACGACAGCTCCCCTCAGAGAGGGGAGCCAAGCAATAACCTGCAGCAGCTCAGCGCGTCATTTCCTCGTAGATGCGCTTGCAGTCAGGGCAGACGGGGTATTTGGACGGATCGTGCTTGGGCACCCAGACCTTGCCGCACAGGGCCACCACCGGACGGCCGGTCGCGCGGGATTCCGCGATACGGTCCTTGGACACATAGTGTGCAAAGCGGTCGGCGTCGCCGCCATCGTCGCGCACCGGCGATTCCTTGGTCTCCGGACGTTCCAGCACGGAGGTTCCGGCACCCTGGTCGGGGTTGCGCAGCGGTTCGGCGTCATTGGAGAACAGATCAGCAAAAGTCATAGTGCACTTCTTTCCTCGTAACTGTACGATTCAACTGCATCCCATCATAGATTCCCATCGCAAACCGCGAAACCCTCCGCATGTAACATGTGGCCGCACGAAGCGCACCATTGCACACCATTCGCGGTAGGCTAGAAGGCATGACTATCGCAGTATGCCCCGGCTCGTATGACCCCGTTACCGCCGGACACTTGGATGTAATCGAGCGCTCGGCGCGGTTTTTCGACGAGGTGCATGTGGTGGTGGCCGTCAACGCCGCGAAAACACCGATGTTTTCCGAAGCCACCAGAGTCGACGTGATCCGCCGCGCCCTTGACAAAGCCGGTTGCAAGAACGTCACCGTTTCTTCCACCGACGGCCTGATCACCGACTACTGCAAGAAGGTCGGCGCCACCGTTATCATCAAGGGTCTGCGCCAGAACGGCGACTATGAAGCCGAGCTCGGCATGGCGCTGGTCAATCGCAAGCTCGCTGGCATCGAAACCCTGTTTTTGCCGGCCGATCCGATTCTTGAACACATTTCCAGTTCCATCGTCAAGGACGTGGCCCGCCATGGAGGCGACGTGACCGGCATGGTGCCCGATTGCGTCGTGCCGATGCTGGCCGATGCCCTGGCCGAGGAACGTCAGCGGAAGGACTGATGCACTAATGACTATGAGCGATGACCACCCCACTGGATACGTCGATCTGACCAAACCGAATGCGGACGCCGCATCGTCCACTCCGGAGCCGTCCGCCCCGGAACCGCCCGCGTCTACGCAAGCCGCGCCGGCACCCACCGAAGAGGCCGATGTTCTCGCCGGATCGCCGCCCGCCGCGCCTACCCCTACTCCGGCACAGATGCAGGCCAAAGCGCAGGCCCAAGCAGCTCAGCAGACCCGGGCACAGGCTCAGACCGCTCAGGCCGCCGGCATTCGCCCCTCGTTCATGAACGAAATGCCCGACCTGCGAGAAACCACGGACGACGACCCGGCCACGGTCAAGAGCCGCGAGGAATTCACCACGGTGTATGACATCATCGACCAGCTCGAGGCGGCACTGGGCGAAGCGAAGTCCAGCATATTCGCCCCCGGCATGGTGAAGGTTGACCGCGACGAATTCACCGACCAGCTTTCCGAGTTGAAGAAAATGCTGCCGGTGCAGTTGGAGCGCGCCTCCGCCCTCATGCGCGAGGCCGAGCGTCGTCTGGAATCGGCACAGACCCAGTCCAACGCCATCGTCGTCTCCGCACAAAGCCGCGCAGCCAACATGATCAGGGACGCCAACGAACAGGCACAGTTCCTGGCCGGCCAAGAGAACGTCACCGAGCTTGCACGGCAGAAAGCGCGCGCGATTCTTGACCAGGCACAGACCAAAGCCGACCATCTGACCCAAGGCGCGGACCAGTACTGCACTACGGTGATGGAAGGGCTGTCCCAGCAGCTCGGCAAACTCAGTCAGGATGTGCAGGCCGGTCTTAACGTGCTGGAAGAGCGCCAGCGCGCGGCCCGCGAACAGATGCCGCACCTGACGCTGAACGACTATCCCGAAGCCCAGTAACGCCAGCAACGCCGGCAACATCAGTAACGCGAATAACGCCAGTAACGAATAACTCCAGCCAACATACGAAAGGCACCAAGAACATACCATGGCACGAGTTGAAGATTCCCCGTGGGCCATTCCGGTAGCGCAGATTGCTTCGCGCGCCGGTCAATCCAAGCCGATTGACGCCGATTTCCCGGCACCTTCCGGCATTGGCGACAGCATTGTCGGCATCAAGGAAGGTGAGCCCGTACACGTGAGCGGGCAGTTCGATTCGATTGTGGACGGCCTGATCTTCACCGGCCGCTTGGTCGCGCCATTCGTCAGCGAGTGCACGCGCTGCCTGAAGCCGATTGACGAGGACTGGCCGGTTGATGTGACGGTGTTCTTCCCGTACGAGTCGGGTCAGGACAAGGCCAACGGCAAGGGCGGCAAGAGCAAGAAGGACGACGAAATCGACATCATCGCCGGCGAGGACGAGTCGGAAGACACGTATCCGCTGCTGGAGAACGGCGCATTCGCGGACATCGAGGCGATGATCCGCGACACGCTGGTCGAATCGCTGCCGTTGCAACCACTGTGCCGACCGGATTGCAGGGGTCTGTGCTCGCAGTGCGGTGCCGATCTGAACGAGGATCCCGACCATCATCACGATGTGACGGATATCCGTTTTGCCGGATTGGCGGGGCTCAAAGCCCAGCTCGAGGCCGAGCAGAACGGCGAGCAGGCCGAGTGACGCGCGCCTGAACGAAGTTTGTACGAGCCGTGCGTTAAGATAACGGACGCTTAAGCTCAATTGTTCGAACGAAATAGAGGATACTCAAATGGCACTGCCTAAGTACAAGACCTCGCGCGCCAACACGCATTCGCGTCGCGCGAACTGGAAGGCCACCGCTGCTGCGACCGTGAACTGCCCGAACTGTGGCGCTCCGGCCCTGCCGCACATGGCTTGCCCGAGCTGCGGTAACTACCGCGGCCGCACCTACCGCTCCGCCATCCAGCCGGCTCACACCAAGTGAGTCCTGCGATAACGGCTTGAATGAAGGCCCTGCCATCGACGGGTGGCGGGGTCTTCGCATAAGTGCACCATTGCGTACACCATCGCATCGCAAACAACACAACACAACACAACACATCACCATCGCGTGAAGGACCATACAACAATCATGAGTAATGAAACCCCACAGCAGCCGACGCCGGCCAACGAGCTTCTTGAAGCGTTGGGCACCACTCTCAGCCCGGATCTGCTCGTGCAGGCACTCACCCACCGTTCCTTCTCGCATGAGCACCCCGGCGTGGCCAATTACGAACGCCTCGAATTCCTGGGAGACGCGGTGCTCGAACTGGTCTCCACTGAAACGCTGTTCACCATTCACCCGGATATGACCGAGGGGCAACTGGCCAAGATGCGCGCCAAGGCCGTCTCCGAAGACGCGCTGAGCGCCATCGCCAAAACCAAGCTCAAGGTGGGCCCCTACATTCTGCTGGGTCACGGAGAAGCCGAGCAGGGCGGCGCGGAGAAGAACTCCATCCTATGCGACATCGTGGAATCGCTCATCGGCGCGACCTTCCTGGAACACGGCATCGACGAGGCACGCAAGGTGATTCACCGGCTTATTGACGACACGCTCGCCGAAGTGGCCACCGAGGGCCCGGCACTTGACTGGAAGACCTCGCTGACCGTCAAGGCGCACGGCCTCGGCAAGGAGGAGCCTGTCTACCATATGGAGGTCTCCGGCCCGGAATACGCGCAGATCTTCACCGCGCGCGTCTCATTGGGCGAGAACGGCGACATCATCGGCATCGGTAAGGGCTCCAGCAAGCGTAAGGCGCAGCTGGCGGCCGCCGAAGCGGGCTGGAAGTCACTGGACTCGTTCAAGACGCGGACTAAGTAAGCCCGCTGTCGGATTTGCGAATAGACTAATACCAACATGAGCGACGAGTCGCGCCGGGGCCACAAGTCTCGGGGAAGCGACTGGAATCAGACACGCGGGCACCCGGCCCCATCCCAAGGTCGGGCAGGTTCGCGACAAAACCTATGAGGTGAGAGGAATCATGGCTTTACCCACGCCTTTGCAGGCATTCAGCGGTGTACCGAAAATCAACACGGCCCCCGATAAGCAGACCATCGTCGATGGCGAGAAGATGACTGGCGCCCAGGCGCTGATTCGTTCGCTGGAGGACCTCGGCGTCGAGGACGTCTTCGGCATTCCTGGCGGCGCGATTCTGCCCGTCTACCACGAGATCAAAGACAACACGAAGTTCCGCTTCGTGCTTATGCGCCACGAGCAGGCCGCCGGCCACGCCGCCGAAGGCTACGCACTGGCCACTGGCAAGGTGGGCGTGTGCATCGTGACTTCCGGCCCGGGTGCCACAAACGTGGTCACGGCCATTGCGGACGCGAACATGGACTCCGTGCCCATGGTCGTGATTACCGGTCAGGTGGGCGTGCAAGCCATCGGCACTGATGCCTTCCAGGAGGCGGATATCGTGGGCATCACCTACCCGGTGTCCAAGCACTCCTTCCTCGTGACCCGCGCGCAGGACATTCCTCGCGTGCTTTCCGAGGCGTACTACATCGCCAACACCGGCCGCCCCGGCCCGGTGGTCGTGGATCTGACCAAGACCGCACAGACCGGCGACATGTACTACTCATGGCCGCAGCGCATGATTCTGCCCGGCTACAACCCCACCACCAAGGCGCACGGCCGTGTGCTGTCCGACGCGGCGAAGCTGTTCTCTCAGTCGTACCGCCCGGTGCTGTATGTGGGTGGCGGCGCCGCCCGCTCCAACGCCGGCGCACAGGTCAAGGCTCTGGCCGACCTGACCGGCGCTCCCGTGGTCACGACCCTGCCCGCACGCGGCATCATTCCCGACTCCGACCCGAAGAACCTCGGCATGCTAGGCATGCACGGTACGATTGCCGCAACCGGCGCCGTGCAGCGCGCTGACCTGCTTGTGGCCATCGGTGCACGTTTCGACGACCGCGTGACCGGCAAGCTCGACGCCTTCGCACCGACCGCCCGCGTGATTCACATTGACATCGACCCGGCTGAAATCGGCAAGAACCGTCAGCCCGACGTGCCGATCGTGGGCGATGTGGCTACCGTGCTCGACGACTTGATTCCCGAGATTCAGCGTACGCAGGCCATTCAGGGCAAGCCGAATCTGGCCCCCTGGTGGAAGGCGATCGACGGCTGGCGCGAGGAATACCCGATGACGTGGGATGAGCCGACCGACGGATCGCTGGCCCCGCAGTGGGTCATCAAGAAGCTCTCTGAGATGGCCGATCCGTCCACCATCTGGGTGACCGGTGTGGGCCAGCACCAGATGTGGGCTTCGCAGTTCATCGATTTTGAGAACCAGCACGCTTGGATCTCCTCCGGAGGCCTCGGCACGATGGGCTACGGTCTGCCGGCTGCCATCGGCGCATCCGTGGGCTCGGCCCGTGAATTCGAGGGCAAGAAGCCGGTGTGGCTGATCGATGGTGACGGTTCCTTCCAGATGACCTCTGAGGAGCTGGCCGCCGCGTTCCTGGACCACGCTCCGGTGAAGATCGCGATTCTGAACAACTCCGTATACGGCATGGTCCGTCAGTGGCAGACGCTGTTCTACGAGCACCACTACTCGCAGACCAACCTGCTCGATGGTGAAGCGCACGGTGCCGATGGTGCGGCGGCACTGGCCGACGGCGATGCGCCGCTCGAAGTGCCTGATTTCATCAAGTTGGCCGAGGCATACGGCTGCGTGGGTATCCGCGCGTTCACCGAGGAAGAGGCGATTGCCGCCATCGAAAAGGCGAACCAGATCAACGACCGCCCGGTGCTGATCGACTTCCGCGTGTGGAAGGATGCGATGGTGTGGCCGATGGTAGCCGCCGGCGCCCCCAACGACGAGGTGACGTACAAGCCCGGCATCAAGCCGCTGGCTGGCGGCACCCCGGCTCCGGGAACCGGTCCGGACGAGCATGCGACCGGCGTGTTCGAGCACGAGACCGCCGCTGCCACTGCGAGCGAGCACTGAGGAGAGGAGAACACTCATGGCTAACTATCCTGCATCCCAGCCTGGTTCCCAGCGTCATACGCTGTCCGTGCTGGTGGAGAACCGCCCAGGCGTGCTGGCGCGTATCGCCGGCCTGTTCGCCCGCCGTGCGTTCAACATCAACTCGCTGTCCGTCTCCCCCACTGAGCGTCCGGACATCTCTCGCGTCACGGTGACCGCCGACGTGGAGGCCGTGCCGCTGGAGCAGATCATCAAGCAGCTCAACAAGCTGCTGCATGTGCTCAAAATCGTGGAACTCGACCCGAACTCCACCGTGGAACGCGAACTGGTGCTCATCAAGGTGGCCGCCGACGAATCCAACCGTTCCGACGTGCTGGAGATCGTGCGCCTGTTCCGCGTGCGTGTGGTGGACGTGAATCCGGAATCGCTGACCATTGAGGCCACCGGTGCCGAAGGCAAGATCGACGCCCTGCTGGGGCTTTTGGAGCATTACGGTGTGATTGAGCTGGTGCGCTCCGGTGCCGTAGCCGTGACCCGCGGCCCGCGCGCCCTGAGCGAAAAGGTCGTCGGTTCCGAGGTTACCGGGCGCTGATTCGGCGACTGCGGGAAGACCCAGTCCAAGCTCAAAAGGCGGATGCGCATGATGCATATCCGCCTTTTTTCATGCGTGCATACCTCATCACCCGTACTGCAAGCAAAACGACAGCACCTCATGCTAGCATTATGACAGCAACAAGGAGGTGCATCATGGCAACATTGACCATCCGAAAAATACCCGATGAGCAGATTCAGCAGCTCAAAGAAGTGGCTGAGAAAAACAACCGCTCCATGGAATCTCAGGTGCGATCCATTCTTGAAGAATGGCTGGCTGGCACGGTGGCGCATGAAATCACGCGAAAGACCAATTTCTATGACGAGATCCGCGAATTCATGAAGAACATGGATTTTGAGGGACTCGACAAGGGGGAACTCCCACTATCCGAGCGAAATTCCGCCGATTCCCGACCGCCAGTATCTTTTGAATAGGAATCGGCCATGATTATTCTGGACACCAACGTCATCAGCGAAATCATCAAGAAACAGCCAGACGAACACGTTGCCAATTGGCTGAGGAACCAAGATACAAGCAATTTGGCAACCACCGCCATCACCGTCGCCGAGTTGTTGGCCGGAATATGTCGCATGCCTGAAGGCAAACGACGAAAGTACACAGATACGACCGTCAAGCTGGCGCTTATGACATTAGAGGACAGAACGTTCGCATTTGACACTCAGGCAGCTGCGGATTATGCCCATATCCTTGTCGAACGCGAACACAGGGGCACACCTACCAGTATTCAAGACGCCATGATTGCGGCAATTGCCTGTTCCTGGGATGCGGCCATAGCCACGCGCAATATCAAGGACTTCGAAGGTACCGACGTGGAATTGATTAATCCGTGGGAGTTTGCATAGCGGGAGGCCCCGGCAAACTGCCGAGGCCTTGTGAACGTTACGGTTTCTCCCGCTACTCCAATTGTTCGGAGAGTTCGAGCCATTCGGCTTCGAGATCATCGCTTTCAGTATTGACGGCGGTGAGTTGTTCATTGAGCTTGTTGAGACCCTCGTAGTCGCTCGGGTCATGGGCGGCCATCTGCGCCTCGAGATCGGCCTTCTGCTCTTCAAGCTTAGCGAGCTTACGCTCGATGGCATTCACGCGCTTGGATGCCTCGTGGAAGGCCTTGCCGGTGAGCTTCGAGGTGGAGTTCTCACCGTTATTGGCTCCCTCTGACGAGGGAGCTGTCCGCGAAGTGGACTGAGGGAGAGATGCAGCAACATTGACGGCGGCCGCCTTACCCTTACCAGACTTCGCCGAGCTGCTACCGGTGCCCGCGAAGCCAGGCGTGTCAGCCGGCAATCCCTTGCCGTTCTTAATAGCCTCAACCATATCGAGGTAGTCCTGCACGCCGCCGGGCAAGTGACGTACTTTGCCGCCAATCAGCGCGAACTGCTGATCGGTGACGCGCTCCAGCAGGTACCGGTCGTGGGAGACCACAATCAACGTGCCCGGCCAAGTATCGAGCAGGTCTTCCATCACGGCGAGCATATCGGTGTCCAGATCGTTGCCGGGCTCGTCCATGATGAGCACGTTCGGCTCGTCAAGCAGAATCAGCAGCAGTTGCATGCGGCGCTTCTGACCACCGGAGAGATCGCGGATCGGCGTCATCAGCTGGGCGGATTCGAAGCCGAGACGCTCCATCAACTGTCCCGGCGTCACTTCCTTGCCATCCACAATGTAGCTCGGCTTATAGCGGGAAAGCACTTCCTTGATCTTGTACTGGCCCAGTTTCTCCAGCTCATCAAGACGCTGCGAGAGTACGGCGAACTTCACGGTTTTGCCGATGTTCACATGGCCTGCGGTCGGGGTGAGTGTGCCATCAATCAACTTAAGCAGCGTGGACTTGCCGGCACCATTCGCACCGACGATGCCGAAGCGGTCGCCCGGGCCAATCAGCCAAGTCACATCGTCAAGAATCTCGCGGCCGGAAACCGTCACCTTGCGTGCAGCCGAGGTGACACCGGCTGCAGCAGTGTCATCATCCGAATCCGTTGCAGCAGTGCCACCGCCGATGGTTTCACCACCCGTGTTCATGCGACGAACCTCGCGATCGTCAGCAAGCTGCGGATTGCCGCTCTCAGCCTCGGCCTTCTTACGCGCTTCCTCAGCGGACTCGACGGCTTCCGGCACGCCGGCGTCCACCAGGCGCGGGTCAGTCAGGTCGGTGACCGCCACCTCAACGGAACCATGCAGCTGCGGCTCGGCGTACATGGCGTTGACCACATCCACGCGGGAAGCGGACGCGGAGAGCGCCGCCACATCCGGGTCGATATCGGCCATGCCCTGCGGTTTTTCGAAAATCTGCGTCACGTCGACCAAATCGACCACCTGTTTGCCGAGACGGGAGGTGGCCATTTGCTTCAGTTCAAGTGTGTTACGCATCGGCGGCACATCGGCAATCAATTCGCGTGCGGCCTTGACGTGGAACTTCTGCTTGGTGGAGCGGGCACGAGCACCGCGGGAAAGCCATGCGAGCTCCTTGCGAGCCAGATTGCGGCGCTTCGTTTCACGCACATCAGCCTGGCGGTCGCGTTCGACGCGCTGCAGCATATATGCGGAATAGCCGCCCTCGAACGGCTCGATCACGCCATCGTGGACTTCCCACATCGATTCGCAGACCTCGTCCAAGAACCAGCGATCGTGGGTCACGAGCAACAGAGCGCCCTGGCCTTTGGACCAGCGGTTCTTCAAATGTTCGGCAAGCCAGTGGATAGTGACCACGTCGAGATGGTTAGTGGGCTCGTCAAGTGCGAGAATATCCCAATCCTTGAGCAGCAGTCGGGCCAAATCGGCGCGGCGACGCTGGCCGCCGGACAAGGAGCCGACCTTGGCATCCAGGCTCATGCCGCCGAGCAATGCCTCGACGATTTCACGGGAAGTGTTATCGGACGCCCATTCGTAGTCGGCGCGCCCCTCAAGTGCGGCTTCGCGAATGGTGGCGTTGTCATCAAGGGGATCACGCTGGTCAAGCATGCCGAACGTGAGTCCGCCACGCTTTGTCACGCGGCCGGAATCCGGCTCCTGGGTGCCGCGGAACAGGTGCAGCAACGTGGATTTGCCGTCGCCGTTCTTGCCGACGATGCCGATGCGGTCGCCCTCGAAA
>OJRI01001894.1_pt1 | contig 9753 bp, 10 predicted proteins | sample 1599151 | NCBI WGS metagenome assembly OJRI01 (sample SAMN03922457, study PRJEB24848) | human gut metagenome | isolation source: stool sample | host: Homo sapiens | place: Germany | collected 2009-11
TAAAATATATCAGTACAACTAATAGCTGTAAAATGATAAATAGTATTGTTTCCTCAACCGTTGCAGATATGAAAAAGTCAGCAGCGCCCTTTGCTACACCCTTACCTATAAGCCAGATATTGACTGCCAAAAAAGAAACGATTGAAAGAATTAGCTTTACACCAAATCTATTCATGTTATTCCCCTCCAAATTCAAATTTGAATATCAGTAAATTATGACCTCTCAACAGAGGTTACAGTGTTTTAATAAAATCCTCCAAAAGCCTTGAAAATAAAGGATTTATCGCAATGTATTCTCCTTATCTCTTTATACGGTTACACACAAGTTTACTCTTTCCCTCATTGCTCATAAGGGCAAATACAAGGGCAAGAAAATCTCATAACAAGATATAACAGAGTGTGGCAATCGGGAAACTGTGATGTATGTGCGAATATATAATTTTGGAGGATTACAAAATGAAACAGTACATCTACAACGAGCAAAACGGTCTTTGGTATGAGCTATGGGGCGATTATTATATCCCCTGCTTGGAACTACCAACCGAAAAAGAAGAACGGCACATCGGCGTATGGGGGCAGCGGCATTTGCGGTATATCCGTGAGCATAAAAAGGCGCTTTATACCAGCCTTTTGACAAGCGGCAGGCTGCATTCCTACCTTGCCGATGTTGAGGAACAGGCGCAGGAGCTGTTTGACCGTCTTATGAAGCAGCGGGCAGAGCGTGAGGGCATTACCGAAACGCTGAAAACCGACAATCAAATGGAGTGGGTGCAGAGAATGAACGCCCTCCGGTTGGCGGTTACGGAAACCGTCAATGCCGAGGTGATCTTCGTATGAGAAAGAAGAAATACCACCTTTATTTGACGGCAGAAGAAAGACGGTATGTTTTTAACGCCCTGCTTGCGTACCGCAATAAGCTGCTGGCGCAGGGCAGATATACAGACCTTATAGACGAGGTAATGATAAAGCTGCAAAAATGAGCCTGTAACGCTTTCAGACGCAAAAACGAGGGGTAAGGGTACAAACACTTTGCCCCTCAAAGTTTAGGCTCTGGAAACGGCTTAAAATCACGCCTTTTTGACCTCTAAATGTCTACACGGCGGAATAGATGATTCGACCTGAATTGTTGATAGCGCACCACATTTTTTCTCGAATAGAGGTTGAAAATCAGCGGGATTTGTGATAAAATTTTATATGTATATTTATGTTCAGAAAGGGGCTTGACAAAAATGGCGGCAGGAAGCACACCGGTAGCAAGCAAGCACAGCATAACTGCGCCCTTTTTCCTTGTCAAGAGTACAATCGCATATTTTTCAAAGGCGTATTCCGCCCGTTTTTATACGGATGGGGTACGCCTTTTTGTGTTGCCTGATAAACAGTACAATTTTTTTCTCACAGAATTTACTACTTAGTCAATCAAAATATTTTGGGGGAGGGGTGAATGATATTGCAAGAAAAAGGTATCCCGGAAAGACGTACAGAATTTTTGGAAACCTGTTTCGATACCTTTTGCAAGAGTGGACTGGAAAATACCAGCCTACAAAAGTTGGCGGAATCCTGTGGTGTGACCAACGGGGCGCTGCTGTACTATTTTGGCAGCAAGGATAATCTTGTCATCGAAGCCACCGCCCACTGTATGGCAAAGGTGGAGGACGACTTTATGTCACAGGCCCCAACCAGTTTTGCGGACATCGAACGTTTCTTGCGGGAAATGCCTTATCTCACCGCAAAGCTCCACGGAGCAAAATACCGCTTTATGTATCAGGTATATGCAAGTCCAAAGTACCGGGAATGCGGCAAGGAATTTTTCAAAGGCGTTAATATCAGGTATCACAACTATGCCGAACTGCTTTCCGGCAAATTGGGGATGCCCGCAGATTTTATCCAGGGCATGACCTATCTGTTTGTCCGAGCCTGTGTTCATTTTGCTCTGTTTGAGGACGAGGACTATTTACAGTTACAGTTAAATGCAATTCGTACTTCCCTGCGGGCATTTATTGCCATGAAAACAGGGAGTGAAAATTGGAAAGCAGGTGGTGCCCATGAGTAAAATCAATCGCTATGAATATGAGGGGAGGTGATAGAGATTCCTTTGCGATGGGACGAACACTCTAAAAAAGAAATCGAGGATTACAGTTTGTTTATAGAACAATCCCCGATCTACACCCGGAGGGACGTCCTATTCTTTTGACTATTGAGGACGCCTGCCCTTACGCCGTCATGGTAGATGATGATCCCGCAAGTATTGACTGCGGTTCCTGCGTCTACTTCCGGCAGCCAGCCGAATCCATTCTGGGTGTCTGCCACAATGAAAATATGCGCTGTGTTTCGGCAAAGCAAATGAACACAGGCGCAAACAAGGAGGAAACATTATGAAAAAACGATTTTTAAGCCTACTCTGCGTACTGGCCCTCTGCCTGGGGCTGCTGCCCGCCACGGCGCTGGCGGCTGCGCCGATCGGACAGGTGCTTTATGTAGGTGGTGTGCAAATATCTTCCACCGGCTACTGGACGACCGACAGCGATGGAAACGTCACCGCATCCACAGCCGGTGACACACCGACGGACAACTATATCCATTATGACGCAGAGAACAATGTCCTGACCCTGCACAACGCCACTATTAAAAAAGGATTGGATTACAATGAAAGTATTCAAGGTGGCACATACATCAACGGCTCGGCCATTGGCGTATTCAATCAGAACGGCGATGCGGAGTTGACCATCACATTGGAGGGCACCAATACAATCGCAGAGGTCGGCAAAGGGATTTTTGTATTGGCCAGCTCCGCTTCTACCGGCAGCTCCAACCTGACCATCCAGGGCGACGGCAGTCTGAATGCCAGCGCCAGTCAGACCGGCATCTGGGTTCAGAGCAACAGCAACAATGCTGCCCTGTGTGTCGAGAATGCCGAGGTCACTGCATCATCTGATGTCGCTTTCAAAAATGGTGTTTTAGTGCAGGCCAAAGATGGCTCGGATGTATCGCTGACTGTGAACGGCGGCAGTCTGACCGCCAGTGTTAATGCTAATATCTGGTTTCAGTTTGGCTCCGGTGTTTCCGGCTCCGGCACACCCACAGTGACCGTCAGCAACAATGCCATTGTGCGGGCCAACGGCGGGATTGCGAATAATTCTTCTACTTCGATTCAGTACAGAACAGGCAACGAAGAAAACGGCGGCATCGTTTTTGACGGCAGCGCCGGCACCGTGTACGGTTCCGTCACCTTACAGGACGACCTCACCATCGGCGCGGGCGAGACCCTGACCATCGGGGATGGGGCCAGCCTCACCGTGCCGGATGGAAAGACTTTGACCAACAACGGCACCGTTACGGTGGAGGAAGGGGGTACCCTGACCAATAACGGTTCCCTGGACTGCAACCATCACACCGGTGGGACGGCTACCTGCACCGAGAAGGCAAAGTGCGACCTCTGCGGTGCAGAATACGGGGATTTCCTCCCCCACAGCTTGACCAAGACCGAGGCCAAGGCACCCACCTGCACCGTGTTGGGTAACGAGGCATACTGGACTTGCGGAAATTGCGGTAAATACTTCAGCGATGGCAACGGCAATACCGAAATTATAAAGGATTCCTGGATTATTAGCGCAATCAATCATGATTGGAACGATGCGGTTTACACATGGAGCGATGACGGAAGCACCTGTACTGCTACCCGTACCTGCAAAAACGACAGCACTCATACGGAAACATCCAAGGCAACGGTAACAGGCGCACAGACCAAAGCGCCGACCTGCACAGAGAAAGGCGAAACCACCTATAAGGCTACCTTTGAGGCTGATTGGGCAATGACACAGACAAAAGTGCTTGCAGACATTCCGGCCACCGGTCACAGCTATGGTGAACCGGTCTGGAGCTGGTCGGAGGATGGGAAAACCTGCACCGTGACATTTACCTGTGAAAAGGATGAAACCCATAAGGAAACTCCGAAAGTAACTGTAACATCGGCAGAAAAGGCCCCTGGCACCTGCACGGAAAAAGGCGTAACCACTTATACGGCGACTGTCGAATTTAACGGCAACACCTACACAGATACGAAGGAAGTGGCAGACATTCCGGCCACCGGCCACAGCTATGACAATGGCAAATGTACTGTCTGCGGTGCGATTGCTTCCGATTTCAAGGTCATCATCACAGCCGGGGCAAACGGTAGCTGGCAAAAAGGCACAAAGGACGGTCTTACCTTTACTTCCAATGCGGCTTATAAATACTTCCAGAAGGTACAGGTAGACGGCAAAGACCTGGATGCTTCCAACTACACAGTAAAGGAAGGCAGCACCATTGTCACTTTGAAAGCTGAATATCTGGAAACTCTGTCTGTCGGCAAACATACGCTGTCCATCGTGTCGGATACCGGTACTGCTACTACGGAATTTACCATCAAGGCAGCGGCTGTTACTGACGATACCCAATCGCCGCAGACCGGCGATGACAGCAATATCGCCCTTTGGATTGCGGTACTGCTTGCGGCGGGCACTGCCCTGACCGGCACAGCCGTTTACAGCCGCAAGAGAAAATATAGCAAATAAATCCATATATAACATGCGCTCTGTGGAAGAAAGCCACGGGGCGCATTCTTTATGTATGCACCGCAGGAAGCCTGCGGTGTTGTTTTCGATGTGAAAGCTATCGTTCCCTGTCGTGGGTTTTGGGCTTTGGCTTTTGCCTTCTGCCCTCCGCCTGAAGCTGGCGCAGGCGCTTCAGCACGCTCTCCCGCCGGGGCGGCTTTGCCTGCTCTTTTTGGGCGGGTTTCTGTTTTTCCCTGACCTGCCGCTCCCATGCGGCAAGGTCACGGTTGTACTGCTCCACAACAGCCTCCGCCTTGCGGTAGGTTGCCATGAACGCCTGCACATCGGGATAACCGTCCTCTTTCAGAACATCGGGCAGTTTATCCAGATTTTCAGCGATTTCCTTTTCTGTCCGCTGTATCTGCTCTGTGAGCGCCTTGTGCTCCTTACCCTTGAAAATCCCTTTTGTATCGGCAAGTTGCCGTTTCAGTTTCGGAAGTACCGTATCCTGCAAATGCCGGATTTCTTTCGCCTTATCCTGCGCCTTTATCATCAGCTTTTGCATGGTGCGGAACTCTGCCATATCTATTTCAAGGACAGGCTTCGGCGGCATATCGTGTTCACGGATTAAGTTTTTCAGGAAGTCCTTTGCCTTGTTTACGATACTGCGGAACAGACCCGGCAGCCAGCCCTTGCTTTTGATAGACTGGCTCGCCTTTTCGTGTATCTCTGTCTGCTTGACTTCTAAAATCTTTGCTTCGGAAATACCCGATATGAGTGCCATATCCGCTGTCCTGTTCCATTCCTGCCTTGCGGCATTATCGGCTTTGATTTCGTCCTCTTTGGGATTGTTTTTGCCGATTTTCTTGGTCGGAAGATAGACGCTGTTTTTATCAAATACCTTTAAGTGCTGCTCAGGATCAGAGATATGGCAGTTAATAAGTTCCGTATACACTTCCTTTATCTCCCGTAGAAAAGGCTCTCCCTTAAAGCGTGTATCTTTAGCGGTAAACAGATGGCTTTCGTATACCCCGCCTTTTTTGATGACGGTACAGCCTTTCCGTATCTGTCCGTCCTCCCCCGTGATTTCCTTTTTGGTGCGGACACGCTTTCCAGTCTCGTCAAAGAACACGCTGCGGGAAGCAATCTTCACATCAGGTTCGGGGAGCAGTTTCCTCTCGCTGAAAATCAGATGGATATGATAATTTGTCTTGCGCTTGTTGTGGTGGAGGGCGGACACGCCCTCCACACCGTACCGCCTGCGGAACTCCTCTGTAAAGTCCGTGAGTACCTGCTGCGGCTCGTATTGCGTATAGACTTCGGGCAAGGCGATAATCAGTTCCCTTGCTTCGATACATTTGCCCTCTGTGCCGCTGCGCTGAAACTCCTGCTGGCTTTCCCTTGCAAGGTTACTCCAAAATTGATTATCAGCGGTGCGGTAGGTGGCATAGAGATTTTCCTGCCTTGCATGACTCGTGATATACGATATTCGCCCTTTGACATTGGGCAGCTTTGACATCTGGATAAAACTGTGTCTCGGCATACATCATCTCCGTTTTCTGTTGTCAAGGTGCGTCCTTTTTTGCAACCGTTTACGGTTGCGGCTGTCGCTGCGGCAGCGGTGACAGCCCCGTATCATACACCGCAGGCGGTTGATACGGAAGCCCCCTGCAAGGGCGAAATACCCGGAGTACAAATCGAAGATTTGTGCGAGGGGTGTATTTCGCTCTCAAACGCCGAGGGCTTAGGGTTACTTTCCGAAAAGAGAATGGATGGTCATTCCACTCTGCGGACATCATCGGGCTTCAGAAGATTTCTTCCCTGATTGACCGTCAGAAACCGTTCCAGCGTGTCCCTGCGGATAATGGTCTTGCGCCCCACTTTGAGGACGGGCAGCTTTCCCCATTCCACCAGCTTCCGCATGGTGTTCCTGCCGATACCCGTACATTCTGCGGCTTCCTCTATGGTAAGTCCCATTTTGACTGCGCTCATTCTATCAACCTCCTTTTTAGAATACTCATTTTGCAACTACCGTTTTATCATTATACTTATTCTGCTATCTCTTGTCAACCTATTTTGCAACCATTCATAGTTTATTTACAACTTTTATTGAGATAAAGGTTGCAAAATAAGTATCATCGTGTTATACTGATACCAGTCAGGAGGTGAACACCTTGAAAAAAGAAACCACATTCACCGCAAAACAGGTCGGTGGGCGGATTAAGGAACGCCGCACAGAGTTAAACATTACCATGCCGGAACTCGGCAGGCGTGTGGGCGTGAACAAATCCACCATTCAGCGGTACGAAGCGGACGGAGTTGATCCGAAGCGCACAATGGTTATCAACGGTCTTGCGGAAGCGTTGCTCACAACTCCCGAATGGCTGACAGGTCTTTCCGATGATAAGGAATATGACACCTATACTCTCTGCCAGCGGGATATTGAGGAACACATCAAGAAGTATCTGGACACAGTTTCCCATACGGTAAAGGGCGAGCCGCACCAGCAGCTTCTCACGACATTTCTCGGCAAGATGGTTGACCTGTATACGGTTATGACCTACTACTTTGCTGACGCTATGGAGGAAGTCGACCGTATAGCGGAGGACAAGGGGCTGAAAGAGTCTCTTGGACGGTACGCCATAGAGTCCGGGGCAATCATGGAGCAGGTATACCGCAAGAAGATGGAAGTACCGATTGAGAATATGAAACGGTTTTTAGACGGGATTTTACATATCCACGATGAGGGGCGCACAAAAATGTCGATGGGCGCACTTTTCGGGATAGTGGAGGAAGCCGAAGAAAGGCTATCCGAAAAAGAAAATTCCGTGGCACCTTGACAAGTAAAGACGCCAGTTGACTTTCACTGGCGGAAGTGACACAATTACTTTACGCACACCATATGTCACAGTCCCGATTGCCACGGATAGAAAGGAGTTTTTTATCTATGGCAAAAGGTTCTGTAAGAAAGAAAGGCAAAAAGTGGTACGGACGCTTTTACATTGAAGATGAAAGCGGCAGAAAAGTGCAGAAAGAGTTTGCAGGCACAGAGAGCAAGGCGGAAACAGAAGCCATGCTCCGCAAAGCGATAGCGGACTACGAGGAAAAGCAGTTCGTCGGGAAAGCGGAAAATATCACAGTAGGCGATATGCTGGATATGTGGGTAGAGGAAGAACTGAAACCCGGCAACTTAAGCAACGGGACGGTCATGTCCTATCAGGGAACGGTCAACCGTATCAAGCAATATCCCATTGGCAAACGCAAGCTGAAAACCGTGACCGCCGACCATTTGCAGGCGTTCATTGATTTTCTGAGCTATGGTGGAACAAACCCGGACGGGACAACTTCAAAGCCCATGAGCAAAGGATATATGCTCCTGTTCTCGGCGGTGCTGCAAAATTCCTTCCGCTTTGCGGTATTCCCGAAAAAACTGATTACTTTTAACCCTATGCAGTATGTGAAGCTGAGAGGCAGGAAGCAGGAAACGGATATTTTCTCGGATAGTGAGGAAGATTCTTCCAGTATTCCTACTATCACGCATGAGCAGTTCCAAAAGCTGGAGGAATTTCTCAAGGCAAAAGACAATCCCGCTTTGCTGCCTGTGCAGATAGCGTACTACACGGGGCTTCGTATCGGGGAAGTATGCGGCTTGACTTGGCAGGATATTAACCTTGAGGAACAATATCTTACGGTACGCCGCAGTATGCGCTATAACGGAACAAGGCACACAACCGAAGTGGGAACGACAAAGCGGAGCAAAGTCCGCACCGTTGATTTCTGTGATACGCTGGCGGCAATCCTGCGGGCGGCAAGAACAGAACAACGCAAAAACCGTTTCCGCTACGGGGAGCTTTATCACCTGAACTACTACAAAGAAGTAAAGGAAAAAGGGCGCACCTATTACGAGGTTTACAGCCTGCAAAGGACAGAGGAAGTCCCGGAGGACTACAAGGAAATCTCCTTTGTCTGCCTGAGAGCAGACGGGGCGTATGAAGCGCCGAGTACGGTAGGGATTATGTGCAGGGCAGCAAAGAAGAAAGTGAAAGGGCTTGAGGATTTCCATTTCCACACGCTCCGCCACACCTACACAAGCAATCTGTTGTCCGGCGGCGCAAAGCCGAAAGATGTGCAGGAACTTCTCGGACACTCTGATGTCAGTACCACAATGAACATCTACGCTCACTCTACAAGGGAAGCGAAGCGTACTTCCGTAAGGCTGCTGGATAAGGTGGTCGGCGGGGAATAAAAAATTGCCCTTGTTTCGGCTCGTAAGGGCAAAAACGAGGGCAAACAGATAAGGTTTGAATGAAAAACAGGCGTGAAGCCTTGAAAAATCAATGGTTTTTGAGGATTAGATAGTTAAATCCAAATTTGTATTATTGGTTATTATATTTGGCGGCTTGTTCTTTCCAGTATGCCATAATATTTTCAACCATTGTAATACACTCATTTTTAGCAGTAGTTTCATTATATTCTTGCATATTGCTGAAAATATGTCCGCATGGTTCTAAATCATCATCTTCAAAACCACCACAAACGCCAACAAGCCATTTACCAAGCAACGACGCTTTGAATTTGAAAATGTAATAATGCATTTCATTAAAATCAAATTCACCTGCACATTCAATTTTGAAAGGCTTTTTTCCTAATTCATGAGGGTCAGATAACCATTCAATCATTGCTGTTTGTGCTGCGTATAGCTGTTCCTTATTCATTTCCATATACCTCCAAAAATTAGAAGTTGTCTCTATCAGAGTCCGTAATGAATTATCCACTTGTTATTGTTTAATGCCTTTTCTAACAGCTTCTTCAGTTCGGAAAGTTCAGAATTATCTGCAATGACATCAATAAATGCCTTTAGCGAACAAGGTGGAACAAGTGTAACACCATAATATGCAAGCCCTTTACCTTTGACAGAAAGTGTATGCCAATAGAAGTCAATGGATGAAAGTCTTTCAACAACGCCTTCCAAATAGGCGTCATCAACAGAAATACAGGTATATTTCCATGGCTCATACTCGTCATATCGTTTTCCCTGCTGAGGAGCATCCATCATAATTCCAAACTCGTGTTTTGCCATGTATATCACCTCCACAAATTCAAATTTGTTGCTCAATTTTCGTATTCAAATTATACCATAAAACTTGTGAACAACTCAACCGCAGCTTTGGACTATATGAGAAAAGTCCGAACAGTTTTCTGCCCGGACTTTCTCGCTCAATCG
>OJRI01001902.1_pt1 | contig 9711 bp, 8 predicted proteins | sample 1599151 | NCBI WGS metagenome assembly OJRI01 (sample SAMN03922457, study PRJEB24848) | human gut metagenome | isolation source: stool sample | host: Homo sapiens | place: Germany | collected 2009-11
ACACACTGCATATCGTCGGCAGCGTCAGATGTGTATAAGAGACAGGTGCGGTTTTGGAAGGGTTGGTAAAGCACTATCACCTTTAGCTCCCTTGTGTAAAGGGAGCTGGCACAGTGAAGCACATCGTTTTCAATATTGCTTTTTATAATAGTTGAAGATGCGTTGGCAGAGAATCGTGTTTTCCGTCACTGTGACTGAGGGATTGTCAACGGAGGTGTCAGAGAAACGGAAAGGGTGCGGTAGGAAAGCAATCCCTCCGGTAGTCGCCCGAATTCTTTCGGGCGACAGCACCTCACCTTTGACAAGGGAGGCAAGGGCGTTGGTGCAAAGCAAGGGATAGTGCGGTTTTGGGAGGGTTGGTGCGTGGTGAGGGCGGTGGTGTGCTTTTAAGAGGGTTGTGGGGATTGAAAGGTTCGGTGCAACAATCCCTCAGTCTTGCGACAGATAAGGCTGAGAGAATATTAAATATACTTGAATCGCAGAGCAAGACAATTTATGATAGAAGTAGCCTTGTCGCAATCCAGCTCCCTTTACTCAAGGGAGCCAAGAATGTGGTGCAGGGCGAAGGAATAGTGTGGTTTTGGGAAGGGTGGTGCGGAGATATGACAGCTAAAATATAATAATATAAAAAACGGTCACAGCATTTCGCTGTGACCGCTTATCTGCTTTATTGCTTTGTGTAATTCCGCCGGTAACGGAGGTTGAGCCTAGATTAATCCATCAGAACGGCGAATTTGAAGCGGCTCACAGCCGCTTAGTCGCCGAAGGATACGCCGATGCTTTTTCCTGTGATGACAAGCTCGTCATTTTCGGAAACGAACTTTGTCTTCATCGTTACATCGGACAGCTTGTTTTCGTAAATCTTACTGCCGATTTTTGCGACCGTGTAGCCGTATTTTTCCTGCTTTATAAGCATTGCGGCTCTTGCGCCGAACTTTGTTGCAAGCACTCTGTCATAAGCGGAGGGCGAACCGCCCCTTAATATATGACCGGGAACAACTGTTCTTGACTCAAAGCCTGTTGCGGCTTCAATCTGCTTTGCTATGCGGTTTGTAACTGTTGTTTCACCCGCTTCTGCACGTTTTTTTGCACGTTCCTTTTTCTTCATAGCGGCTTCTGCAATATCCATTGCGCCCTCTGCGACCGCAATTATCGAGAATGTCTTTCCGGACTGCGCACGTTTTTCGCAAGCGTCGATGACTTTATCAATATCATAAGGGATCTCTGGGATAAGAATAATATCCGCACCGCCTGCAATACCGGAATAAAGCGTCAGCCAGCCTGCCTTGTTGCCCATTATCTCAATTACCATAATACGTCTGTGGGAAGTAGCAGTCGTGTGGATTCTGTCAACGACCTCAGTCGCTATATCTACTGCGGTATGGAAGCCGAATGTAACATCTGTTCCCCATATATCGTTATCTATTGTCTTGGGAAGTCCGATTATATTCAGACCCTCTTCGGAAAGAAGATTTGCGGTCTTATGAGTTCCGTTGCCGCCGAGCGTCAGTATGCAGTCGAGCTTCTGCTGTTTATAGGTGGCTTTCATTTCAGCGACCTTGTCTATGTTGTCAGCTTCGATAACCTGCATCATCTTATACGGTGTACGCTTTGTGCCGAGTATCGTTCCGCCCTGGGTGAGTATGCCGGAAAAATCCTCCGGCTTCATTATACGGCAGTTATTATGGATCAGACCGTGGAAACCGTTGGATATGCCGACTATCTCAACGTTGTCCTCGCCGAACATGGAGTAGCAGGCTTTTGCTGCACCTCTTATAGTAGCGTTAAGTCCGGGGCAGTCGCCTCCGCTCGTCAGTATACCTATTCTGCGCTTTGCCATTTGTACATCCAGCCTTTCCTGAAAGATTTGTCGTTTTCTGCTATTTCAATTATATCAGAAATACTCCAAAAGTCAAGAAAATATTATAGCTCGGATTATGCAGATTATACAATTTTTGTGTGTTATACGCCTGTGTACACGCCCGCGAACAGCGGTAACATCGTTTCATTGTCAAGTATCATATACATGAACGGACGATTAAGAATTACCCGCTTTTCGGCAATTACACACCCCTCGTCAACTATTTCCACAAGAGCGGCGGCTCCTGCCTTTGTACCTTTTTCGTTTACCTCTATTTTCGTCTTGTGGATCACTTCGCCGATGGATATATTGCCCATTGTCGATTTACCGATACCTGAAAAATCGGCGTTATTTTGGTCAAACGCAGTCGGCATACCGAGTGCCGAAAGGGCATCGTTCAGCTTTGAGGAATATTCATAGCCAAATTTCGGAAGCTTTACCTCTACAATGCAGTCTTCGGCACTTCCGAGTATCTTGCTTAATTTTTCACCCGATAAAGATGTTATAAAACTTTTGATATCACCGCCAGGCAGTATTGCGGCAAAGCTGTACTTACCGTCCTTGTACTGCTTTATAAAGCCCTTGCAATCCTCATCTTCCAGATAAATACTTTCATCTGAGCACAACATAGTGACTTTCATAAGCTTGTCTTCGGAGTTTGTGAATTTTCCGTCCGCTATATCATTTTCGCGATAGATGATATCCCATTCCGCGTCAAAGCTGACAGCATTTACAAGATACATAATTGCTTCGTCCGGAATGCTGTCAAGTATATTGTTTATCATACCGTCGGTATTGTCGTTTACCCAACTGTTGATCTCTTTGCACGTTGCGTTGTCAAATGCACGCTTGTATATCGCCGCACCGAAATAATCCGCATTTTTCTGCAAAAAGTCCTTTTCAACGGTAAGCCTGTTTTCTTCATCTCTGAACCATATCGAATTTGCGTTTTTCAGCTTGAAGTCCTCGCCTGATGTAAGCGAGCCGCTGAATGATGAAAGATATTTGTTCAGTTCGCCAAGGGGCATTCCGCTCCCGAGTACCTTTTCCATTTCATCTTTGGTCTGACCGTTTGCACCGTTTGCTGTCATTGCGAGTGCGGATGATACCGACAGGGGAGAGATAAGAGTGTTTGATTTGCCGTCAAAGCATTTCTTAAGCAGTTCAACAGAGAAATTGTCGTATGCGCTCTTAAAAGCATCGTCGGGTTTTACGGTTTCGTGGCTTGCGGCTTTGATGCCTGTCATAAGATCCGTTGTTTCAAGGGATTTTTCCGACTGACAAGCCGAGAGGGTGAGAGTTGACGCGATGAGTGAACCTGCGATTATTGCTGATAAAATTCTTCTTTTCATACTGTTCTCCTTTCGATAGACGGTTTATCCACGTCATTTATCATATACCTGTATACACGCCTGCAAACAGCGGCAGCATCGTTTCGTTGTCGAGTATCATATACATAAACGGGCGATTCAGGATTACCTGCTTGTCACCGTCCGGAGCGGCGGACATAACCACGCCTGTTGCGGCGACAGCCCTTGTACCTTCTTCGGTAACGGATATCTTCGTTTTGTGTAGTACATCACTGATGTGAAGTTTATCACCCGAAATACCCGAAAAATCAGCACTGTCGGAAAAGGCTGTAGGCATACCGAGAGCTTTCAATGCTTCACTGAGTTCGGCGCTGTATTCATACTCAAACTTCGGCATTTTAGCGACAACATTAGTGCTTTCGGCATTCTGCAACATTTTGAAAAGCTTATCTCCATTGAGCGAACCGACAAAATCCGATATAGAAACATTGCTGTCGGGAAGAATTGCGGCGAAACCGTATTTACCGCCCTTATACTTCTTGATAAAACCTGTGCAGTTATCGCCGTTTATGTATTCGTTTTCTTCGGAAATCAGCATTGTGACTGACTGCTCGTTGCTGTTAGCGTCTGTGAACGTTCCGTCTTCAACAAAGTTGTCATAGTAGTAGTTTTCCCATTTGGCATCAAATGCTGTTGCGTTGATAAGTGCAATATTTGAAAGCGCATCGCCGTTGTCAAGAAGCTTGTCGATCATACCGTCTGTATGTTCACTGACCCAATTGTTGATATCGTTCACAATCTCGCTGTTATATGCACGTTTGTATATTTCGGCGTGGTAAAAGTCGGCGTTGGTCTGTAAAAACTCATTGTTCACATTGAAATTGTTGTCTTTGATAAACCATATCGAATTTGCGTTTTTCAGCTTGAAGTCCTCGCCTGATGTAAGCGAGCCGCTGAATGATGAAAGATATTTGTTCAGTTCGCCAAGGGGCATTCCGCTCCCGAGTACCTTTTCCATTTCATCTTTGGTCTGACCGTTTGCACCGTTTGCTGTCATTGCGAGTGCGGATGATACCGACAGGGGAGAGATAAGAGTGTTTGATTTGCCGTCAAAGCATTTCTTAAGCAGTTCAACAGAGAAATTGTCGTATGCGCTCTTAAAAGCATCGTCGGGTTTTACGGTTTCGTGGCTTGCGGCTTTGATGCCTGTCATAAGATCCGTTGTTTCAAGGGATTTTTCCGACTGACAAGCCGAGAGGGTGAGAGTTGACGCGATGAGTGAACCTGCGATTATTGCTGATAAAATTCTTCTTTTCATACTGTCCTCCTTTCGCAGTAAGAAATCGTGTACTTTATTCGCATATAATACAATTAAAAGCGTCTGATTGTCCACGGAATAATGTATTTTCTGATTAAATTATATAATATTTTCTCTCAAAGTCAATAAAAGTTACAAGATTGTAACCATTTCGTCGGCATCATGCAACCGCTTTTGCCGACCGCTGAGTTCAACGGGCGGCGGTGGCGTTTTTAATGACGATATTTCGGTTTTCTCTATTGACAAACTGCGTTGTGATGGATTATAATTATGTAAGGAGCGTGTAAGATTTTGCACGGTAAAATTCTATGAAGTTTTTTAAAAAATAAGGAGAAAAGATATGGCATACATACTCGGTGTCGATATAGGTACGTCCGGTACAAAAACAGTGCTTTTCAGCGAGGACGGCACACCTGTTGCATCGGCGCTTTACGATTATCCTCTTTACACTCCCTGCAACGGCTATGCCGAGCAGGATCCTGCGGACTGGTGGAACGCCTGCGTTAACAGTATCCGTGACGTAGTTGCAAAGAGCGGAGTTCCCGCAGACGAGATAAAGGGCGTAGGTCTTTCGGGACAGATGCACGGACTTGTAATGCTGGACAAGGATAACAAGGTAATCAGAAATAGCATTATCTGGTGCGATCAGCGTACAGGCAAGGAAGTTGTCGAGATAACCGAAAAGGTAGGTCACGACAGACTTATCGCTATCACCGCAAACCCTGCTATAACAGGCTTTACAGCCGCAAAGATAATGTGGGTAAAGAATAACGAGCCTGAAAATTATGAAAAGTGCCGCCATATTCTTCTCCCCAAGGACTATATAAGATTTATGCTCACAGGCGAGTTCGCTACCGAGGTTTCAGACGCATCGGGTATGCAGCTGCTTGATATTCCCGGCAGATGCTGGTCTGACGAGGTGCTGACTAAGCTCGGCATCGACAAGTCGCTTCTTGCAAAGGTTTACGAAAGCCCTGAGATAACAGGTACCGTTACAAAGGCTGTAGCACAGGCTACAGGTCTTAAGGAGGGTACGCCCGTAGTCGGCGGTGCAGGCGATAATGCGGCTGCCGCTGTCGGAACAGGCGTAGTAGAGGACGGTAAGGCTTTCACTACTATCGGTTCAAGCGGCGTTGTGTTTGCTCATACTTCCGATATATCTATCGACCCCAAGGGCAGAGTACATACATTCTGCTGTGCTGTGCCGGGATGCTGGCACGTTATGGGCGTTACTCAGTCCGCAGGTCTTTCGCTCAAGTGGTTCAGGGATAACTTTGCGTGGAGCGAGATGGAAACAGCCGCTTCTATGGGCGTTGACCCGTACTACCTTATGGATAAGGAAGCCGACAGTGTGCCGATAGGTGCAAACAGATTGCTCTATATGCCTTATCTCAACGGTGAGAGAACACCTCACCTTGACCCCAACGTAAGAGGTGCATTTGTAGGTCTTTCCACAATGCACAAGAAGAAGGATATGCTCAGAGCCGTTATGGAGGGCGTTTCTTATTCACTGCGTGACTGTGTTGAGGTTATGCGTGAGATGAATATAAGCATTGATGATATGATGGCTTGCGGCGGCGGCGGAACATCACCGCTGTGGCGGCAGATGCTCGCAGACCTTTATGCCTGCAACGTAAAGACTACGGCAAACAAGGAAGGTCCCGCACTCGGCGTTGCACTTCTTGCGGCAGTAGGCGCAGGAATATACAGCTCTGTTCCCGAGGCGTGCAAGGCGGTAATCAAGCCCGAAAAGATACAGGAGCCTATAGCTGAAAACAGTGCCAAGTACGAAAAGGTATATGCGCTTTACAAGAAGCTGTATCCCGCTATGAAGGCAAACTTCGACGAGCTGGCTTCACTTGATGTATAATTTGTATTATTGTCAGTAACGGAATACGGCTTTTGTGTGTTGCCGTAATCCGTAGGAATATTATGCTAAGTCCGGTTAACCGGAAAGGAGTACCTATGAAACTTTTTATCGACACAGCCAACGTTGATGACATCAGACGTGCCAATGATATGGGCATTATCTGCGGTGTTACCACAAACCCCTCGCTTATCGCAAAAGAGGGAAGAGATTTCAAGCAGGTAGTAAAGGAAATCACAGAAATCGTAGACGGTCCTGTTTCAGCCGAAGTAATTTCGCTTGAAGCAGACAAGATGGTCGAGGAGGCTCTGCCCCTTGCCGCTATACATAAGAATATCGTTATAAAGCTCCCTATGTGTGAGGAGGGTCTTAAGGCCTGCAAGCAGCTTACCGCAAAGGGCATAAAGACAAACGTTACTCTTGTATTCTCAGCCGCTCAGGCGCTTCTTGCCGCAAGAGCAGGTGCTACATTTGTCAGCCCGTTCCTCGGCAGACTTGACGATATAGGCATGGAAGGCATGAACCTTATCGAAGAGATCGTTGACATATTCAATGCACAGGGCATTGAAACAGAGATCATCGCCGCATCTATCCGTAACCCGATGCACGTTACACAGGCGGCAAGACTCGGATGTGATATTGCAACCGTTCCTATGAACGTACTTCTCCAGATGCTTAAGCACCCCCTTACCGACAACGGTATCGACAGGTTCCTTAAGGACTGGGAAGGCTTCACTTCCAAGCAGAAGTAATTAAAGCCGCTCTGAGAGCGTGCTTAAAATAACCGAAAGGAAAAATGAAATGTACAGTAATTTAGTTGACACGATCGGCTTTCTCAAGGGAATAGATCCCGATGTTGCTGACGCAATGGACAAGGAGCTTGCACGTCAGAAAAGAAATCTTGAGCTTATTGCAAGTGAGAATATCGTTTCTCCTGCTGTTATGGCGGCTATGGGAAGCGTTCTTACGAACAAGTATGCTGAGGGATACCCCGGCAAGCGTTATTACGGCGGATGCGAGGACGTTGATATAGTTGAGAATATCGCTATTGAACGTGCCTGCAAGCTGTTCGGAGCAAAGTATGCGAATGTACAGGCTCACTCCGGCGCACAGGCTAACACGGCGGTTTATTTTGCACTGCTGAATCCCGGCGACACGGTAATGGGTATGAGCCTTGCTCACGGCGGACACCTTACACACGGTTCTCCCGTTAACATTTCGGGCAAATACTTCAACTTCGTACCTTACGGACTTGATGAGGAAACCGGCAGACTGAATTACGACAATATACTTGCACTTGCAAAGGTACATAAGCCCAAGATGATCGTTGCGGGTGCTAGCGCATATCCCAGAGCAATTGACTTTGAAAAGCTCTCGGCTATTGCTAAGGAAGTTGGCGCATATCTTATGGTAGATATGGCGCACATTGCAGGTCTTGTTGCAGGCGGTCAGCATATGTCGCCCGTGCCTTATGCAGACGTTGTGACTACTACAACGCATAAGACACTGAGAGGACCTCGTGGCGGACTTATCCTTACAAATGACGAGGAGCTTGCAAAGAAGATCAACAAGGCTATATTCCCCGGCATACAGGGCGGACCTCTGATGCACGTTATCGCCGCTAAGGCTGTATGCTTCGGCGAGGCGCTGAAGCCCGAATTTACCGAATATGCAAAGCAGATTGTGAAGAATGCATCCGTTCTTGCCGATTCTCTGCTTGAAAAGGGATTCAATCTTGTATCGGGCGGTACAGACAACCACCTTATGCTTGTTGACCTCCAGCCTTTCAATATCACGGGTAAAGAGCTTGAGAAGAAGCTCGACGAGGTGTATATCACAGTTAACAAGAATGCTATACCCAACGATCCTCAGAGTCCTTTCGTAACGAGCGGCGTGCGCATTGGTACACCTGCGGTTACCACAAGAGGATTAAAGGAAGACGATATGAAGCAGATTGCACAGTGCATCTATCTTACTGCGACCGACTTTGACAACAGCGCCGACAAGGTAAGAGAAACAGTAACTGAAATCTGCAGAAAGTATCCTCTGTACGAATAATTGCATATAAGCGAGAACGAGAGATTGATTCCCTCGTTTTCGTGTTGTATAAAATATCGGTTAATTGTTGAATAAAGAAAGGAATTTATAAATGACAGCATCTGCAAGAGATATTATTTTTAATCACTCGGAGAGAGTAGCTCCGCTCGGACTTATTGCTATACCCGGTTCTGAGGAGCTTGGCAAGAAGGTCAACGATTACCTTGTAACATGGTCAAGGGAAGCAGGCTACGATTATGATAATTTTCTCATTGAGAACGAATGCCCCAGATTTTCTTCCGGTGACGGTAAGGCTCTTATCAAGAACACTGTAAGAGGTTATGATGTTTATATTATTGCCGATTTCGGCAACTACAGCCTTGAATATCCGCTGTTCGGCAGAATGAACCGTATGTCGCCCGACGATCACTTCCAGAACCTCAAGCGTATCATACAGGCTATCGGCGGTAAGGCTCACCGTATCAACGTTATCACACCTATACTTTACGGCGGAAGACAGCACAGAAGAAACTACAGAGAGTCGCTTGACTGCGCTGTAGCACTTCAGGAGCTTCAGAATATGGGCGTTTCCAATATCATTGCGTTTGACGCTCACGACCCCAGAGTATGCAACGCAGTTCCCCTGATGGGCTTTGATAATATAATCCCCACATATCAGGTACTGAAGGCTCTGTTCAAGTATGTAAATGACTTCAAGATGGATAAGGATCATTTTATGGTTGTCAGCCCCGATGAAGGTGCACTCAACAGAAATATGTACTATTCATCTGTCCTTGGTGTAGACCTCGGTATGTTCTATAAAAGACGTGACTATTCGCAGGTAGTGAACGGACGTAACCCTATCGTAGCTCACGAATATCTCGGTAACTCGGTTGAGGGCAAGGACGTTTTCATTGCGGACGATATTATTTCATCGGGCGAATCTATGCTTGATATTGCTATCGAGCTTAAGAAGCGTAACGCAAAGAAAATTTTTGCATATGCGACATATCCTATTTTCACAAACGGTCTTGAAGCGTTTGACAAGGCCTATGCCGACGGCAAGATCGACTATGTGTTCGGTACAAACCTTTCCTACAGAACGCCCGAACTGCTCAGCAGGGAATGGTTCTGCGAGGTTGACGTGTCGAAGTATCTGTCATATCTGATTATGGCTCTTAACCACGATATGTCTATCAGCAAGGTAATTGATCCTCACCAGAAGATAAGCGCTTTACTTGAAAAGCACAAGAACGACTGATAAGGTAATATGATATTTCAGCCTCCGCTCTGTGACGGGCGGAGGCTTATATTTTAC